>Ga0209410_1001203_pt1 | contig 12546 bp, 18 predicted proteins | sample Mar14436cmmetaG_FD_184135 | JGI IMG/M metagenome (GOLD analysis project Ga0209410, IMG submission 184135) | Marine hydrothermal vent microbial communities from Guaymas Basin, Gulf of California to study Microbial Dark Matter (Phase II) - Marker... ... | reverse complement strand
TGAGCCAGTATGCTAATTCGTCGGCGAGATCGTATCCTAAGCATGTCGGATAACTGTCCCAGTGATTGTAGACGCCTCTCCAATTTCTTTCGTCACCAACAGCAATGCAACCTCTCGTAGCCATTTTCACCCCCAAAGGGAAAAAATAAGGTGGGTGAGTTATCTGATCAGCTTTGCAACTCGATTTCTCCTTCTCGTATCTTTCTCACAATCTCCTCGTGCCGCTTCTTCAACTCTTTTTCGTCTGTTGTGTGTCCGTGACTCTCATAATACAACATACGATCGGTAATTCCTTTTTCATTGCCTTTAAGGACTATTGTCTCAGCGCATGTATTGGGGCTTATTTCTCTGTTATAGGCGACTGTTACCACCCAGACTCCTTTTTCAGGGACATAGTTTCTCAGATAAACTAACTGTTTCCATCTTTCTGACGGCATCTCTACTGTTACAAAGTCTCCTTCACGCTGAGCTTCCCATATAGGAAGTTTGTTTGCAGTGATCCATGTATAGAGTAATGCTTCTATCGACACAACTTTCTGCCTGTCTGTGAGCCTCGGAGATCTAAGAATCTCATCAAGCTCCTTTATCAGAACGCACAACGCAGCCTTAGTCTCTGCAGATAGCTCAGTGCTAGCCTCAAACTCCTCACGAGTTTCTCGGGCTTCTTCCTCTTTTCGCTCCATCTTCAATTTCACCTCTCTTTCCCCTTCCATCCTTATAAAAATGTCGCTAAGAGCACTCTTGTTTACTCTTTTCTTCCTGTCCTTCATATTTTCTCAGCACCCTCACAGCAAGGTAGAGTAGAAGGCCAAAAGCTGCAAACAGCAGAACACCGACAACATGTCCGGATACATCAGCACAGGGGGTAAACGTCATGATGACTGCGAATGGAAGGATAGAACCGGCCAACCAACTCAGCGCTCCAACTGTTATCTTTGTACTTATATGTCTTCTCATTATCGACGCTTTTTCTCCCCTCATCTTACACCCCCATTTAGTAAAGAAAAAAAGAAGAGATTAGACACCCTCATCAGATTCCTCCGCAATCTCGACCCACTCTTCTCTTCTCTCATCCCAAATTTTATTATACTTATCCCACATGACGAATGCTAACCATAACTGCTCGTAGCTCGTTGGGCGAATCTTCTCACGGAATCTCTCCAAGAATTCCACTAATAATGAGCAATATGCGTGGAGTGAGACAGGGTTGTCTGGTTTGGGATACAATAATCCTTGTAACTGATCCTGTCTCGGTAGCCATACCTTACCCCTTTTGTCAAACTTCAACGGGTCTATATTTAACACCCTGCATGCTTCCGGATCACAAATATACTTCTCGCCTAGCCAAAGGAAGTCGCCTACTGCAGGTTTCCAACTTTCTTGAATCTCTTGCGCCTTTGCACACATTTTTATGTATTTAGGGCTCAAGTCCATTTTCCCTCCTCACCCCCAATCTAACAGAAAAAGAAGGAGAGAAGAAAAAAATAATCAGAAGTAGTTTGCTGAGAGTATTGCCTCTACAACCTCGTCGTCCAGAACTTCTAAGAATAGCAAGTCCTCAACATTCTTAAACGAAGAGGTAAGACGATCGCGGATTTTATAGACCTTTCCTTCGAAAAGAGCAAAGTCATTCTTTACTTTGACTTCACTCTCCTTGAGAAGAAGAAGTTTTCCCTCCAAGAACTGCTCGAGTTCCTCACTATTCAGAGGTAACGTTTCCCCGCATTTTGGGCAGGAAAACTCCTCATCCCCTTCGACGTCAACAACCTCAAGCGTCTCTATCTCTTCCTCTTTGTAGGAGAGCTCATGTTTAATTGGATTAAGTCGCACTTTGGCAGTGATCTCAACATGCCTTATCTCTCTATATACCGCTTCAACCTCATTTATTTCCTGCTTGCAGAAGGGGCAAAAAGCCATCTCACTCTTTCACCTCCACCTCCGCCTCCGCCTCAGTTTCTAAGATACACTCAACGAGGTCGTCATCAAGATGCTCAAGCAAGACCACATCATCTTTCTTTCTCACAACCTTATACACTCTTCCATTATAGAGCACAAGATTTCTCTTCAGGTGTTTTATTTCTGAGGTTAATGCTATTTTGAGCTCGCCTTTGAAGAATCTCTCGATTTCCTCTTCGTCAGCCTCCAGCGGTAGACTCTTTCCACAATGTGGGCAATATACCTCTACTATCGTGTCATCAGGCCAGACATCATCGCTATACTCCCACGAGCCGTCGGGGAAGAAATCGATTAGGTCTGATACTTCGTATCTTGCAGACCTCACGAAATCAAGTTTCTCCTTGCAGAAGGGGCATCTTACTGTCATTTCCCCCAGAATGGTAGGAGCAGTAACCTCTGAAAAGGAAAATAAGGAGAAGGAGAGAGACGCACACCATTAGTGCTCATCCCTTCGCCTCAGCAGCTTAAGCAAGCTATCGATATACTCCTCACTTATCTTACTATCAACAGCCTTTAAGAGTGTTTGAATTGCTCTCAAACCACCCTCACTCCGATCTACTGCAAGGTTAAAGCACCCCTTCGCCGTGATTATTCCTACTGGTACGAAGGGCAACGGAGCTAGCTCAGGATACTCGTACGTACTCTCTTTATCCTCATCATCTCTTGTAGAGAGAAGTACAACTAGTCCATCATCTTTTACAGTGACTTCATACTCACTGCACCAACCGGGCTCGTGAGTAATCAATTCCATTCTACAACCAGGAGTGGTGACGATTACTGCGTGATCGTGGTCATTTATGAAGAGACTGTACTTTTCTCCACCCTGTCCATCAGATGGAGGAACTACATCGAACGCTCCACAATTAATAAGCTGATAATCTATCGTCTTTGTATGGGTGAGTAGGTTTCTTATGACGTCCCTGTACCTCTCTGGAACTGCCATTATTAGCCTCTCACGAATTATCGTGCTTAATTTTGCATAGTGAATCGTCTCAAGCTCCACTCCTGGTGGTGGTGACTGTGTAAATCTATGAGCTAATGCCCTTGCAGCAGAAACTTCTTCTGTGCAACCTCCCTCCAGATACTTCACAAACATCTCTTTTATTTTAGCCATTTTACCCCCAAAGGAAAAATAGAAGGGTTTGGGAGTTGGCCACTCTCTAACTTAGTAGCCTCCTAGCATCCTTACAAGGGCTTGTGTAGCTTTCCACCCTTCTTCACTCCGATCAACCTTGAGATTATAGCACTCTTTCTTTGTAAGAATTCCTACGACTCTGAAAGGACCTGGGCTCATCACAATAGGATCATATACGGTCTCTTCATCATCTCTAGTCGAAATAAGCACGGCCATCTCGCCGGTTGGAACTACAATCTCATACTCTGGAAAATCGTCAGGATCGGTACAAGAAGGCTCATTTGCTCTGCAGCCTGGTGATGCTATATATATCATGTGGGGTGCGTCATAGATGAAAAGATTGTACTTTCCTTCAGGCCAATCGGAGGGGTGGAAACAGTAGAACGCCTTGCTATCAACGAGCTCAGAATCTATATCTTTCGTATGGGTGAGTAATTGTCTTACGGCACTCTTATACCTCTCTGGAACATTATCTATCAGGTCATTCCTTATCTTCACAGCTAGCCGCGCGTAGTGGAGAATTTCCCCCTCGACTCCTGGCGGCGGCGACTGTGTAAAGTTATGAGCTACTACTCTCGCAACAGCAACTTCTTCAGAAAGACCTTCCCGCAGATATTTCTCAAACATCTCTTTTATTTTGCCCATTTTCCCCCTCAAAAGGAAAAAATAGAGAGCTCATTGCTTCCTCTTCTTCAACTCTTCTTCAAACTCTTCCTTAGCCTTCCGCAATTTCTCTAGCTCTTTGTCCGCTGTATGAGAGGCTGCTACCAATGTGCCCATAATTTTCTCTTTGCCCCGCACAAACTTACTATCAAAGTTCTTGAAGTATAGCCATACCGTGTCAATTAGTATTCTTCCTTCCCTGAGCCGCCTGATCTCCTCTTTGATGTCTTCTAATGTCTTCTTTATGTCGCATACATCTAACACGTTCAACATATCCGCTCCTTTTTTCTCTTCCATTTTTACCCCCAAAAGGAAAAAAAGCACTCATTGCGAGCAAGCGCATTCCTCCTGCTCAGTCCAAGATTTTTGCCTCTAATCCCAACATCACTACGTACAGTATTAGCGACACCACAAACCAAGCTAACTTCTGCCAAAATGTGGCTGGATGTAGAAAGAACCATAGAACTATTCCTGGAATCGCCGGTATTACTAGAAATCCCACAACGGATCTACACAGTCTTATTCCTTCAAGTATCTTCTTAATCACTTTCATTTCCCTAAAAGTGTAGAGGATCCATCCACCCAACACACATCATTCATATTTCTTCAGGGATAAGAAGCTCAAAGAGCGTCCTTCTTAGCCTTTCGGCTACTGTGTTTGGATTTCCGCTGATTATTATGATTCCTGACTTGTTTGCCAGTTCACGTGTTTTCTCGTCAGGCTCCTCAGGAGTGATAAAGATCGGTTGTGCGTTCAACCCGCCTACGATGCCTTTAATCAATGCTACATCTCTCAGTCCCACCTTTCTCGGCTTCACCTCAATGATGAATTTCTTCCCTTCTTCGAGAATGAAGGTTGGTTTGTAAACATACGAAGATTGGTTTGGCATCAGAGTTCCTTCTCTTACGGGTATGCTCTTCCTAATTAACTCTTCTACATCCGACTTCCAACGCCTTATCATTGTTTCTATCACCCCCAAGCAAAAAATGGAAAAAAGAATGTTTTGCTTTGGCTTACTGCTCGCAATCAAAGTATGCGATGATGACTTCGTAGCCTCCGTCCCTTGCTATTTCTAAAATCTCTGCCCCTTCCTGTTCCAGCTCTCTTATTACATCTCTGACATCTCTGTCACATCCTACTCTGATAACATCCGTATGTCCGCATCCGCTTGGATGCTTCCAGCGGATCACTGAATTGTATTTTATTTCACACAACTCCTTCCCACAGCCCGGACAGAATACTCTTACTATGCCGTCTTCCATCTTTTCACCCCAAGCAAAAAATGGAAAAGAGATGTGTGTTAAAAACTGCGTTATTACTTCTCCAACCTCTCAAGTAGCTCAAGTGCGCTTGTTTGTTCTTCCATGCGTTCGTAGGGCAGCACATGCCTCTCTCACCATTCCCAAAACTCTTCATCATCTTCCATTTTCTATCACCCCCCAAGCAAAAAATGAAAGAAAAAGAGGAAATAAATTAACCTCGCATCTTTCGGAGCCTTCTCAGGTTTGCATTTATTTCTCGTATTAGTTGTTCCATAAAGTTGATGTCCCAATCAATAGACATGTGGATGTGCCCCGCAAGCAGCGAGATGAGTTCCTCTATATTTTCCTCTATGATTTCTACTTTCTCTCTCATTTTTACCCCCAAAGAAGGAAAAAATAGAAAGAGATGTGAAAAGAGGTTGTCGAGGTTAGTGTATGGAAAGTTCGACTGGTGCGGGCCTCTTCCATAGCCTGGGACTCTTTAGTATATAGCCTCGTTCGCCTTTGAAAACAACGAGGTTGAATTTAGGGATTCCAATGAGGAGTGTTTCACCAATGCTGTAGACTCCTTCGCCAATGCGAACCCCTTCTCTCTCCCTATATATCCTTGCGCCCTCTAGTCTTATCCGCATACCGTGCCTAAAGCTAATTATTACCTTCATTCCCTGCATCACCCCCCAGAATAGAGCTCTACCCCTTCATCGGAGGAGGGTGCTCACACCCCTATACAGGGGCACGGGGGACGCCCCTCCTGGGTGCGCTCCTCACTTACCCGCATGTTTTGCCCCGGAGAGCGGGCTCGGTCATTGGAGCCTTCCCCTCCCCCGTTATCCCCTATCTCCCATACGGGAGACCCCGCCCTGGGGGAGGCGGGCTCCCTCCTACCGTTTGGCAGGAGAGGCAGGGGCTCCTCCAGGGTAGACCCTCGGGGACAACAGAGGTGGCTCCTCCGCTACGCCTGGGGCACCAGCGTAGCATCATTGCGGCGGGGGAGACCTCCCTCTCTAGAGGGGTCGCCACCTCTGTCCTCCCCTGTCGCTGTTGGACTATAACAACAGAACTCTGGGAGAGCTCCAGACCTTTCGCAGCAGGAGGGAGGTCATAAAAAATGGGGGCGCTTAGGCGCCCCCTTCAATCACATTTTTATGAGCTTCTATCTCCGCCTCCAGCTCTTCAACCGTCATATCCTTCCAATCTCCACTCTTCTTCAACTCTTCAATGACCTTGCCTCGGTAGTAGAGGGCAAGTCGGCGTCCAGCCTTCGCAAGGTTGAGTTTCCTCTGCAGCTCTTTATCCTCTCTGTATGTCTTCGCTATGGCGATTTCCACACCTCTAAGTGCCTGAAGCATCTCTCTCTCGTCGGCGACATCGCTGAGTGTCTTTGCAACATCCACTCCGACTTTCTGCTCTATTTTCCTTATAATCTTATCAAGCTGGACACTCTTTCCCAGTGCTATGTTGGTGGCGAGGTCGTCAGCGGTGTTCTTCACCACCCGCTTCTTTGAGAAATACTTCTTGTTCGCCTCTCTGAACCACTCTTTTCTCAATTGCTCTGACTTCACATCAATTCTCTCTCTCTTCAAGACAAGCCCTCTAAACGCTCTACTCTCCTTTTCCAGCTCTTCCAGACGCTTCTTCAACTCCTCTACCTGCTTCTCCACACCCATATTTCCAGCCATTTTTCTCAACCTCCTCCTCCCTCCTGCTTGAGCGGGTCTGGAGCCCTCTGCTTTAGGTGGAGACCCCCTATTGCACGGGAACGGGGGGGATTATTTGCGAAAAATCAAGGAGAGGGGGAGAAACGCTCCATTTCCATTTTCAATAGTTCCCGAGTAGTTGGAGGTCTGACTGACTGTTTTTTGAGCTCCTTCTCAACCTCTTTTAATCTCTCTAATTCTTGGGAGGAAAGACTATCAACGAATGGTTTTAGCGAGTGATACTCACACCATAATCGCATAAACTCAGCCCGCTCAAAGCGGAGGTTTTGAAGCGTGTGGGAAGCCTTTGTTTTGAAGTAGTCCTCATAGCATTTATGGTAGTGGCGATATTTCCTCCTATACTTTACCCTCTTTCTCTCTCTTTCCCTCTCCTTCTCTAATGCTTTCCTCTCTTCCTTTAGTCGCTCTGCAAAAGCCTCCGCCTCTTTCCTCTCTTCTTCAGTGATGTGGTGTCCAGCACTACTGATTTCAAACAGCGGGGAGATGATAGTCCATACTTTTCCCACCTTATCGTATGTAATAACCACTCCTTCAACGCTTACTTCAACAACGCCGTCCTCGCCCTTGAGTGAAGGGATGAGTCTCTTTATCTTCTTCGCAAAATCTCTAAAAGTGTCTCCTTCGCTATCCCTCCATGCAATCTTGTGCGCCCTCTGAAGGTGAGCGTCTATACTGTCAGCAACTACATCAAAAGTTCCCCCTCTCCGATATTGGCATAATTTACAATAGCAGGTGTAGATTACAGGAGGCATAGAAGCCCCCCGTCCCGACCGGGGTCTCCACCTTAACCGCTTAACCGCTTAAGCGTTATAAGCGTTTTAACGCATTAACGCATTTTTCGCATCATCATCTCCTCTGAATGCGTCATTCCTTCCCCCTTATTCTTCTTCTTTAAGGGGGAAGTCCGCTTTTCACGCAAGCGGTTATGCACCGCTTGCCTCATTCACGGCTCGCTCTCGCTTTTGTTTCAGCACCGTTTCAGCACCGTTTCAGCACCGTTTTAATGCCGTTTTTGCACGCTCTCGCTTTTTGAGAGCGAGCCGTTTTTGAGAGCGTTTTCGTCAAAATTTTTCTTTTCATCCGAAAACGCTCTCATTATAAAATATATTAAATCTCAAGACAAACAGATATGTTTGTTTTGGCTCAAAAGAGGGGGCGTTATTCCTTCGGAAAAGAGGGCTCGTAAGGTGGGTGTGGGCTTTTACTTCTCCTCCTTCTTTCTCTTCCCCCTCCAACCCACCACATTTATTTAATGTGAGTGCGGAATGATGTGATAGTGATGGCACAGATAGTAGCAATCCCGTACGAGAGGAAGTTTGCAGAGTGGCTAAAGAGAGAGTTGAAACTTTCGGAGGCGGGTGCTACACGATATATAAACGCATTGCGAATGTTATGGGATGCTTGGGAAGAATATCGCAAGGAAATTGGGGTTGAGGTGCCGAGCATAGAAGCAGATGCTTTCCACGCATACAAGAAGTTCGTGGAGAAAGCTCTGAAGAAGGAAATTCCTAAAGACGAGTTAGAATACATAAGAGAATTTCTTAGAGCGGTGAAAGTCAAGGTTGAGGAAATTCCGAGAGAAAGGGAGTTTGCCGAGTATCTGAAAACAAAAGGGCTTCCTCCAGCTGCTATCGGCATTTACATACGTGCTTTGAAAGAGCTGGCTGCTGAGAGGGGTGTGAGTTTTCTGTATAAGGATAGGATAATGGAAGAATTAAAAAGAAAGGCTCTTACACTCTACCGTGAGTTCTTGCGTAAGCCAGCAGTTCCTGAAAAAGAAGTTGCAGAGAGAGTGGGGATGATTGTTCCATTCTCCATAGATTTTGAAGATTTTCTGAGAGCAAGGAAGTTGCCTAAAGGACGCATAGAGAGATTTTTGGAGAGATTGAGAACAATTGCGAGAAGGTGGGGGTGGAGATATTTGCTTTCAGGCAGAGCGCCAACCTCTGCTGATGAAGCGCCTCTGCGGCTTTACAGGGAATATTTGTGCAGTCGTTATTATCATCGTTTATATCCGCTGCTGAAAGAGAAGCTTGTGCGAGGTGAGGTTCCTCTTGAGAGAGAGTTTACAGATTATCTTCGTGAGAGAAGAGTACCACCCACTCACATAAGCAGATATGTGCATGCGCTGAGAAGGATAGCACGAAGAGATTTGGGTTTGCTCATTAGAGGTGTGGGTGCAACTCCAAGCGAGAGGGAAGCTTTGGGTTACTACCGAGAATTTTTATGTGCGTATTTTGAGCGTTTTGAAGTAAGAATGGGTGCAAGAGTAAGAAGGGAAGGTTTTGAGAGGTGGATTGAGGAAGATATGAAGAGAGTTGAAATATATAGGCGGGCGAGAAGAGAAATAATTCCGAGAAAAGAGTTGAAAGGGCGAGTGTGATGCTGATGATAGACCTCAGAAGGGAAGCTGAGTGGAAGAGAACAAGAGAGGTGGCTGAAAAGATCGCCAAGTTCGTTCCCTTCTCGACAGATTTCGAGAGGTTTCTATGGTTGAGACGTTTACCTCCTAAGCGTATAGAAACGATTTTGGAGAGTCTTGGAAGAATTGGGAAGTATAGAGGGTGGGAGTTTTTGCTCTCGGGAGAGATACTAACTGTTACTGCCAGAGAAGCGTTGCGGCTTTACAGAGAGTTCTTGTGCAGTCGCTATTATGACCGACTGTATCCGTTGCTGAAAGCAAGGTTTGTTCGAGGGAAGATTCCCCTTGAGAGAGAGTTCGAAGGCTACTTAGCCAATAGAAAAATGAGCCCTTATCGTATAAGAGAGTTTGTGCGTGTATTGAGACGGATAGCACAAAGAAGTTTGAGTGCTCTCTTGAACGCGGTGGGTGAGACCGCAAGTGAGAGAGAAGCATTAGGCTATTACAGAGAGTTTGTATGTGCGACTTTCAAGAAGAGTTTTGAGAAATGGATGAAGAAAGATATGAGAAGAGCTTAACTATCACCTCGGAGGTGGTGGTGCTAAGTGCGTGCTGGAGTGTGTGTTTCCTCATTTGTTTTATCAAATGCCTCTTCAGGCGTAATTTCCCCGACGCTCAGCAGCCTTCTTCTCTTCCACTCCTCCTTCTTTCCTACATTCCACGCATCATACACTGATGAGTAGTATCCCACCACTCTCGAAAACACCTCACACCCACTTCCACACTGCTCGCATATCCGGACTTCTCCGCTAAACCGCTTTGAGCACTTCCTGCACACCGAATAAGTTGGTGTTAGTGTGTAGTATGGAAGTTTGAACTTTGTGCAGAGCCAAGTGATGAAGTTTGGTACAATCTCATAGCACTGACTTTCAGGAATTCCCTCACCCAAGAACACATGAAAGACTGTTCCCCCGGTGTATAAGCACTGTAACTCTTCTTGATGCTTGAGCATATCAATCAAATCAAACTCACAATCCACTGGCAGTTGTGTTGAGTTTGTGTAAAAAGGTGCTTTTGCCGTTCCTGATGTAATTATCTTCCTTCCAAACCTTTCCCTATCAATCTTTGCCAAGCGATATGAGCAGCCTTCTGCTGGTGTTGCTTCCAAGTTGTAGAGGTGTCCTGTCTTCTCCTGAAACTCTCTCACCCTGTCACGAATATGCTTTAGCACTTTCACTGCAAACTCCTTCCCCTCTTCTTCTGCAATTGAACATCCGAGAAAGTTCAGACACATCTCATTTCCGCCAACAACCCCAATTGTTGAGAAGTGATTGTTGAGTGTGTGGAGATATTGTGCTGTGTATGGGAATAGCCCTCGCTCAAAGTTCTCTTCTACCACCTTCCTCTTAATCTCAAGCGCTGTCTTTGCAATCTCTAGCCTCTCATCAAGTATCTCAAAGAACTCATCATCATCCTTTGCAAGAAACCCAATCTGTGCGAGATTGATTGTGACAACGCCAATTGAGCCCGTGTTGTCGTTGTAGCCAAACAATCCCCCTGTCTTCTTTCGCAACTCTCTCAAATCCAAATTCAAGCGACAATTGTGTGTAATCAGTCCCTGCGGAAGTTCAAACAGATGCTCATCTGTGAATACCTTCAGGCAGAATGCTCTCTTTTGTCTGTTAGGCACTCTCTCAATTCTCTCAACCTTCACCCAGAGATAATCCGATTGCACAAAGAGAGATGGGTCGGAGTAGTATATGCGTCCCCCATCATCGGAACTCTTGCATACATGTATTGCATAAATTGTTCTACTGTATCTTCTTCCTCTAACTTCTACCTCCCCTCTTCTCTCTCTTATGTTGACAGGAATTCCAAGCACATTAGCAATGCACATCGCCTCCATAGCAAGTCGTTTTGATGATGTGTAAATTTCTGTATCTCTTCCATTTCCATCACCTCGTGTCCATCCATCCCACAAACCCTTGAGTGCTTCCCCGCTCAACTTAGTCCATTCTCTTACATACTTCTCTCTTGCTCTTTCTCCGACAATCCATGCATCAATCATCTCCCTGATATACTTACTGCAAACAAAAACAGACACAGATTTGCCCGTGTTAGGTGCAACAGAGACATTAGCACCAAGTCTATTAGCGTATTTCATAATAAATTCCTTTACATCATCCTCTCCCTCTCTAATTGAGAACTGTATCTCATTCTTTCCTAAATGACTTCCCTCTGCCAGATACAGCCCCAAGAAGTAGCCAAACTCATAGTCTCCTACTCCGTTCCAAGATGGTTTTCTCCGTGACCACGCAAGGTAATCATCTGTCGTAAGTTCTCTCGTCTTCTTTATCCCAGATTTCGTGACATGCTCATGGTCGTCAGTGACTACAAATTCAAATCCATTTCGCAATCTTATTTTGTAGAATGGTCTGTCATAAGGAACTTGTATAACTCTGCATCTCACCCAGTCACCGTTGTAGAGCGTTTCAATCTCCTCATCTCTGTGATGATACCATAACCTCTGAAATGTTGTCAGATGAACTCGTCCATTCTTCCTCCAAAAGACGAGAGTATCTCCTCTGAAGCAACACATGCTCCGCACGTCTTCAGGATTTATTCCTCCACTGATGCAGTTTTGGAAGTATGGCACACCAAACATTCCTGTTGCCTTTGCGAGAACCTCTGCAAACCCATTCTTCCAATCAAACTCTTTTGTGATGTTGTATGTCGGAATTGGAAAGCGAAAGACCGTTCCATCAGCATCTCCTTCTACTAACACTTCCAAGAATGCTCTGTTTATCATCTCCCTTTCCTCAGCGAACTCATCATAGGTCTTGTCCTGTGGCACTCCGCCAATAACTACTGGCGCATTCTTCAAATCGCTTGGAGTGGTAATGTCGAATGTGATGTTTGTGAATGGTGTTTCATGCCCGAATCTTAGTGCAACATTCAGTCCAAATACAAACTCCTGAATTGCTTGCTTCACCTGTGGATATGAGAGGTCATCATAATAAATGAATGGTGCAAGTAAGGTATCAAATGAGTTTAGTGCTTGAGCACCTGCAAATTCCTGTGAGATTACCCCTATGAAATTAAGTGCTTGTCCTAAAGCAGATGTGAAGTGCTTTGGAGGCTTTGACTTCAGTGTGCCTCTTCCTCCGTAGAATCCTTGCGTAAGTAACTGAAGCAAATTCCACCCGCTACAATACGCTCCAATTCCGTGCCCAAGATCGTGGATGTGGATTTGCCCGAACAGATGCGCGTCTCTCACTTCCTTTGGATAAATAGAGAGGGTGTATTTTGCAATCGTCTTCTCTGCGATGTATGTCTTGAGACCTCCTATCGAAGGGATGCGGTTGGCGTTCTCGTTAATTCGCCAGGTTCTTTTCTCTATATATTCTCTAACCACGCTTGTGCGGCCCACATGGCATCACCTTGCACGG
>Ga0209410_1001202_pt1 | contig 12556 bp, 16 predicted proteins | sample Mar14436cmmetaG_FD_184135 | JGI IMG/M metagenome (GOLD analysis project Ga0209410, IMG submission 184135) | Marine hydrothermal vent microbial communities from Guaymas Basin, Gulf of California to study Microbial Dark Matter (Phase II) - Marker... ... | reverse complement strand
ATCCAAAGCAGCCTTCAGAGCTCCTTAAGGAAGAGCAGGCCCCCGTAAGCCCTCTTAAAGCCCAGCCTAGCGTAGAAAGCAGGCGCTCCCGTTGGGTTGTCATCATCTGTGCTCAATTCAATTACCTCAGCGCCCTTAGAGGCCAGCCAACCTATGGCTGCCAACATTAAAGCAGTTCCTATGCCCCTCCGCCTGAAGGGGGCTGAAACCCCTATTTCATATATGATGCCACGCTTGAAGGATAGGCTCTCTAGCTCCTTGCTCACGGTCGCTACTACAAAGCCCACGGGTCGCCCTGAGGAGAAGGCGAGGAGGACGAAATCCTCGTAGCCCTCATGTTCAAGCCAGGACCTTGTTTCCTCTAGGGTTTCAGGCCTGAAATCTGGATCCTCGGAAAAGGCATCGTTGTGGAGGGCGTTCAAGATCCTCAGGTCTTCCTCGTTGCTGAGCGGGTAGGCACGCCTGAGTTCTACCTGCTCATTTGGCCTCAAGCCCTTGGCCAGCTCGCCAGGCCTAAGCCTCATCACGCTCCAAGAGCTCACCACCCTGAACCCCTCTGAGAGCAGCAATTCCATCCTGGCTTTCATGTTGTCCCTCGTGCTAGCACGCACCGAGCTAGCGCCCTCAGAGGCAAGCCAGGAAAGAGCTTCCCTAAGTAACGCCCTATCCACTTCCGAGCCCTCTAGCTCAGGCTTCACGAAGAACGACCATAAATACCCCCTTGGGGGCTCATAGCGCCTATCCACCCAAGGCATTATCGTGCCAACTGGCTCGCCACTCAGCTCGGCCACAAGGGGCCTGCTGTTCTCCCACCAGGGGCATTTCTTCATCCAATTGATGTCTTCCTCATCCAGGGGCTCAAGCTCAGGCCCGTAGTAGCGTGCTAGGTAGGCATTTGCAAGCTCAAGCCATGCTTCTTCATCCCGCCCCTCTTCAAAGGGCCTTAACACTAATTCCCTCAAGCCCTGGGGAGGTGCTGAAAGCGAATTTATAAGCCTGCACGGGCCGTGAGGGGAGGCGATCGGAATGGCAAAGACCATATACGGCCCCGTGATATCTTGGCGCCTAGGCAGGTCCCTCGGCGTGGACCCAATACTCCCGCCAAAGACATGCACCTTTGATTGCGTTTACTGCCAGCTAGGCAGGACGATTCACAAGATAGGCTCTCCAGGAGATTTTGAGCCAAAGGTGCACGTTGAGGACGTGATAGCAGATTTAGAAGAGGCCCTTAGGGCTGGCCTAGACCTAGGACTCGTGGATTACATAACCTTCTCTGGCTGTGGTGAGCCAACCCTCCACCCAGAGCTAGGGGATATGATAAGGGCCGTGAGGGGGGCCTGCCCTGGCGTGCCCATAGCTATCCTATCTAATGCCTCCCTGCTCTGGCTAGACGGTGTGCTTGAGGGCGCTAGGGAGGCTGATTTCCTAGTGGCTAAGCTAGATGCACCTGATAGCACGGTCCTTAGGGCCGTGAATAGGCCAGCTAGGGGCATAACGCATGAGCTCGTAGTAGAGGGCCTTAGGAAGGCCAGGGAGGCCATGAGGGGACATGGGAAGTTGGCCATCCAAGTCATGCTGCTCAAGGCACATGGCAGGCCCCTAAATTACGAGCTCCCCCTGTTGGCCAAGCTAGCAGATGTAATACGTGAGGTAGCGCCCGACCAGGTACAGGTCAATACGCCAACTAGGCCACCAGCGGAAGCATATGTAGAGCCCTTAGGCCAGGGGGAGCTTGAAGAGGCAGCTGCCTTCCTTAGGTCAAGGCTTGAGGATCTAGGTGTAGAGGTCGTACACTGGCATAGGCCCTCCCCAGGCCCAACTAGGCCAACAGGGGCAAGCCTTAGGGATGCAATAACATCTGTCCTTGAGAGGAGGCCATGTAGGTTCCATGAGCTCTGCTCTATAACTGGCCGTGAGCCCATGGCCGTGAGGGCAGAGCTAGATAGGCTGCTATCGGATGGCCTGCTGGCCACTAAGTCATATCGTGGTGAGCGCTTCTACTACCTAAAGGGCCACTAGGGCTCCCCAGCTAGGAGCCTTATTATCTTAGGCCAGATGAGCTCGGCAACTTGCTTATTGGCCCCACCGCCGTGTGCTATTACGTACTTGCCACTGCACACTTCGTCCGCAAGCGCCTTGAGCTCCTCCACTAGCCTTATGAAGAAGCCTTCCGTTAGGCCAAGGCTGCCGTAATCGTCCCTATGTGTATCGTGGCCTAGGAAGTGCAAGATCATCTGTGGCCTAAATGCCCTAATGGTCGGCAGGACCTCCCTTACCTTAGCCATGTAGGCATCATCCGTGCTGCTCCAGCCAACATCAATACATATCTTAGTGCCATCATCTTCAACTACGTCTTGGTGGCAGAAGCAGATGTGGAGCACATCCCTATCGCCCATGAGGACCTCCCTAGCCCCATCTGCGTGGTGGGCATCGGTATCAATATACACCAGTCGCTTGAGGCCAAGCTCACGTAGCCTTACTAGGGCTGGGCCAATTAGGGATAGATATGTGCCTCCCCAAGCGTAATCCCTATGGGCATGATGGCCAGCTGCCACTAGGAACACAACTGCGTTATCCAGCTCACCCGACCAGACCATCTCGCAAGCCCTAACGAAGGCACCAACCGTTAGCCTAGCCCCCTCGTAGTACCAAGCACGCTTAACACGAGCTAGGTAATCGGGCGTGTGGACACGGGCAAGCAGCTCCTCTGGGGCGGGCTCAGGCTCTATCAGGCGGATGCCAGGCACGCTACGTGCTAGCTCAGCTAGGATGGTGGGGAAGCGTTCGTACCTATCCCCTATCACTGGCCACTCCTTCCCCACGAACTCCTCGTGGAAGAACACGCCAGTAGCCAAGGCCCATGCCCTTACCTGGCCACGGGCAGCACGCCTATATGGCTTGTGCTAGCCTAGGCTGCTGGCCCCATGAGGCTAGATTAAGGTTATTAAGGCCTAGCTATGCCTTAATCCACCGCAGGAGGAGGCCCGAATGGCCAGGGGACCACGCTACAACGTGCCGTATAGGCGCAGGAGGGAGGGCAAGACTAACTACAGGCGCAGGTACAAGCTCCTCCTCTCTGGCCTGCCTAGGCTAGTTGCTCGTAGGACGCTTAGGCACATGATAGCCCAGATAGTAGAGGCCCGTGTTGAGGGGGATCACATCATAGTTTCTGCCCATTCACGCCAGTTGGTGCGTGATTTCGGCTGGAAGGGCTACTGTGGCAATACGCCAGCAGCCTACCTCACTGGCCTGCTCTGTGGCCTAAGGGGAGCCCAGGCTGGTGTGGAGAAGGCCATACTTGACATAGGGCTCCAGAGGCCAGTGAGGGGTGGCCGTGTCTTCGCAACCGTGAAGGGCGTTATAGATGGTGGCGTTGAGGTCCCATGTGATCCAGAGATGTTCCCAGATGAGGATAGGATAAGGGGCATCCACATAGCTGAGTACGCTAGGAGGCTAGCTAGTGAGGATCCCCTGGCCTATGAGAGGGCCTTCTCCCAGTACCTAGCCCGTGGCCTTAGGCCTGAGGACCTACCTAAGCACTTTGATGAGGTAAAGGCCCGCATATTAAGGGCCTTCGGAGGTGATGGTAGTTGAGCTCCTACAGGGAGAGGGCTGAGGAGTGGGTGCCGAGGACGAGGGTCGGGCGCCTCGTGTACGAGGGCAAGATAACTAGCCTTGAGGAGCTCTTCGCTGAGGGCTACAGGATAGTTGAGCCCGAGATGGCAGATGTGCTAGTAGAGGGCCTAGAGGAGGAGGTAATAACCATAAACCTAGTCCAGAGGCAAACTGATGCTGGTGAGAAGACGAGGTTCAGGGCAGTAGTAGCAGTTGGGAATAGGGATGGCATTATAGGGCTTGGCTCTGGGAAGGCAAGGCACATAAGGGTCGCCATAGATAAGGCTGCCCAAGATGCCCGTAAGAACCTAACCATAATCAGGAGGGGCTGCGGCAGCTGGGAGTGCGGCTGTGGCCGCCCCCACTCCCTGCCTTTCAGGGTTGAGGGCAAGTGCGGTGCCGTGCGTGTAGTGCTCATACCTGGCCCAAGGGGGCTAGGGCTCGTGGCTGGTGAAACGGGCAAGGTCATACTACGCCTAGCTGGCATAGAGGACTGCTGGGTCCGTGCCTACGGGCCAACTAGGACGGTGCCCTCATATGCCTATGCCATGTTCAATGCCCTTAAGAAAACGTATGAAATGGTGATACCGGAGGACTGGGCATGATGGGCGAGAGGGGGAGCAAGCTGCTAGCTGTGGTACGCATAAGGGGCCAGGTCAATGTCCCTAAGCCAGCTCGTGATACGATGGCCATGCTTGGGCTCCACAGGAACTGCCATGCTACCCTCATTGACGATAGGCCCTCGTACCTAGGCATGCTGAGGAAGGCACAGGTGTGGCTTACGTGGGGCGAGGTAGACCTGCCTACGCTAGTGGAGCTCCTCAGGCGTAGGGGGCGGTTGAGGGGGGACAAGCCCATCACGGATGAGTACGCCCAGAGGCTGGGCTTCAAGGACCTAGAGGACCTCGCCAAGGCCATCTACGAGCTTAAGGTTGATTTCAGGAAGCTACCTGATATAAAGCCCGTGTTCAGGCTCCACCCGCCAAGCGGGGGCTACAAGGGCAAGATAAAGAGGAGCTACAAGGAAGGCGGGGTCTGGGGCTATCGGGGGCCTGCTATAAACGACCTGCTTAGGCGCATGATGTAGGCTAAGCCCACGTGCTCTTCTTAAGCCTTGGGAAGCGCCTCTTCTTGATCCTGAACACGCCTTCCCCAAGGGATATGACCCTGAAGTCGTCTTCTAGCTCCCACTTGTATAGGAACTTCTTAAGCAGCTGCTTAACACGCCTCTTCTCACTAGGCCCTTCTACATCTACGCTCAGCTCAGATCCAGAGACCTTTACCTCACGACCAAGCCTCTGGCTTAAGAAGGAGGCTAGCTCATCTACTAGCGTCCTCTCCTCCTCAGCCTCTACTTCAGCCTCAGCCTCAACTCCCTCAGCTTCTCCCTCGGCCTCCTCCTGGCCCTCAGGCTTCTTCTCCCCCACTATCTCACCTGCATCTATTACGACCCTCATGCCCTAGGCCCCCGACCACCTCCCTACTTAAGGACAACGCAGATGACCCTTATCTGGTCGCATGTGTTCTCACACCAATCTGCTACGTTCTCTATGGCATTCATGAGGTCCCTAAGCAGTATCAAGACAGGGACGCTTGGGCAACCTGGCTTTAAGCTAGCAAATACCATCCTAGCCTCCTTGTATAAGGCATCTACTTGCTCCTCAAGCCTCTCCACAGTATCTGCTTCCCTAAGTGCTTCATCTGGCTTAGTCAGGAGCTTATCTATGGCCCTCCTGACAGCATAAGCACATTCCTTGGCCCCCTTGGCCATCTTAAGGCATTCCTCAAGTATCTCCTTTGGTACCTCTGGGAGCGGTATGGTCTCTAGTATGCGGGTGGCCTCCCTGCTCCAATCTGCTATCATATCCATACGCTTAACTAAGTGCATTAGGTCCTCACGGCCTATAACTGGCACTACCTCACTAGCCAGCTCATCCATTATGGCCCTCCTAAGCCTATCTGCTTCCATTTCGGCTTCAGCAACCCTCCTCACACAGGCAGCTACATCTGCTTCATCTCCCCTTAAGGCAGCATCAAGTGCTCTCTCAAGGTCCTCAACTGCCGATACAACGTTGGCTAAGTGGTCCTCCATGAGCTTCAGGGCTTTTACCTCCCTCCTACGCCCAAACCAGCTTAGAAGCTCACTCAACTGCCAGCTCCTCCTTCAGCCCTCTCTCTGGATATGGGAATAGAAAAACCTTTTCGCTTGGTATACACACCATTACCCTATCGCCAGGCTTAAGAGGTTTAGCCGTCATGCTTGGGGCTGTAATAACTATGAGGTCCTCGTTATCTAGCCTAACCTCATATCTAGTTATAACGCCCTCAAACATAACACGCTCAATTGTGCCTGGTAGGGCATTCTCACGCTTAGTTCCATTCGTTTCCAGTGAGAGCACCTCAGGCCTAATGCCTAGCACTGCCTTCTCACCTACTGAGAGGCTCTTGCCCTCTACCCTCACGATCAAATCCCCTCTAAGCCTAACTAGGGAGCCCCTCTCATCTACCTTCTCTACGAAGCCCTCTAGGAAGTTGCTCTCCCCTACGAAGTGGGCCACGAATATGCAGTTGGGCTTCATGTAGAGCTCCTGTGGCGTCCCCACCTGGAGAATACGCCCCCTCCGCATGACAGCTATGCGGTCAGCTATGGCCATGGCCTCCGCTTGATTGTGCGTTACGTGGATGGCCGTCCTCCCCAGGCCCTTAACCAAGCGCCTTATCTCATATCGGAGCTCAAAGGCTATCTTGGCATCTAGGGAGCTCAGTGGCTCATCTAGCAGGAGGAGGCTAGCGCCAGTTGCTAGCGCCCTAGCTAGGCCAACCCTCTGCATCATGCCACCTGAGAGCTCCCTTGGGTAGGCATCTGCTCGCTCGTAGAGGCCAACTAGCTCAAGCATCTCACGGCCAACACGCTCAATTTCCTCCTCGGGCCAGCCCCTGGCCCTAGGGCCATACGTTACGTTCTCCCAGGCCGTCATGTGGGGGAATAGGGCGAACGTCTGGAACACGTAGCCTATATCACGGTCCTCAGGTGGTATGCCACGCATGGGCTTGCCACCTATGTAGATCTCCCCCTCATCTGGCTCAAGTATACCAGCTATCAGCCTAAGCAGGGTCGTCTTGCCAGAGCCAGATGGGCCTAGTATGCAGAAGTACTCCTTATCCCTTACGTATAAGTTCACGTGGTCAACTGCTACTATACGACCACCCTCAAACGTCTTGGTAACGTTCACGAGCCTTACATCTGGCATGCCATCACCTCTTAGCCACGTACCTGAGGGCCAGGAGGAGGCCATAGCAGACCAGTATCAGCAGGACAGAGGCAAAGGCAGCTGCGTACCTAGCGTAGCCAACTGCCTCGCTCCACATGACCACGAGGACGGGCACTGTCCTAGCCGTCCCCATGACCACGATAGTTGCCCCCGTCTCACTTAAGCTCCTTGTGAAGGCAAGTATGGAGGCAGCGAGCATGCTGGTGCTTATGAGCGGTAGCACAACGGTCCTGAAGGCCATGAATGGTGGGGCTCCAAGCGTCCTAGCTGCGTGCTCAAGGCTTGGATCAAGGCCCTTTAGGGCAGCAACGAGCGTCCTGACCACGTATGGGTATGTGAAGGCCACGTGGGTTAGCACTATGAGCCAGAAGCCAGTGTTGACTAGCCCAAGGCCCCTTGGCCCCCAGAACAGGTAGACGGAGAAGCCCAGGGCAGCAGTTGGTATGACCAATGGCATATCGGTTATGGTATCTAGCACCGAGCAAAATCGCCTCCAGGGGCGCCTAACGATGACGATGGCCATGGCAAGGCCGAAGATGAGGTTTATGGCAGTTGCGATAGCAGCTACCTCAAATGATGTTACTAAGCTATCCACGAGGACCTTCCACTTCTCATCTGGTGCTAGGAAGACCTCGTAGAAGACGGAGTCCCAGTGGTTCACGGTGCAGGATATAGAGAAGCAAGATGGGATGAGTATCATTAGGCCGAAGAAGGAAAGGGATGCTATGTCCCTAGCTATCCTAGGCTTCCTCCCGCTTAGCTTACGCTCAAGCCCTGGCCAAACACGCTTTATCGGTATGCCAACCTTCTCGCTAACTACCTTTATCACGGCCAGGAGGCCAAGGGCCAGGAGGACCAGTAGCATGCTCAGGAAGGCAGCAGGCCCTATCAAGCGCCTCTGGTGCATGGATACAACGGCTAGTGGGGCTGTTTCAACAAGCCCAGCTACTACGAGCGTAGCGCCTGTTTCACCTAAGCTCCTAGTGAAAGCTAGTATGGAGCCAGCTATGAGGCCAGCCTTTGATAGTGGGGCTGTTACCGTCCTAAAGGTAGTGAAGGAGGGGGCTCCAAGCGTCCTAGCTGCGTGCTCATAGGTCCTATCAACGCCCTCAATAACGCCAACGGATGAGCGGACTATGTATGGGAAGGTAAAGGTTACGTGGGTTAGCACTATTAGCCAGAAGCCCCTTGTTAGCAAGTTAAGGCCATCGCTAGTGCCCCAGAATAGGTAGAGCGAGAGGCCAAGGGCTGCAGATGGCACGCCAAGGGGTAGGTCCACGAGGCTATCTAGGATCTCCTTGCCCCTGAACTCATATCTAGCTAGGATGAGGGCAATTGGGAGGCCAACAGCTAGGTCTATGGCAGTTGCGATAGCAGCTACCTCAAATGATATGGCAATGGCATTTAGCATCCTCCACCAGCGGATATCGCCTGAGACGGGGTTGCTGAAGACGAAGAAGACAACCTCATCCCACCTCAGGGCTACGAAGGCAAATAGGAATACCGTTGGGAGCAATATGACCAGTATGAAGAAGATTAGAGCTGCTGCATCGCAAGCCAACCTGCAAGTAGGCCTTGAAAGGAGCTTCTCAATTTTCCTGGTATCAAGCTTCAAACTAGCACCTCCTATGGCCTACAGGCCAGCCACAGATCTGGTAGCAGGAGGACGACATCGCCCCTTACCTCTGTGCTAAGTATGTGATGTGGTAGCTCAGCTTGAACTCCCCAATCGGGGCTGAAGATGCTTGTATCTAGCTCAACAGTCTCATTAGTGGGCCTAAAACCATACCTCATGGCCTCTGCCTGTATATCGGCCCTTAGGAGGAAGCGCATGAGGGCCATAGCTACCTCCCTCTGCTGCTCGCTAACCCAAGGTGCATTTAGTATGCAGAATGGATGGTCGCTTAGCAGTATGCCCTCCTCTGGGTAGACGGCAACTAGCTTGCGCTCACCTGCCCCCATGTTCTCAAAGATAACGAGGTTCTCGTAGGCTAGGACGACGCTTATCCTGCTTGGGCCACTTGAGACCATCTCGCCTACTAGCCAGCTCGTGCTCTCTGGGTAGGCTACTGCCCTAGCCTCAAGCTCCCTTATCCATGCCTTAACTGCTGGATCCCTCATGTCATCTAGCGTTAGCTCAGGTGGCTCCTTCCCAGCAGCAGCTACTAGCTCTAGCAGAACCGACATAAGGCCTGAGTTTGAGAAGGATGGATCTGTATGGGCGAACTTCACCTCGCTGCCCCGACTAGAAACAGCTAGGTCGTGTAGGTCCCTAAGGCCCTCAATCTGCCAATCATCCTGTAGGAAGGCCCACGTAACTATCACGAGTGGCGATGACACAAGTGGCCTCCAGGTCCCAGGTGGGACGAGGGGGCCGTTCTTAGCTACCCAATCTGGGTGCTCCTTCTCCCACAGCATGTTGGCAAGTGGTATCCAGATTGAGCAAGCAGGGCTCCACACAACTGGCCTAATCTGGTCAAGCATTATCTGGTACATGGACTTCCCAGAGCCAAGGGGGATGCACTCCACGTGGACCCTCAGGCCAGTTCGCTCGTAGTACTCACGCTCAAAGATCGGGACAACGGCCTCGATCCAGCCCTGCTTCTCAGATCCATATACGAATAGGAGTTCTACAGCGGCCCCAGCTGGCCCAACTAGCTTGCCAAGCTCGTACCCAAGGAGAAGGCCAAGGGCTAGGCCCAAGAGCAGGCCGACCACCACAGCCCTAAGCTGGCCACGCCTCCTCCTGACCGACATTTCCAAACCAGTAAGGGCTCGGCTTATTAGCTTTCCCAGGTGGGGAGAAGGTTATTAAGGGCCACTACATGCCTGCTAGAGGATGGGCCGGTCGTCTAGCCCGGTAGGACGCCGCCCTGACGCGGCGGAGGTCCCCGGTTCAAATCCGGGCCGGCCCACCAATCGACATGGTTAGCCCGTCACCACATCTTGATCCTTCCTTTCTCGGGGGCGCGCTGCATAAACCGCGCTTGCTAAGGACGCCAAGGAGCCAGAGAACGCGATGCACACTCCCAGCGTGATGAAGTTGTGAGGAATGCCGATTGTTTCCCACTTCTCGTACTCAAGCCTCACGGATAGGAGGGCCTCCACGACGCCAAGCTCGTGGCGATTTTTGACCACGAAGAAGAGCTCGCTGCGCTTCGTGGAGAACTCAAAATCATATCGCACCACGCCCTTGGCTTCCACGTAGGCTTTGTAAGGCTCCCCATGCATCCACGAATCGAAGTTGATCCTGTCGAGTATGTATAAATCGAAGGTTAGCCCTTTCGCCTCCCTTATACTGCCCCTCACGGTAGCCCCCGATGGTCCCCCGCACCACGAGATCATCTTGATGCCGTAGTGGCGCGGGGGCGCTATTATGGGTTCGTCCTCCAACAGGGTCTCCTCCTCGTGCTTGAGCACATCACGTGGGGGCATGGCTATGGCGAGGGAGACGAGTATGGCGCCAGATAGGAATATGATCAACCCCGCCAGAGCCACGAGCCTGCTTGCGCCTCGCATCCCGCCTCAAAGGCTTGGCCGAGTAAGTCTTAAGGATTTCGGGTTAATCTAGCGTTAAGCGCTAGGGCCTCCGCCGTCGCAGGCCTTCATCAGCCATCAGCGTATCTCGATCTCCTCATAGGCCCAGGGGATGGGGCTGGAGCTCCTACATAAGCCCCCTGCCCTGGTCAGCCAGCGCTCAGCGAGAAGACCCTTCCTCACCACTTGGCTTTCCCCGCCTCTACTGCCTCATGGCGCTCTTGGCCCAGGGCAGGCATAGCTGGCTGCTAGGTGGCCTTAAATAAGCTCGTGCCCCGACCACCCCGATGTGCCCTGCTAGGCCTAGTGGGCCAGTTAAGGTGCTGCTAGATGCGAACTTCTTGTTCCTGCCCATTCAGTTCCACATAGATATCTTTGAGGCCATACCCGACCTCCTATGCAGGCGGGTTGAGTTCATACTGCCATCGCCAGTCTACGAGGAGGTCGTGAGGGCTGCTAGGCGCTACAGGGGGCCTGAGCGCTTAGCAGCTAAGCTAGCTGAGAGGTGCAAGGTAGTTGAGGTTGAGCGCCTCCCAGGTGAAACAGTTGATGACCTAATCGCTAGGCTAGCCCGTGAGTGGGGCTGCGTGGTGGCCACAAATGATGCTAGGCTTAGGAGGAAGCTTAGGAAGCTAGGTGTGCCAGTTATATACCTAAGGGGCCTTGGGAAGCTTGAGCTTGAGGGTGAGCTAACCGCTTAGCTTAAATAGGAGGTCCTTGGTGCCTAGTTAGGCGGGGGATAAATACGTTCAAAATAGTGAAGGTAGAGGATGTGATAAGGATACCACCAGATAAGTTCAACGAGCCCATAGAGGAGGTAGCCATAGAAGAGCTTAAGCGCATGTACATAGATCTACACGATGAGGATCTAGGCTGTGTTATAGCCATACTGGATGCTGAGGTAGATCCAATAGGCAAGATACTGCCTGGCGATGGGGCTAGCTACAACAAGGTCCGCTTCACGCTCCTTGTATTCAAGCCCGAGCGGAACGAGATAGTAGAAGGCGATGTAGTTGGGACAACTGACTTCGGCGCCTTCATACGCATAGGCCCAATAGATGCGCTTCTGCACAAATCCCAGATAATGGATGATTACGTGGTATTTGATAGGCGAGGGGGGACCTTCGTGGGCAAGCAAACGGGGAAGAGGCTTAGCCAGGGGGACCACGTTAGGGTAAGGGTTATTGCAGTTTCCTTTAAGCGTGAAACTGGCCTACCGAAGGTAGCTGTTACGGCTAGGCAGGAGTACTTAGGCAAGATTGAGTGGATAAAGGAGATGGCCTCTGGTGGCGAGGGGGAGGAAGCCAGTGGAGGGAGCTCCTAATGGTTGAGAGGGCATGTAGGGATTGCAAGATGATAACCACGAAGAGCAGGTGCCCAAACTGCGGTAGCGATAGGCTCAGCAGGGATTTCTCAGGCATAATAATAGTGCTTGACCCAGAGGGCTCTGAGGCAGCTAAGATAATGGGTATTAAGAAGCCAGGCTCCTACGCCCTGAGGGTAAGGTAGTTGAAGCAGAGGCTTATCCTAACTAGCTCCCTTAGGGCTAAGCTAAAGGAACCGCAAGGTGAGTTAATAAGGGGCAAGCCAGAAGAAGCCTTCAGGGCCATTAGGGAGCGTATGCCTGGCCGAAAGCTCATAACAGTTGGCGATGTAGTTACCTCTAATGCCATTAAGCTTGGGCTGAAGCCCTGGGTTGCCATAGTAGATGGGAAGGCCATGAGGGAGCCCCTGGAGGGTATTGAGGAGCTAAGGGGAGCTTGGTCCCGTGTCCTCAGGCTAGAGAACCAGCCTGGCACCATCAGCGGGGAGGCCTGGAGCGTGATAGGCGATGCGATTAGGTCGGGGGACACGCTAGTGCTAGTAGATGGCGAGGAGGACCTCCTGGCCATAGTAGCCGTCCTATGTGCGCCAGAGGGGTCCCTGGTCGTATATGGCCAGCCTGGTGAGGGGTTAGTGCTTATTGAGGTAAATAAGGACAAAAAGAGGGTCTTCAGGGAGATAGTAGCTCAAATGAGGCCTTACTAGGCTAGGAGAGCTGCTTTAGCTTATTATATCAACCGTTAAATACAGGCCCTAGGGGCCCTATGCCTAGGCCCTGGGCCTTGGGGATGGGCATCAGGTGGGGAGGG
>Ga0209410_1001201_pt1 | contig 12556 bp, 11 predicted proteins | sample Mar14436cmmetaG_FD_184135 | JGI IMG/M metagenome (GOLD analysis project Ga0209410, IMG submission 184135) | Marine hydrothermal vent microbial communities from Guaymas Basin, Gulf of California to study Microbial Dark Matter (Phase II) - Marker... ... | reverse complement strand
CTTTGCTCTGGATGATAGACTTTGAGAGCCTCTGGAATGGATCTTCTTATCTTCCATATTTTCTCCCTTGTTAATGGATTGTCTGCCACATACACCTCTATCGCTCCATTGTCTAAGCACATTTGACCAACTGATTCATACTGTCTTTCAACAGATTCCTTATCGAATCCATCAACTTCAATTATTAGATGTGCTTCAGCGTCATCATTTGGAATTCTAGTGTTAAGATATTTTTCAGCTGCTTTAACTGATGGCTTATCCATGAATTCTAGGCCTGTTGGAATGATCTTGCTTTCAACCATTATCTTTGGAACTGTGTCAATTGCTTTTTCAAGTGTTTCAAATGGAACTAGGAGAGCTGCCCTGTGAGCTGGAAGCGGGAGAAGTTTAAGCGTTATCTTTGTGAATATTCCAAGTGTTCCCTCTGAGCCTATAAACAAGTGTATGAGATCATATCCTACGACATCCTTTCTTCGCTTTCCACCCAGTTGAATGATCTCCCCAGTTGGTAGAACTACTTCGAGACCCATGACATAGTCTGATGTTACACCATACTTTACAGCTGTTCCTCCTCCAGCGTTTTCAGCAACGTTTCCACCTATTGTACAGGATTCAACGCTCATTGGATACCCTGGATAGAAGAGACCATATTTTCTAACGGCTTCCTGTATATCATTTGTTATAACTCCGGGTTCAACTGTGACCGTAAGGTTCTCTCTGTCTATTTCAAGTATCTTATTCATTCTTTCAAAGGATATTACTATTCCACCGTATACTGGAATGGCTCCCCCCGATAAACCGCTTCCAGCCCCTCTCGGAGTCACAGGGATCCTGTACTTGTTTGCGAGCTTCATTATCTCAGCTATTTCCTCAGCTGTTCTAGGCTGTCTATTTCAAGTATCTTATTCATTCTTTCAAAGGATATTACTATTCCACCGTATACTGGAATGGCTCCCCCCGATAAACCGCTTCCAGCCCCTCTCGGAGTCACAGGGATCCTGTACTTGTTTGCAAGCTTCATTATCTCAGCTATTTCCTCAGCTGTTCTAGGCTTGACTATTACATCGGGCATACGCGCATATCTTTTGTCAGCTACCTCATCTATTGAGAATGCTTCAAGAGCATCTCTGTCGGTTATGACGTATCTTTCGCCTACAATATCTTTCAGCTTCTTAATAACTTCATCTGTAACCTTTCCATATCTCAAGCTTTACCCTCCTTTAAGCGCTTAAGCTTCTCCATCAGTATTGGAAGTATTTCAAATAGGTCTCCAACTATTCCAAAGTCGCACACCTTAAAGATTGGGGCATCTGGGTCATTGTTTATGGCAACAACTGTTTCGGAGGTTTTCATTCCAGCAAGATGCTGTATAGCTCCTGAAATTCCAACGGCAATATATAGTCTAGGTGAAACTGTTTTACCGCTTAAACCTATTTGATGCGAATATGGTATCCAGCCATGATCTACAGCTGCTCTAGAGGCTCCAACAGCTCCTCCAAGCACCTTTGCAAGCTCAAAGATCAAGTCAAAGTTCTCCTTCTTCTTTAATCCCTTTCCACCTGCCACAACTATGTCTGCTTTTTCAATGTCTATTTCCTGGCTTAGATCTCTTCTAAATCCGAGCACTTTAACCCTAGTTTCAAATATGTGCTCCGGCGGCTTCACTTCAATGATCTTTCCACTTCTACTGGTATCTCTTTCAGCTTCCCTGTAGATTTTTGGTCTTAAGGTGGCCATTTGAGGTCTATGTCTTGGAGTTTTAATTGTGGCCATGACGTTGCCGCCTATTGCAGGCCTTATCTGTACAAGCATTTTATCCTCTGGGTCTATATCAAGTGACGTGCAGTCTGCTGTAAGCCCTGTTCTAAGCATTGCAGCTACCTTAGGCATAACCGTTCTACCCGTTGTAGTTGCCGATGCTACAACTATTTCAGGTTTAACATTTTTAATGACGTGGACAATGGCGTTGGCATATGTTTCAGCTATGAAGTCCTTGAAGCGCTTATCATCTAAAACATAGACTTCATCTGCTCCACGATAGATTAACTCCATCGCATGCTCCTTAACCTTGTAACCGATCAAAACAGTCATTAATTTTGCTCCAAGCTTGTCTGCAAGTTTTCCAAGCTTGTCTGCAAGTTTTCTGCCAACGTTTAATAGTTCAAATGAGACCGGTTGTAGACTACCATCCCTAAACTCTGAAACCGTTAAAACTCCAACGTGCTCACTCATATTAAACCACGCTCCATGAGAAACTTTATAAGCTCATCAACAGCTTTTTCGGGATCCTCTCCACCGACTATACGACCTCTTCTAGCTATTTTAGCACTATAGACTTTGACTACTCTAGTTGGAGAGCCTTCAAGACCAACATTTCTCGGGTCAACGCCTATGTCAGCTACAGTCCAAGTCTCTATTTCAGCTGATTTGGCCTTGATCTTTCCACGTAGCGTTGGAAGTCTCGGCTCATTGATCTCCCTCACAACAGTGACTATAGCTGGAAGCGAAGCTTCAACTATCTGATATCCGCCTTCAACGATTCTCTCAGCAACTATAGTTCTACTATCCTTGAGCTCGAGTTTGCTGATGTAAGTTAAAACTGGTATTCCAAGGAAGCTTGATATTTCAGGACCTACCTGTCCAGTTTCTCCGTCAGTGGCCTTTAATCCACAGAGTATGAGATCATATTCTCCAACCTTTTCAATGGCCTTTGAAAGTGCATACGAGGTGGCTAATGTATCCGAGCCCGCTAAAGCTCTATCAGATAAGAGAATTGCCCTGTCGGCTCCAAGTGCAATGGCCTCTCTTAGAACAGCTTCAGCCATTGGAGGACCCATTGAAATAACTGTTACATGTGCACCATATTTCTCCTTGATTCTCAAAGCCTCTTCAAGTGCATGGAGGTCCAATGGATTAACGACTGCCTCAACTTTTTCACGTTTAATGACGCCGGTCTTCTCGTCGATCTCTACTTCAACGTTTGGATCCGGCACCTGCTTCATTAATACAATGATTTTAAGCTGGGCCATTATCAATACTACATAGTAACTTGTAAAAATATGCAATATCCCACAAACGAATAAATACCCACGAAAGCTTCCATTAATATGTGGATGAGGAGGGTCGGAACTCCTGATTAAATGATGAAAATGGGGGTTTTCCCGACACATCTCCCATTTGTTCATGCTTCAAGTTTTGAGATTTCATCTATGAGAGGTCTTCTACCCAGGTACTCGGCCGCAGTTAAAAGCATGACTTTAACCGTTTTAGCCTTATCAAGTACCTTTCTCACTCGCTGCCGCCATCTTTTCTCCCTTAGCAGATGATGGTCATATATTATGAGCTCTGGTTTAGCCTCTTCAATGATATAGCACATGTTTTCAACGGCTCTTTCAAGGTTTATCCTGTTAAGCATAAATGGAAAAAGATATGTTGGAGGGCCATCAGCTATCAGGATATCAGGTTTGAGATCAGCTATTGCATAAGCGTAATCTTCGATCTGCGGCCCCATTAAATCGCTGGTGTAGAATATTCTGAAGTCTTTTCCCTCGAGTAGAACTGGTGTAACCCATCCAGTGCGATCATATTCTATTCCATGGAACCATGGTGGAAAGACTGTTATTCTAAGGTTTCCCAGCTTGAGCTTACAGTTGTCTCCCCAGATTATCCGTGTACCGTCTGGAAGCTTGATTGGAGCCTTTATCCATGGCTGTGAAGACCACAGTCTTGTAAGCTTGTCAAACCATCTCCTACCTTTTTCAAGGAGCTCCTTCCTACGTCCACTATAATCTCCAAAATCCCTTTCCAGCGCATATGTCAAGTCTTCAACTGGATCACTGAAAGCTCTCTGCCGAGGCTCCATGAGAAAACTCTCAAGCTTTAGCCCAGACAATTCAAGAATCTCACCTATAAACTTTCTGGCACGGTTCCACTGACTTTCATTAATGTACATGTTCGGATTCTTCAAAACCAGAAGCTTACCTCCAAGGTAAAGGGACTTGGGATCCTTCAAAATTGGATTACTGGGCAAAAAGTGATGATCATAGTGATAATGTGTGACTATAATGACATCAGCCTTCCTAGAGAAAGATTCAATTCTCCCAGCAGCCTCAACCTTTAACCTAAGCTTCTCCTCCCTAGGCAATGGATAACTAGGCTGCATGGCAGCAGCGCCAGGATCAATTAAAATACCAATAGAAGAGACACTAATGAAAAAGCATGCCGCCTTGGCTCCCAAACTATCAAACCATACAAGATCATATGTGCAAGACACTTTACAAGTGAATAACATGAAATTCTAAATCAAATTAATCATTGCTTTTACCTTATAACCATGTTAAACCATATTATATGTTTAGCATTCATATATCAAGATTCTACCCGATGCTACTATGAATATCCTGTTCCCCGCCAGAAATGCACCTGCCATATTTGGAATGTATTTAGCCCATATTAAATTGCCTTCAAAGTCGAAGAGCATAACTCCATTAAATACTCTTCCCATGAGTGCAATAAATATCATGTTACGAGTTATCTGCACCGAGATATCGGCAAAATCTGGCAAATGCACATTAGTGAGATTCTTAAAGTCAACTATTTTAAGTACATTGAAATCCCTATCCATAATATACAGGTACCGTAGCTTAAGCATGAGGACATATATCCTACCATTTGTAGCAAGCAAATGCGAAACCGAACCCACGTATCCAACTTCTGGAATAGACTTTAATGTAACATTTCTTAACAAATTCCCATCTCTGTCATAAACAAAAATGCCAAGGTCATTTGGAAAAAGCACTCTACCATATTGATCTTCAACCACATAGTTAGTTATCACAAGTGGGGCATAAGGAAGCTTTACTCCATTAACGCACTCATATGAGCGAAAAGTCTTCATCCACTTAAGCTCCAGACTTGGAAGACTGAAGCAAGCCATCAAACATGGCATCTCGATTAAACTTGGATCTATCAACCATGACAAAACACTAGTTTTCAAGTACAAGTTTCCAGATGAAATTGAAGCCGAAGCACAATAGGGAAACTTCCTAGCAGCCTCTTTCTCGAGCAGATTCAAGCTCTTCTTAGTCAACACTTCACCGGTAGATTCATCGAGAATATATGCCGTTATAGGGAAGAACAGTGTACGCGTCAAAATCACATACAATTTACCAGAGTATGTGAAAATGAAACTGCTTGGTGAAGATAGTACTCCTATGTGTATATACCAAGAATAAAAAGCACCTAAATGAACAATATATGGAGTTAAGATAACCTTAGACCATTCAATAGCTCCAAAAAGCCTGCACTTACATATAAAAACTGCTAAACGTGCATGAGTATCGTTTCCATTCAGTGTGAAGAGAACTGAGATGTATATATCTCTACCATCTAGGATGAATGATGGTGGAGGGAAGATGTTTTTCAAGGAAAACTCCTTTAACGTAAGGGACCATACCATTGTTCCAAATCTTATATCATAAACTGCTAAAAGCAAGGTATTAAAAAGCGACAACAAGGAAATCATGTAATCTCTATAGACTATAGGCATAGGATAAGGATAAAAACCGTAAGCATAGAGCAGTTTTGATTTAATACACTTATAAAATTTGGGATGAGAAAGATAAATGTCTTGAAATCCCCTACGTGAAAAATCACCTTGATGAGACAGATAGTAGCCAGTTAAGTCATCGTGATGACTGAAAGGTATAGCATAAGCGTACTGGAAAGTACAGGATATGAATAGGAATATTATTGCCATAGTAATGGATTTTATCGTGATATTCATTACTATTTTAATAGGTAGTAAGCGGAGTAGATAAATGTATGAAAATCTATCACATGAGTTTAATCACTATGATTTTAATTATTACAATGTTTTTAGTCATTTTTGTAACCAATGTTGTAATTAATGTGAATACAATATCTGAGGAAAAGATTTCACACGTTGCTATGTATCATGGGAACAAGTGGAATAACGTATGTGGAAACTCTGGTAACTCTGGTTTTTTGAATGCTTGTATAGGAGAAGATTTACAGTTAAGGAAGAGAGTTGAGGTTGAGTATACGTGTGTAAGTGGTATTCTGTATTTTTCTAGGGTGTATGGGGTGCTTTTTGACAGAAATTTTGCCGTGTTTGTTTTTAGAGGGGATCTCTGTGATGCTGTGATTGTAATTGATCTTCGTAGGGGGATTGTAACTTATTTTGAGGAGAGTAGTGTAGCGTTATCTTCTATTTCGGTTAGTGGTGGTTACCTTATAGTGTCTGATGATCCTCTATCATGGACTTTGTTGTGTGTTGATATGGGTAGTGGGAGAGTTGTTTGGCGTAAGTTTGGTTTTGGTGATCTTGGAATGGTAGGTGATCCTGTGGTTTGTGATGGTGTTGTGTATTATGCTTTTTGTAGTGGGGATGTGTATGCTTTTTCAGTTTGTAATGGTAGTGTTATTGGGCATGTGGATATTGGGAGTCCAGTGTATGTTACTCCAGCTGTTGTAAATGGTACGATATATGTTGGAGATATTCTTGGCAATGTCTATAGGATTGAGAACTGGACTGTTAATAGAATTTTCAAGGCAAGGGGAGGTATTCTTGGCAGGGTTATGGTTGTTGGTGGGCGTATATTTGTTTACGATGGTTTAGGCTATGTCTACTGTATAGATGACAGTGGTGAGCTGCACTGGGTTAGGAGATTAGATGGGTTTATCACGGGAATTTACTGGAGCAATGTTGGAATAATAGTTAACATTGAGAGAATCAATTGCATATGTTCATGCATTCTCTCAGTCCTTGATGGAAGCATTGTTAGAGAATACAATGCGACACGTATTCAAGTAGTTGGAGACTACATGATGACTAGAAGTAAGCTCATAAATTTAATTACTGGAAGCATTATAGAGAGCTCCAGTATCGCAAAGGATTTTGAATTTGGAGCAATAAACATGGACATGCTACTCCTATTCAACATCACTAGAAGAACAATGATCATAGAGACCCCTGAAATACCGATAGGAATACCTATTGTAACGCTGAAAGTAATAGTTTACGACATCATACACGAAGCATACATAGACGATACTCCTAGAAGAGTTGAATTAAGCCCCGGAGCATTTTCAACGATCAAATTCGATATAATGTACAAGGGAACAGTAACTCTAGACTATATAAACGTAAGTGTAAAAGCTCATCCACCAGTAAAAATTGAGAAACTAAAAGTCTACAGAGACGGGATATACTTGACCATATTAGCTGATTCACTAGCTTTAGATCTAGAAACCTTGATGACGGTAAATGTAACATTTAAACTAGTAAACGGTGAAAAAATAAGTTACCTAATACCGGTCAAAGTCAAAATATATGAACCAACCCCTCTCATAGGATACATTCTAGGCTTCGAGATCGTATTGGCCTACATGATAGCAACAAAAGTTAAATGGACTTAGTTAGATTGTTTGCTCACTCGAGCGCTTAGGAGTTGAAGATAACATAAGTAATGGGCCACCATGGACAAATCCATATACGGTCATGATTATTGTAAGTATTTGGTTAGAATGCTGGAAGTCCTGTTTCTTTTGCGATTTTAGCTATTTGCTTTTGTTCTAGTAGGTATATGTTAGCTAGTTTCTTGGCTTTTTTAATAACGTTTTCTTTAAATCCGAAGTAGGAGAAGAGTATGCCTGCTGTAACGTTTTCCCCGATTTCGGAGAGTTTCTTCATGTGCTTTATGAGCTGGTGGAGTTTTTTCATGGGAGCTTTTTCTCCTAGGTAGCATTCGCATACTATTGTTTCCTTGTCAGTTGACGCTACAACGTCGATTTCTGTTCGTATTATTGTGATTCTTCTGACGTCCTTAAATGGATGAAGCGTCAATGTTTTCCCTGTTTCATCTTTTAATGTTATCGGCTTTGTTATCGCTCTGAGTAGTTCCCTTATGTAGGATTCGAATCCTATTGATGCAGCTAACATTCTTTTGAAGCTGATAAGCGTGTACATTGGATGTCCGGTTAATTGTAGCCATAGTTTAAATGCTCTATCTGTGAAGGTGTAATGCACGTCTTTTCTGCCTTTCACTATTTTCCTTAAGTAGCCTCTCTGTACAAGGCTTTCAAGTGCTCCGGCAATATTTATCCCGTACAGCTTACGTGACAATGAACTGTATCTGTCACAGCCATTTGCAACCGCCGTGAGAACCTCCTTCTCTGATGGAGATAGCTTATCAAGTAACCCCGTAAACAGCATGTTTAGGATCCCATCTTTAAGCTCTGCTTCAATTAACTTTATTGCCTCAGATACTGTGCAATTGGATGGTAGAGACCTAGCTATTACATCGATGTAGAAGGGGTTTCCACCTATTAACTCGATGACCCTGAATGCAACTTCATCATCTATTGATTTTCCATAGTGTTTCATGGCCTCCCTTAACAGCGTACATGCACTTGAGAAGTCAAGTGGATGAAGTTCGATCACAACGTTAAAGCATCTCATCAATGGAGAAGAGTACTCTAGAACAAGTTCAAATAATGCCTTCATGGAGGTATCTAGGGCAATTATGGAGCCAGGGTAGTTTTCTATGAGGTGTCTAAGATATCTTACTACGGCTTTTGCACCTCCTCTACCCCTGAAGGGGGAAAATGATCCAAATCCATTTAGAAGCGATGTAAACTCGTCGAAGACAATGAGCTTAATCCCCTTTTCTATGGCAGCTTTGAAAAAGTACTCTAGGGCAGCCTCCGGATCATGTACGATGAAGTTAAGGGTATCAATAACGTTCATGAGAAGGTCACGTGGAGAAATCACCCTCATGCAGTCAATGTAGAGAGCCTTATAGCCCATATCCTCAACAGCTTTAATAACCTCCTTCACAAGCCTAGTTTTACCAACCCCACGTAAACCATAGACGACCACCTTTGACCCTATTTTAACATGCTCAATTAAAGTTAAAAGCTCCCTCTCACGGTTAATGAATGGATAGCTCATATCAAAATAACTAATTATGAAATGACTTATTAAAATGTTAGTTATAATGATGCAAGGTATGAAATTCATAATTGAAGCAATAAACTTAATTAGCTGGATTTCGAGAACGTTCTAATGGTGTCTACTATGTTGTTTGAGGATGTTGTTAAGTATTATTCTAGTGGTTTGGTTAAGTGTGAAATTTATGATTATTGTGTTGGTAGGTGGGTTGCTGTTGAATGTTTTGGTGGTGTGGAGCGTAGGTTTATTAGGTATTGGAGGGATGGGCGTCCTCTTTCTTTTAGGAGTGTTTTGGATGTTGAGAGGGTTTTTAGGAGTTTTGCCTTTGCTAGGCCTAGGGCGATATATGCTACTGCAACGGTGTATTATAGGGTTCTTCGTAGGGAGCATTTGGATGATGTGTCTAATGTCAGGCTTTGTACTCCTGTTTGGGATGTTGATAGCAGATGCGAGCATTGGAGATACACGCTTGAGGTTGCTCGTTTAATAGTTGATTTTCTTGAGAGGAATGGTGTTTCAGAGTCTGTTTACCTTAAGTGGAGTGGAAATGGGTTGCATGTGCATATTCATGAAAGGGCTTTCTCAGATGAGCTTCTTTCAAAACATAATCCGCTTGACGTGGCGTATGCAACTGTAGAATATGCTTTAAGGCGTCTTGAAAGCGAATTAAAGAAGCTGATTTCAAGTTTCGAGTTTAGGAAGATCAAGGTTGAGAATGTTATGGAGCTTAAAAGAGTGTATACAGCTCCTCTTTCACTGCATAGGAGCTTGGATGTTGCATGTGTATGCTTTAAACCCTCTGAAATTGACTCGTTTGAGATAGAGTGGACTAAGCCCTCAGAGTTTAGACATAACCGTGACTGGAGGAAATTTGAAAGCGGTGAAGCTGACGAGCTTGCAGAGAAAGCTTTGAAGGAGGTTGGCGGCTACCTTGCCAAGCACAGTGTAGTCTATGTTGAGAGAAAAGCTGTAGAGAGAAAGCCTAGAGAGGTGAAAGCTGGGATAGGTAGATTCCAGATCATGGCCATTCTACAGGCTGCCAGATACTATGTCTTAAAGGGAGACCTTGAAAAGGCAAAGTCCTTTGGCTTGAACAGGGCAATCTTCTATGCATGGGCAAAACATCACAGGGGAAAGCGCATGGGGATATCCGGTAGAAAAGCCCGTGGAGAGATAAAGTTTACAAAGGTTTTCGGAGAAAATGTTCCAACATCAGAGACTGGATGGTACTGCATGGGTGGAATCGAGCAGCGTCCAATAGACTATGATAGGCAGGTAACTGAGAAGGTTAACATGGCCATGAACTATGATGAAGTTTGGAAGCAAGCTGTCGAGTACGTGAAAAGCTTTCCAGCGGGAATACTACAGGACCCACAGAAGTTCTTCAAGGAAGTATATGAGCCTGTGAGAGACACGTTTTTCAGGAAAATAGCTGAGGGAAAACTTGTCAAGGGTAAAAGCGTTGGACTGGACATGTTCATGAAGAAACAGTAGAGGCGTTGAAAAATGCTCCGCTGCTCTATCTGCGTGCTTGATGAAAGATTCTCTAAGATTGAGCTCATTGATGGGAGATACATTTGTAGAGAGTGCTTGATTTTCATAAAGTATCCCCCAGACTATGATAAGATGCTCAGAGAGGTTGAGGAGGTATTATCTAGAGAGGGAAACAATTACGATTGCATTCTTGGATTGTCTGGTGGAAAGGATAGCTGTGTAGCATTGAAGATTCTAGTTGAAAGGTTTAGGGTTAAGCCCTTGGCCGTCACCGTTGACACCGGCTTTATTGATGAAGTTGCCATGGACAACTGCAGAGAGATAACTGACAGGCTCGGAGTAGATTGGAAAATTGTAAAAGAGAATTTCATTGACATTTACAGGGAGGCATTCGAGAGATTCAAGTCCCCGTGCAGGAAATGCTCTAGGAGAATTCTAAGCATTCTGAGATTGGAAGCTGTTAAGAGAGGATTGAATGTTATTGTGAGTGGCCATGAACTACCATTTGGGCACTCAGCTATAAGATTGATGAAGGGAAATGTCAAGCTTGTCAGAATACTTGCACCATTCAAGATGAGGGAAAGTGAAAAAGAGAAGATTTTAAGAGAGCTTGGATGGATCAAACCAGAGCTTCCAGGCTACACTACAAACTGTCTAGTGATAGGCCCTGCAATAGTAAACTTCTACAACATGCATGGCTACAACTTTGAAATTGAGCGAATAGCTGCCCTCGTAAGACACGGCCTACTAGAGCGGAAAAAAGCACTGAAGCTGATAGAGAAGCCTAAAATCGATGAAAAACTTATAAAAGAACTTGAGAAGAGAGGATTGAAGCTGGAAAAATTCATTAATGATTTACGGGATAGTCTACTGTGTGACGATGATCAGGATAACTAACACGATAGAATATGACGAGACAAGGAGGATCATTAAAGTTAGGAAGGAAAAGTTAACTATGGAGGACACCATAGCATTGGCATTTTCACGTATTTTGGAGAAGGAAAACGTCAGATACGCGATTGTAGCAGGTTACGTCTCTCTCCTCTTCGGGAGAAGTAGAAGAAGCGATGACGTCGACTTTATAATTGAAAACATTTCACTTGGAAAGTTCGCTAGCTTATGTGAAAAACTGTTTAAAGCTGGTTTCAAGTTTCTCCACAGCAATGAAAAAACACTGGAAACAGTAAGGATGGCATACCATTCACTGGAAAAAGGAGATAGAATACGATTCACGTTCGGTGAATACCCTATACCTAATGTAGAAATGAAATTTGCCACAACTCGACTCGATAAGATTTCAATTGAAGAGAGCATGATGATCCACGTTAATGAAGATGTGTTGAGAATATCTCCTCTAGAGCTTCAGATAGCGTATAAACTGTATCTTGGAAGCGAGAAAGATGTGGAAGATGCAAGGTTCCTATATAAACTGTTTAAAAATATCCTAGACGGTGAAAAGCTTTCAAAATGGTGCAGATTACTGGATGTGAACCTGAAATGTCTAGAGAGCTAATAGAGGAGCTTGAAAGAGAACGTCGTAGAAACTTCATCGACAGATTAAAACACGTTGACTGGGAAGTCGAGCAAATTTTAAAAGATCACAGGAAATGGTTTGAAATTCAAGCTGAGTGGTCAAAGAAATACTATGAAGCCCTATACAGACAAATGGACAAAAAGATCACAGGAAATGGTTTGAAATTCAAGCTGAGTGGTCAAAGAAATACTATGAAGCCCTATACAGGCAAATGGACAAAGATCCAAAATTGAAGAAAATCATAATTGAGAACATCCTGAGAGGAGACCAATCAGGAGAAAAACACATCACATTCAAATAGTATACCACTTCTACAGTTTCATCCTATACACAGTAGAGTTCCATTCACTAAAATAACAAAAATCTTTGAATCATGGAATAGCAATCCACAATGCATGCCTGGAGATGGATGGGCAATCTTGAGATACTTAAACCAGTAGACTTCACCATCATAGCTTAAAGCAACTAAGCCAATGAATGGGGAATAGAATGGGGCCACCATGAGAAAGCCATTGCATCCAGCTGCAAAAAATGTAAAGCAACCCAATATGGAG
>Ga0209410_1001199_pt1 | contig 12560 bp, 8 predicted proteins | sample Mar14436cmmetaG_FD_184135 | JGI IMG/M metagenome (GOLD analysis project Ga0209410, IMG submission 184135) | Marine hydrothermal vent microbial communities from Guaymas Basin, Gulf of California to study Microbial Dark Matter (Phase II) - Marker... ... | reverse complement strand
TGCAAATCCAGACATGCTGTGGGAGGGTGGTGATTTCTATCCCGTAACGGTCTTTGGTCCCTTCGTCTGGGTTGGTGGTTTTATCTTGTGGCTTCTTGGTGCAAGAGGATGGATAGAGGTTTAGCTGTAAAAATCTCTCGCCTCCGCTAAAATCCAGCGTTCTTCTTTACCAAACGAAATATTTATTATACGAGAAAAACCTTCATGTTTGGAAGAAGGGATGCACGGTTGGTAAATATGGAAATAGATGATAGAGAGGGAAAGTTGAAGTTTATACATTCGATTATAGATAACCTTGAAAAAAGAAAACCCTCCGCCCTCCGTGACAAACCCGACACCTCCACAGATGACGGAGAGATCGGCTGGAGTAGTGAACACGGTGGTTTTCTCGGGATAGATGTGAGCAAAATCCAGTGCACGGAAGAAGACAGTAATTTCCCGACGGTGGATCGAGGTGAACTACCTTTCCTGATTTTTGAAAATATTAACGGGGTTGAAGAACTTCTGATAACCCCTCCTTTCTCTGCAACTTCCCTGAAAAGGATAGAAGAGATTCCCGTTCGAACAGATAGCGAGATGGGGGCGGTGATGTTCGATGTGGATGACACCAGGAGGTCGCTTGGTCTCGAGGGTGAGGAAAGAGTTATAGATAACGGGGTTCTCCAGAAGCCTCCCCTCAGCACCCCCACCACGGCAAAGGTTGAAGAAATAAGACCTCCACAAACAGAAGAAGGTGAGAAAGAGAAACCATCGGAAAATGAAGAAATCGTGGACGAAAAGAAAGGTTTCGGCTGGAAGGGTCTGGGAAGCAGACTCATCATTTTTGATAAGAGACTCAAGGAATACAAGTATGTTGTCAGGGAGCCCGGGCTCTCTGAAGAGGAAAAGAAACTGAAGGACGAAATTATAAGACTCTTCAAACTCCTTGCAGACATACCGGTGTTTGATGTCGGTGAAAAGGAGAAGCAGATCATCCTCGAGAGAGCACTTAACCAGATAATAGAGGATAACGATATTGCCATTCCCGAAGAATCAAGGGACAGAATCTTTTACTATATAATGAGGGATTTTATCGGCTATGGTAGAATAGACATCCCGATGAAAGATAGTGAAGTGGAGGACATATCGTGCGATGGTCACAGCGTTCCCATATTCGTGCATCATCGAAAGTACCAGTCGATAGAAACGAACATTAAATTTGAAAATGGTGAAGAGCTGGACTCCTTTGTTGTCAGGCTTGCCCAGATCTGTGGAAAGCAGATATCCGTTTATGCGCCGATAGTCGATGGAAAACTGCCGGATGGCTCCAGGCTCCAGGCGACGCTATCCAAAACTGTAACCGATGAATCAACATTCACCATAAGGAGATTCAGGGATGATCCACTGACACCCGTTGACCTGATAGAGAATGGCACCATGTCTCTGGAGATGGCCGCATACTTCTGGCTGGCTATAGAGCACGGTGCATCGATCTTATACTGTGGAGGTACAGCCAGCGGAAAAACATCGGCACTGAATGCCTTATCCCTATTTATACCCCCCTCTCACAAGATCGTATCTATAGAAGATACGAGAGAGGTCAATCTACCCCACAAAAACTGGATTGCCGGAACCACGAGGGAAGGTTTCTCGATAACGGAAGAAGAAAAAAGTGGAAAGGATATAGATATGTTTGATCTGCTAAAGGCCGCGTTGAGACAGAGGCCGAGAGTGATAATAGTTGGAGAGGTGAGAGGGAGAGAGGCGTACTCTCTCTTCCAAGCTATGGCCACGGGACACACATCGTATGCAACCATTCACGCTGGAAGCATTCACACCCTCATACAGAGGCTAGAAAATCCACCGATCTCGCTACCGAGGGCTCTTCTTACATCTCTCGACATAATCGTTTTCATAAATGCGATACCAGTGGGAGGCAAACTGATAAGAAGGATAACGAACGTCACCGAGATAATAAAAATGGATCCGGATACAAAACAGCTGATATTCATGCAGCCCTTCCGCTGGATATCCAAGGTTGACGATAGATTCGAATTCACGGGCAACAGCAAGATCCTGACAAATATAAGATTGATGAACGACTGGGATGAAAAGAGATTGAAAAGAGAGATGGAGAACAGAATGAACGTCCTGCGGTGGATGATAGAGAACAAGGTAAGAACATACAAAGAAGTTGGAGCCATAATAGCAGAGTATTATAAAGATCCCGAAACCGTCCTGAAGGATCCGGGAGCGGTATTAAAGAGAATACACGATGAGGAGAAGAGAGAGGAATATGAAAGGATTAAAAAAATTGAGGAAATGAAGGAGGATAAAAAGACCGAGGAGAAGGGCATACTAAAACTCCTGAGTCTAAGGAGGGGAAAGTGAGTGAGGTCCAACCCTTACAGCAGATTCTGTAAGAAAATTCTCCGGGATGTGTTCAGGAAAATGAAAATATACGACGAGGATAAGGACCATATCATGGAGATGGCCGATATAAGAATGACCTATGAGGAGTACTACTCAATGACTATAATAACCACGATTCTGTTCTTTGTGGGTTCTCTCGTTGTTTCTCTGGTTATTTACATGCTGTTTCCATCAAACATAACCATGGCGCTGGTCTTTCTGCTCCCCGTAATATCTGTACTGTGTGTTTCTTCCTACTTCCTCTTCTTACCCGAGTCGAGAGCAAATGCAAGAGCCAAGAAGATCGACTTGCTTTTACCTTATGCTGTAAACTTCATAGCAACGATGTCATCCGCAGGGTTATCACCGGCGGAGATCTTCAAAAGGTTATCGAGTGTAGACCTCTATGGTGAGATCCAAAGGGAATTCAGAAAGATAGCCAAAGAAATCTACCTGATGGGTGTAGATACGATAACCGCTCTGAAGCATGCGATGGAAAGATCTCCCTCAAGAAAATTCAAGGACTTCATCCAGGGCATAATATCAACAATCCAATCCGGTAGCGACCTCAACATGTATCTGAGAAATGTCGTTGAAAAGTACATGCAACTGGACCTAATGGAGAGAAAGAAGAGTTTAGAATCTCTTGCAGTGGTTGCGGAAATGTTTGTCATATCCGTTATAGCGATGCCTTTGTTCCTGGTAATAATCATATCAACGATGAGTTTGACATCAAGCGGTGGCGCCATTCCTTTCAATTTCATCTATCTCCTGTCTTTCTTTATACTGCCCGCGGCATATTTTGGTTTTTACATGCTAATGAAATCCGTGTCGGTGGAGGTATGACGGGAAAAATCGTGATGAGGAGAAAAAAATACAATGTAAAAAGAGTGTACAAGCAGGGTAGACAGGATTTACCGGTGATACTCATAAGTGTGTTTCCCAGTGTGGCTTTCTGCGTTATAGCTATCATGATATTACTCGGCAAGCTGGATTTTCCATTGGATAATGCCGTGGATTTTATACTCGTAGCCATACTCTCTTCCCTTGGCCCAATAGGTTTTTACAATTACTACCATCTCAGGAGGAAGAGGAAAATAGAAGAGAGGCTTCCAGATTTTCTCAGGGAGATAGGTAGCTCAACGGCCTCCGGGATGACGGTTTTCGACGCCATAAAAGCAGCTTCCAAGAGAGATTATGGGCCTCTAAGCAAAGAGATAAGGGTAATGAATGCACAGCTCTCCTGGGGCATATCGATCAAAGAGGCTTTGATTAATTTTTCCAAGAGGTTAAAATCACCTCCCGTGGAGAGGGCCGTGCTCACCATCAATCAGGCGCTCGATATGGGTGGCAACACCTCCGATACATTCTATGCGGCAGCCAGAGAGATAGACCAGATAAAACTCGTGGAGCAACAAAGGCGATCGGAGATGGGGATGTACAGCATCGTCATACTCATCAGTTTCTTCGTTTTTCTAGCTGTCATTCTTATAATAAATCAAACCATTTTTGCCGAATTTTTCAAACTCCAGAAGGAGGTAAGCGGCGCCGGCGTGGGCGGATTATCGCTGGGGAATATCGATAGAGATACGCTGAGATACGCTTTTTTCTCTTTCACATTTGTTCAGAGTATTGGCGCGGGATTGCTCAGCGGATTCATGATGGATGGGAAGATTTCCTCCGGTGTAAGATACAGTTTTATCCTTCTGCTTACGTCATTTATAATTTTGAGGCTTCTCATGTAGTTAAAGCGAAGTCCCCAGTTCCGGACTCTTACAGATGGATAGCCATCTATCTTCTTTGACAAATGCATCGTTTTCCACAAAATCCTTTACAAAATTGCAATTCGATTTTATAAATAAACCGTCAACATCGAAATTAAAAGTAAAGAGTTTTATGCAAAACAGCAAAATTGACAGAATCTTTATATACCGGAATTGGTAGAGTTATATATGAGGAGGGGTAAAAATTCGGTGCATAGGTAGGGATAGGCATGCGGTTACATCCCACACCATAGATACTGTTCTACTCCTGAGTATAGCAGTAGCTGCCTTCGCCATAGTATCGCTCAATATTCTGCCCCTGCCTCTCCCGCCGGCCGGCCCCCATACAGAACTTTCCGCTTACATAAGGGGAAACCATTTCTTCATAGAACACATGGGTGGAGATGCTCTGAATTACAGCAGAATCAAGTTGATCGTCAAAATCGGGGATGAATATCGGTCAAAACCTCCCCTCATCGAGATAAATGGCAATGGTCTGTGGGAATGCGGAGAGTATGTCCGTTACCCGTACAGCGGTAACCTCACGATCAGCGTAATGATAGTGGATGAGGATAGCAACACCATCCTTCTGCACGGAAAACTGGAGAGAGGAATTACCGAATGGATAGGTGCTGTTCCGCCCCTCCTCGTTTCAACCCTCAGAACGAACAGCGATGATGAAGACCTGACGTGTTACGCCCTATCTCAGCAGAACTTTGATGCCACAACGTATATCTACAACTGGAAGAAAAACGGGATTTCCATATATGAAGTTCTTCTTCCGTTTGATACTCAGAGCAACAGTGTTTCCAGAGATTACTCGGGAAACGGATACAATGCCACCGTTGACGGTGCGGTTTGGATAGCGGGCGGTAGAGTGGGAGGGGCTTACAGCTTTGATGGTAACGGCGGCGGACTGGTCTGTCCATTACCATCGATATTCAATGACTGGAATAACAGCTTCACCATCACTTTCTGGATGTACAGTATGGACATAGAATCAGACAATACCAGGAGATGTTTATGTGAAGTATATGTGGATCAAAACGATTCTCTTCAGATATTCCAGTACAACTCCTCTCTGCAGATCGGTCTCGAGTTAAATGGCACAAATATAAGTAGGGCAAGCTCTACTCTCAGTAACAACACCTGGTATTTTGTGGCGATCTCGTGGAATGGCAGCAATCTCACCATCTACATTAACGGCACAAGATGCCCATCGATTCCGGGAGATACGAATTATCAGAATGGAAACACTTCATCGCTGACGATAGGTTACAGGAGCGACGGGAGTAATGTCTTTTACGGCTATATAGACGAGTTTTACATCTACCGTTACGCGAGGTCGCCCCATCAGATATATCAGGACTACCTGGACATGAGAAATGGTTCGAGTGATCACAGGACGCTTGTTGCGGATGAGACATCCATAGGAGATTCCTGGTCGTGCACCATAACACCAAATGATTCCACCAGAGATGCGGATTCCGTCGATTCCAACGTGATTGTAATCACCGCGTACGGGGGTGGTACGACATGAAATACCTCTATCACTTTCTGTTATTATTCATGGTGATAACATTCACGGCGATATTCGCGTATCACGCCAGGGCGGTGTATTCATACAGTGGAGCGGACATAGCAATGGCGATACTTCACGACCCATCAACCCTTATATCATCCTACTATGAAGACACCGATCCCACGGGTCAGTTCAGGCAAAGAAAGATACTGAGCTCTCTCGGCATCCTCTCCCCAACCGATGGAGATACTTTCGCCATACTCAGTACGGGTATAGCTGGAGCAACCCCTGCAACAACAAACTCGGAAGACCCCGGTAGCGAGGCTGGAACACACTTTGGACCTCACACCCCGCCTCCGGGAGAAACCACCGACTACGCGAAACTGATACTTAACCTGTCCGTTCCTCCGGGTATGCATAACGTTTCCATCGATCTCCAGTTCTTCAGCGCCGAATATCCCGATTACGTCGGCACGATCTATAATGATAAGGTAAACATAACCGTGATATCCCCATCCAAAGGTATCAAATATTATCAGTTTGATGTTAATAGCGGAGATTTTGTACTGAAATCCAGAGACATTCCGGGAACGGGTTTCGATTTGTTTGCGGTCAGGCACACATCGAGTGGATGGGTACCCACGTCTCCAAGTGGTATAAACTATGAAACGACAACTCCGTACTGGAGCGAGGATGCCGGCGCCAGCGCCCTGATAACAAGGGTATTTCCGGTTTCCCCGAACGAGAACATAACGATCATCATCAGGATTCAGGATACCGGTGACAATATCGTTGACAGTGCCGTCTTCATAGACAACATAAGATTCTCGGGATACGGATATCCCGAAATTAAAGCGTTAAAAACCTACCAGGATGTAAATGGTGGATCGGTACAGCCGGGAGATACAGTAAAATATACGATCACGTTGAGCAACATAGGTAACGTATCTCATCCAAACAATCCGGGATATGAATTTGAGGATATAATACCCCAGAATACATCATTTGTCCACGGCTCTCTCTATTGCAGTTCCGGCAGTTGCTCGTATCTGTCAAGCGAAAATAAAATTGTATGGGACGGCGAACTGCCGGCGGAGAGCAGTGTTTTGATAACCTACGAGGTCACCGTATCATCGAGTTTGACCAAGACCACGGTCATATCTAACCAGGGTGTGGTTTACTGGGACAAAAATGAAGATGGCATAAATGAGGAAACAGAACTAACGGATGACCCGAATGTGGATGATGGTATCGATTTGGATGGAGATGGAAATACGTGGGATGATGACCCGACGGTATTTCTCGTTGTGTTGGGTGATAATATCACCCTGCATGAAAATTTCTCGGACGATACCCCCTACTCTACGGCAACCCAGGACTTCAACAACATAACGTGGTTGAGTACAAGTTATCTTGATGAAAAGGGATTCTTTGGAGTCGTTGGAGGGTACTATTATTCGACATCAAACTCTTTCAAGGTTCAGCTTAGATCAGATTCCGGCTCACAGTACTGGAATTACAGTTTCAATCCAATATCCTCGGAGATGAACCTCACTTCATGGGAGGTGTACTTCGCATGCGGAAACAGCAGTGAAGCATCGGATCTCATACTCTCCTTCAGGTCATCATCCGGGAATGAGATACTGAGACTGAAATTCGATTTTGAAAGTACATCCTCGGAAAACATCACAGATAGCTATGCGCCCTGCCTTTACTACCTGAATAAACTGGGTGAGTGGGTGAAGATATCGACAGACTATCCGGGTGGATATCTATACAACGGCTGGTACAAACTGGTTATCAGCAAGAACGGAACAAAGGTAGAGTATGCTCTCTACAGAAACGAGGTGATGACCGACAGCAAAAGCGATGACTATCTGGATTCTGACCTCTCTTCTCTATCAAGAATAGTATGGTGCTCGACAAAAAATCCCGTAGTGTGTCCCATCTTTTTCTTTGATGAGCATACCATAACTTTTTCGTGATCATTCTCTTATTCCGTAGAACGTTTTGATTTTTATTAGATAGTTCTCCATCTCCTGATCCCATTCGTTGTAGATATTTTGCAGCGTGCTAAATTTCTGTAACTCCGCATCTGCCTGATCGTCGGCTCCGCTGAGTAGATAGATAGATGCGTTGTTGAGGCACATGCTCATGAGTTTTCCCGTTTTTGTCAGATTCAGGGCAGAGTTTGTATAGTTTATGTAGTATTCGAGAATTTTCTCGTAGTTTTTCACCGTAAAATTCTTGGAAATTATCAGATAAACCCGTGCCTTACCAAAGATTGCATTCGCTCTCCCGAAATAATATACAGCTTTTGAGGAGGATGTGTTCATCTCCCTGTATTCCTCCTCCTTCATCCAGAAGAGAGATTTATCGAGGTTGAGCCTGCCCCTCTCAAGGTTATATCTGGCAATATCGAGATACGTGAGGGCCTTTGATAAATTCTCACCAAATTTTTCTGCCTGGGTGGATATATTTTCTATCTTATACTCGTATATGATCTGAACCTCTTTCATTTTCAGAGAACTCTGGTAACTCGCAACCATGTAGCTCACTACCGCGGCAGACAAAATGAGAATAATGACTCCGCCGATCAGTAGCATGTTTTCTTTGCCATCTCTCCTCATACGGCCACACAAATGGAGATGTGTATTTATAAAGATTTGTGGACGACGATGCTCTATCGATCGAGGATTGGTTAAAGGAATGAGGGATTCTAAAGGGTATCGGTTCTAAATAAGCGAGATATCCATTGGCTTCATGTGAGCTGGTCCTGGGTGATGATCCTGATCTGGGTTGGTCTCTTTATGATATTTCCCATCTTTATCCCCACTATTACCTTGGCACCCTTATCACACGCTATATCAAGTAACCGTTGTGTAATAATGCCATCAAAGACGACCGCGTGCACATTCTCCGCCTTTTTCAGTTCATCGGTAAGCTCTCTCACGGGTATCCTCTTTATTTCATTCCCTTTCTGGTCGAGTAGGGAGGCTTTGAGGGTTCCACCGATCTCTTCGAGTATCTTCTTGTACATTTTCTGTTCATCTGACAAGACGAATTTCTCTTTCTCCTTCTTCGTGGCCTTTTCCTCGACGGGGGGCGCGGGTGTATGTCTCTCTTTCTTCTTCAACTCTATATTGTACATATCGGCATACTGCTCCGCCGGTATCTTGTTCTTCAGCGCCTTCATTATCAGTTTGTATGGCAACTCTTCAACCTCTCTGGTTGGAGGAGCCCTCGCAACAAAGTCTATCTCGGCAACCTGAAGGAGTTCCCTGAGTATTAATTCTCCACCCCTGTCTCCATCAACAAACGCAGTAGTTATCTTCTCCTTGGAGAGGTCTATGATTGTTTTCGGAACACTTGTTCCTTCCACCGCTATTGCATTCCTGATTCCGTGCTTCAGAAGATTGAGAACATCTCTCCTTCCTTCCACCACTATTATCGAGTCGCTCTTGTCGATATCTGGACCGGCAGGACATCTATCTGGACCATACGCTATGATTTCCTCTGCCTGCACCGCCTGGCGCACGCTCTCGGTGATGCTTTCTCCTTCTTCCCTGCTTTCCTCCATCAGTTCCGCCAGTAACTCTTTCGCTCTCTCTATCACCCTCTTCCTCTTTGCGACCCTGACGTCCTCTATCCTCTCTATGGTTATCTTCGCCTTGCATGGTCCAACTCTATCAACGCTCTCGAGAGCGGCTGCAAGAATAGCGGTCTCCACTTTATCTAAGGATGTTGGGAGATAGATCGTACCTTCGCTCTTTCCATTTTTCTGCTCTATCTCTACTTCTATTCTTCCCACTCTGGCTGATTTCTGAAGGTCTCTCAGGTCAAGTTCTTCTCCGAGCAATCCTTCTGTCTGACCAAATATAGCTCCTATAACATCGGGTTTCTCAACTATACCTTCCGCCTTTATGTGAGCCTTAATCATATATTTCGTTGTTGAGGGGTCCATCACCATATACTTGCACCTCCTGAATAGCACTTCAAGAAACTCGACCTCTGTCAGACCCGGAAATCCACAGGTGAGTTGGGTGAAGGGTTGAATCTGACAGGGTGAGTCTCATGAAGTGCTATTTCCAAATTATAAAACAATAACTGCAATATTTAAAACTTATTGTTCTATTCACAACAGGATGAAAGAGAAGATATTTATCGGCGTAGCATGGCCATACGCAAACGGTTCTCTCCATCTTGGTCATCTTGCAGGTTGTTACCTTCCAGCAGACATATTCGCAAGATTTTGCAGGATGAATGGAAAAGATGTACTCATGGTCTCAGGAAGCGATGAGCATGGCACTCCAATAACGATTACCGCAGAGAAAGAAGGAGTCTCACCGCAAGAGATAGCGGATAGATTTCATAAAGAGCATAAAGAGAATATGGAGCAGCTCGGAATATCCTTTGACCTTTTCACGAGAACATCCGGAGATTTTCATAAGAATGTTGTTAAAGATGTTGTGAGAAAACTTTACGAGAAAGGCTTTATTTATGAGAAAGAGACAGAAGCATTCTACTGTGAAAACTGTAAAAGGTTTCTTCCAGACAGATATATAGAGGGGATATGTCCTTATTGCGGATATGAGCATGCTCGTGGAGACCAGTGCGATGAGTGTGGAAAACTTCTTGATCCGAGGGATTTGATAAATCCAAAATGTAAGATTTGTGGAAACGAACCCGTTCCGAAAAATACAAAGCACCTTTTCTTTGCTCTCAGCAGATTTGAGGATAAATTGCTGGAATGGATGAGGGATAAGCATCACTGGAGATCGAATGTTAAAAAATTTACCGAGAACTGGATTAAAGGAGGATTGAAGGATAGAGCGATAACCAGAGACATAAACTGGGGAGTGGAGGTTCCGATCAAGGGATTCGAAGATAAGAGGATTTATGTGTGGTTTGATGCGGTCATTGGTTATCTATCGGCGAGCATGGAGTGGGCTGAAATTAAAGGGGAACCAGGCAAATGGAAGGAGTGGTGGAAAAATAAAGAAGCAAAGCATTATTACTTCCTTGCAAAGGATAACATACCATTCCACACGATAATATGGCCATCCATTCTCATGGGATATGATGAGGAACTCTCTCTACCTTATGATGTTCCCGCCAATGAATATCTCAGGTTGGAAGGAGAGCAGTTCTCAAAGAGCAGAGGTCTTGCAATCTGGATACCTGACATCCTCAAAAGGTTCGATGTTGATCCCATTAGATATTACCTTTCTGTAAACATGCCCGAGCAGAGGGACAGCAACTGGAGATGGAATGACTTTGTTAGCAAGAACAACGACGAGCTCGTCGGGATCTACGGCAATCTGGTTCACAGGGTGCTTACATTTTCATGGAAGAACTTTAGCAAGGTTCCGCCGGCAGGCGAACTGGATGATATGGATAGAGAGTTGCTGCAAAGCATCGAGAGAGCAATGAAGAACGCGAGAACAGAACTTGAGAAATGCTCGTTCAAAAAAGCACTGAGAGAGATAATATCTCTCGCCCAGAAGGGAAACGCTTATTTTGCTCATAAGAAACCCTGGGAGAGTATAAAGGCAGATAGAGAGAAATGTGCAACCACCATGCATATCTGTTTGAGATTGGTCAGAGCGCTTGCGATCATGCTAGCTCCATTTCTGCCGTTTTCATCCGAGAAGGTGTGGAAATACCTTGGATACAACGATTCTATATTTTCTCACTCGTGGGATGAGGCGCTTAGCGATATAGAAGAGGGTATGGAGTTGAAGAAACCGGAGCCACTGTTCAGGAAGTTATCTCTTGAAGAGGTTATGCCAGAAAAGGAGGAAGATCCATTCTCATCCCTGGATATCAGAGTGGCAAAAGTTCTTGAGGTGAGAGACCATCCAAATGCTGATAAACTCTACGTTCTGAAGGTGGATGTTGGAGAAAAAGGAGAGCGAACAATAGTTGCAGGATTGAAGAAGTACTACAGCAAGGAAGAGATCAAGGGCAAGAATATAATCATGGTCGCAAATCTCAAGCCGGCGAAGTTGAGGGGGATAGAATCTCAGGGTATGCTCCTTGCGGCGGATGATGGAAAAAATGTTTCTTTACTTCTGGCGGATGGCGAACCAGGGGATATAGTCAGAGTCGAAGGTGTAGAGCACTCACCCAAGGATGTCGTGGATATAGACGAGTTCAGGAAGATAAAAATCAGTGTGGACGAGAATGGCAGGGTAGTGTATGAGGGCAGGATTCTGATGGTAAAAGATAGGCCGATCAAACTGGATAGAAAGGTAGAAAAGGGAGCCAGGGTTTTATGAGTTCATGCCGAGAGCTGTAGATAAAACGGAGCTACCTTTTAAGTTGTTTAAGAGAGGAAAAGTCAGAGATATCTATGAGATCGATGACAATCTTCTGATTGTTGCAACTGACAGAATATCTGCTTTTGACTTTGTTCTTCCCGACCCCATACCAAACAAGGGAATTTATCTCACCCAGCTCTCCATATTCTGGTTTGAAAAAATGAAAAACATTGTGGATAATCATCTTATTTCTGGAGATGTTGAGGATTTTCCGGATGAATTGAAGGATTACCGGGATGTTCTTGACAAAAGAAGCATGCTTGTTACGAAGACAGAGGTGATACCGGTTGAGTGCATAGTCAGAGGTTATCTTTCTGGTTCTGGATGGAAGGAGTATCGGGAGAAAGGCGAGATCTGTGGCGTCAAGTTACCGAAGGGATTAAGAGAATCTGAGAAACTGGATGAGCCCATATTCACGCCCACTACGAAAGCAGAAAAGGGGCATGATATGCCGATAACATTTGAGCAACTCAAGGATATGGTTGGGAAAGAGACCGCTGAGAAACTGAGGGATCTATCGATAGAGATATACGAGAAGGCGAGGGATTATGCATACCAGAG
>Ga0209410_1001198_pt1 | contig 12566 bp, 10 predicted proteins | sample Mar14436cmmetaG_FD_184135 | JGI IMG/M metagenome (GOLD analysis project Ga0209410, IMG submission 184135) | Marine hydrothermal vent microbial communities from Guaymas Basin, Gulf of California to study Microbial Dark Matter (Phase II) - Marker... ... | reverse complement strand
GGGAACACATAGGCATCATCACGGATAACCACCCCGAATGGCTCTTCAGCGAGCTGGGGGCTCAGGCCGTAGGGGCCATTACCATGAACCTCTACACCTCCTCGGTCCCCAAGGAGCTGGCCTATGGGCTTCAGAGGATCAAGGCGGTTTACGCCATCGCCCAAGATCAGGAGCAGGTGGACAAGCTCCTGGAGACCAAAGAGGAGTTGCCCCACATCCGTAAGGTCATCTACATAGACCCCACGGGGATGAGGACCTATCGGGACAACCCCTGGCTGATGAGCTTTGCCGAGCTGCTGGAGCTGGGGAAGGAGCTGGAGAGACAACAGCCGAACCGCTTTGAAGAGGAGCTTTGGGAGGGGGAGGCGGGGAACCTGGCCATTATGCTCATGACCTCAGGGACTACGGGGTTGCCCAAGATAGCGATGCTGAGTTACCAGAACATCATCGATATGGCGAGGAAGTGGCTGGAGACCGCCCCGATAGGGATCGGCGATAACTGGATATCCATCACCCCCCCGGCCTGGATCGTCGATCAGATGTGGGGTATGGGGGTGGCCCTCTGTGGCGGTATGGTGATGAACTTCCCGGAGATGCCTGAGACGATAGCCGAAGACATGAGGGAGATAGGCCCCACCATAATGATCACCTCTTCTCGTTTCTGGGAGGATTTGGCCTCCAAGATCCGGGTGAAGATAAACGATGCTGGATTCATCAAGCGGGGCCTGTTTTACCTCTGCCAGAGGATAGGGGAAGGGGTGGTGGACAGGGAGTCGAAGAAACGGCCTATCCCCGGGTGGCTCAAGTTCCTGAACTGGATGGCCTCCTGGTTGGTATATCGTCCCCTCCTCGACCGGGTTGGCTGTCTGCAGTTGCGGGTGGCCATCACCGGTGGCCACCCCATAAGCCCTGACGTGATCCGCTTCTTCAGGGCCAACGGCCTCAACCTCAAACAGGCCTATGGGCTCACTGAGGCAGGAGGGGTATTTCAGGTCCAGCCCGATGGGGAGGTGAAGCCCGAGACGGTGGGCAAGCCCCTGCCCAGGACAGAGGTGAAGATCGCCGAGGATCAGGAGGTCCTGGTGCGGAGCCCCTCCGTCTTCATGGGCTACTACGAGGATCCCGAGGAGACGGCAGCGACCCTGAGCGATGGTTGGCTTCACACGGGGGATGCGGGCTATTTCGATGAGGACGGGCACTTGGTGATCATCGGCAGAAAGAAGGACATCATGCGCACCAAGGAAGGGGAGGCCTTCTCCCCGGACTTTATCGAAACCCGTCTCAAGTTCAGCCCTTACATAAAGGAAGCGGTGATCTTCGGGGAGGGGATGCCCTATATCACGGCGATGATCAACATAGATATGGAGACGGTGGGAGACTGGGCCGAGGCGAGGCAGGTCCCCTATACCACCTACACCGACCTCTCCCAGCAACCCGCGGTGGAGGAACTGATCAAGGGGGAGATAAGGGAGGTGAACAAGAGGCTCCCCGAGCACATGAAGGTGCGCAAGTTCCTCCTCCTTTATAAGCTCCTTGACGCCGATGACCAGGAGCTCACCCGGACCGGGAAGGTCCGCCGCGGCTTCGTTTACGAACAGTACCGGAGGTTGATCGAGGCGATGTACACGGGAGAGGAGAAGGTGGACGTGAAGGGTCAGGTCCGGTACCGGGACGGCACGGTCGGGACCATCGAGACCACGGTAAAGATCCTTGACGTGGACTGAAAAGGAGGGAAAAAGGTGGAATTCTTCATACAGCTTCTCATCAACGGCCTTTCCATCGGGTTCCTTTACGCCATCTCAGCCCTGGGCTTCGTGATGATCTTTAAGTCGAGCAGCGTGCTCAACTTCGCCCATGGAGAGCTTCTCGCCATCGGGGCCTTCTTCTTCCTGATTCTTTCGGCCTGGCTCAAGCTGCCCATCGTCTTCTGTTTTCTCATCACCCTGGCCGGCTGCTTCGCCTTGGGGTTCATCATCGAGAGGCTCTTCCTCAGGCCCCTGATCGGTGAGGCTTTAATCGAGGTGATCATGCTAACCGTGGGGCTTTCGGCCATGTTCAGGGGGTTGATGCTTCTCATTTTCGGGGGCAACCTCCACAACTACCCCGAGTTCCTCCCCGAGGCCCTATCCATAAGCGTGGGCAACATCTACGTCCCCTCTGTCTACGTCTCATCCTTCATCATTGGCCTGATCTTCCTCGGGGTCTTCGGTTTCTTCTTCAAGTATTCCTCCCAGGGGATATACATGCGATCGGTGGCCGACCATCAGCCAGCGGCCCTCTCCTTAGGGGTGAACGTGAGGAGGGTCTTCGCCCTCTCGTGGGCCATAGCGGCGGTGGTCTGCGCCATGAGCGGGATCGTCCTGGGAATAATAAACGGGATCAACGTGCATCAGTTGAGCGCCATAGGCCTTAAGGTCTTCCCCGTGGTTATCTTGGGGGGTCTGGACAGCATCGGCGGAGCGATCATCGGGGGGATCATCATCGGGTTGCTTGAGACCTTCACAGGAGGATACCTCTCCACCTCCCTCAGAGAGGTCATCCCCTATATAGTCTTGGTGCTTATTCTGATGGTGAAGCCTTACGGGCTTTTCGGTTCCGTGGAGATAGAGCGGGTGTAGGAGGGGGGGAGATGAGGAGACTCAGGTTCCGGCCCTGCGGCAACTTTAAGGAGAGATACGAGGAAGAGCTCACCATATTTGAGACCGACTTCGGGAGGCTGTGGAGCTGGGTGGGGGTTGTGCTCCTTTTGGGGGTCGTGCCCTTCATCAGCGGTCCTTATATGCTTTACGTGCTCAACAACATGGCCATCGCCGCCATTGCGGCGATAGGTCTGAACATCCTCATCGGGTTCACCGGACAGATCTCTCTCGGGCATGGGGCCTTCTTCGGCGTGGGGGCTTACGCCGCCGCCATCCTCGCCATAAAGGCGGGATTTCCCTTCTGGGCCTCGGTCCTTTCGGCCGGGGTGATAACCGCGGTGGTGGGGATGATCTTTGGCATACCTTCAGCGCGGCTCAAGCACCTCTACCTGGCCATCGCCACTTTGGCAGGACAGTTCATCATCGAGTACGTGCTGGTGCACTGGGAGAAGCTCACCGGAGGGGCCGAGGGATTGATCCTGCCTGAGCCGGTCCTCTTTGGCATCAACGTGAGTAGCGACCGTGCCTTCTCCTGGATAGCCTTCGGCTCCTTTGTGGTGATGTGCTGGATGGCGAAGAACCTGGTGAGGAGCCGTTACGGACGGGCCTTTATCGCCATCCGGGACAACGACCTGGCGGCCGATGGGATGGGGATCCCTCTTTTCCGCTATAAGTTGCTCTCCTTCGCCATAAGCTCCTTTTATGCGGGGTTTGCCGGGGGACTCTGGGCCTTCTACACGGTGAGCATCACCCCCGAGCCTTTTACCCTGCTCCTTTCCATCGAGTACATCGCCATGATCATCATCGGGGGGCTGGGGAGCATAGCTGGGTCGGTCTTTGGAGCGGCCTTTATCGTCCTCTTAAATGAGGCCCTGAGCCAGGCGACCCAGTACCTGATGAATGTGGGGGCCTTTGCGGGGATAGCCCTCACCGTGGCCCCCCTGAGGGAGTTTGTCTTCGGTCTGGCGATTGTCCTCTTCCTGATATTCGAACCCAAGGGGCTGGCCGAGGTCTGGAGGATTGTCCGCTCCAGCTTCAGGCTCTGGCCCTTCGCCTACTGAGGAGGTGGGATGATGGAGGATAATGTCCTTCTACTGATAAACAACATCAGCGTGGTTTACTCCGACGTGATCCAGATCCTGAAGGGAGTATCGCTCAAGGTGAGGAAGGGAGAGATCGTCTCCCTCCTGGGGAGCAACGGCGCAGGGAAGACCACTACCCTCAGGGCCATCTCCGGGTTGCTCAAGCCCGAGAACGGAAAGGTCACCGAGGGGACAATAGAGTTCGAAGGTCATCGGATCCAGAATGAGGCCCCTGAGACGATCACCCGTCTGGGGATCATCCAGGTGCTTGAGGGTCGTCCGCCCTTTGAGCACCTCACGGTGGAGGAGAACCTCAGGGTGGGTACGGCCGCAAGGGCCAGAGGGGGCTCTTGGAAGGAGGATCTGGAAATGGTCTATCATTACTTCCCCCGGCTCTGGGAGAGGAGGAAGTCCCTTGCCGGTTACTGCAGCGGTGGCGAACTTCAGATGGTCGCCATCGGCCGGGCCCTTATGGCCAGGCCAAAGATGCTCCTTCTGGATGAACCTTCCCTGGGACTTGCTCCCATGCTGGTGAGGGAGATCTTCGAGATCGTCCAGAGGATCAACGAGGAGCAGGGGACCACGATAGTGCTGGTGGAGCAGAACGCCAACATGGCTCTTCAGATCGCCCATTACGGCTATGTGATGGAGAACGGCAAGATAGTGATGGAAGGGAAGGCCGCCGACCTGAGAGAGAACCCCGACGTGAAGGAGTTCTACCTGGGGATCGCCGCCTCGGGGGCATTGAAGTCTTATAAGGAGGTCAAGGCCTACAAGCGGCGCAAACGCTGGCTGTAAATCGCTTCATGTCTTTTGAGAATATGGGGCACTTGAAGGGAGGGGGAAGGGAATCCCCCCTTCTTTTTTTAATAAAAATCAGAAGGAGTGGATATGATGGAGGAGAAAAAGGTGTTCCTGTCGGAGAAAGATTTGCCCAGAGAATGGTACAACGTCCTTCCCGACCTTCCCGATGAGCTTCCCCCACCTCTTCACCCTGCCACCGGGAAGCCCCTTACCCCTGATGACCTCCTGCCCATCTTCCCCATGGCCCTGATAGAGCAGGAGGTATCAGGAGAGAGGTGGATAGAGATACCGGAGGAGGTCATAAACGCCTACAGGCTCTGGAGGCCCACCCCGTTAGTGAGGGCCTTTGCCCTGGAGGATTACCTCAAGACCCCGGCACGCATCTACTACAAGAACGAGAGCGTCTCCCCTCCGGGGAGCCATAAACCCAATACCGCCGTCGCCCAGGCCTACTACAACAAGAAGGAGGGGGTCAAGAGGCTCACCACCGAGACGGGCGCCGGTCAGTGGGGATCGGCCCTCGCCTTTGCCTGCAACCTCTTCGGCCTCGAGTGCACCATTTACATGGTCAGGGTGAGCTTCGAGCAGAAGCCTTACCGCAAGTCGCTGATGCAGGCCTGGGGCGCTCAGGTCTTCCCCTCGCCCACTGACAGGACCGAGGCGGGGAGGAAGATAAGGTCCCAGGATCCTGACTCACCGGGGAGCCTGGGGATAGCCATCTCCGAGGCGGTGGAGGATGCGGCCACTCATGAGGAAGCGAAGTACTCCCTCGGAAGCGTGCTCAACCACGTGCTGCTCCACCAGACGATCGTGGGCCTGGAGGTGAAAAAGCAGCTTGAGCTCCTCGGCGAAAGGCCCGACGTGATGATAGGGTGTGTGGGAGGGGGGAGCAACTTTGCGGGCTTCTTCCTCCCCTTCGTTCCTGACAAACTGAAGGACGGTCTCCAGATAAGGTTTGTGGCGGTGGAGCCCACCTCCTGTCCCACCCTGACAAAGGGGCTCTATGCTTACGACTTCGGGGATACCGTGGGGCTTACCCCGTTGCTGAAGATGTTCACCCTGGGCCATAACTTCGTACCGCCGAGGATCCATGCCGGGGGGCTCCGGTACCACGGGGATGCCCCGATCCTCTGTCTCCTGGCGAAGAACAAGGTGGTGGAGGCTGTGGCCTATCCCCAGAATGCCGTCTTCGAGGCAGCGGTCACCTTCGCCAGAACTGAGGGGATCATTCCCGCCCCTGAGACCGCTCACGCGATAAAGGCGGTGATAGACGAGGCCTTAAGGTGCAAGGAGGAGGGGCGAGAGAGCTGCATCGTCTTCAACTTCAGCGGTCACGGCCACTTCGATATGAGTGCTTACGATCAGTACTTCAGCGGAAGCCTCGAGGATTACGCCCTTCCTCAGGAGGAGATAGAGAGGGCCCTCAAGGAGCTTCCGCCCCAGCCCTAAGGGACCTTCCGGTAGACCAGGGCCTGGCAGGTGGCCACGAGGAGACCATCTCCATCTCTGGCCTCGATCAGGTAGGAAGCGATCCTCTTTGTGGCGGAGATCTCTTTGGCCTCCGCCCGAAGGGGATCTTTTTTGGGGGCGCGGTGGAAAGTGACGTTCATGTTGAGGGCCACGGCAGGCACCCCATGGGAGTTGGAGGCGAGCTCAAAGGCGGCATCTATCAGCGAGAAGATCGCCCCTCCGTGGACGATGCCGTGGATGTTCTTCAGGTCCTCCCCGAGGTCCATCTCCGTCAGGGCATAACCCTCCCGGAGCTCCAGCACCCTTATCCCCATCTTCTCCGCAAAGGGCTCCCTTTCTGCCCTCTCCCTCAATTCCTTGAGAAAATCCATCTCTTCCACATTTATTTTTATAAAAATCTTTATAAACTAACTTATTATCCTCTGTCAAAGAGCTGACATTACTTCTGCTCCACTCCACCCTTTATCCCATGTCCAAGGGGTGTTCTGGCACCTCTGAACCCTATCCAGAAGTTCTCCAACATCTGGCCTTGACTGTTGATTTTTGCTGGACTATGCTTTGTTAAAGTAATTCTTGTTATCTCAACGGAAAGGGGCAGGCAGAAGGGAGGTGGGAGAAGAAGATAAGTCTTGGCCTTCAGAGTCGACGATTGATTTCCTCTCTTTCCGTTGGTGTTGAGGACCCGCGTTGAAAAAGGAGGTTTCTATACATAATGGTATTTAGCCCTGGAAGCAATGGGCCATGTTTGTTGAATGCTCCTCGTTAAAATTCCCTCCTCGTTTTGAGTACTGAGTGTGCCCTGTCCCGTGCTGTTCCTCTCGTTTGGTGTTGATTGAGCCCAGGTAACCGAAGCCCAAAGAAAAGCAGTGAGGAAATCCTTTTGTACAGGTGCCAGAGTTGGAAAGGGGGCGCCTGGGAGAAAGGCTTTCAGGATTGAACCTTTTTGGAGGAAGGAGGAACTAAAAATAATTAAAGCCTGACGTCAAGGACGTCCTTATTGGGGAGTGGGACGATGAAAAGAAAGGGGTTTTTGACACTTGGCATGGTCTTGACCCTTCTGTGTGCCTTGGGGGCTTCAGCCCCTGTGACCTCCAAAGGTACCGGTCAGAAGAAGATGATCCCACCGAAGAAACCCCTTCTAAAACCGATAAAGCTCTTATTACCAGATCTTGTGGTGGAAAGGATATGGCTCGATAACCAGGGCTATATAAACTTCTCTTTAAAGAATGTGGGTAAGGGCAGGATGCCTGACCGAGAGCATCTACTGGGCGTGGTGAGGGTGAAATGGGGCAAGGATCAAGAGAACTTCTTCTTTGAGAGGAGGTCATCGAGGAAGAAACCCCCCGTTGACCCCAAGGGGGTCCCCAAGGGGGTGCTGAAGGCCCCTGGTGGCAAGCTCAAATATAATACCAAGATAAGGCTCAGTTCATCCGTCAAGGTGAGCGTCTTTGTAGACAGCACTGAGAAGATCGCTGAGGCGAACGAGAAAAACAACTCTAAAGTCGCGACCTTGACTCCTCTCAAGGTCATATCCCGAAGGGCTGAAGAGATAAAACCGTTTCCTTCAATTCGTGGTGCCCCTTTGGGTTCTAAAGGTTTGAAACCCTTGGGAGGTGAGGGAGGACTTCCTGATCTGGTGATCAGAAGCTTTGAGATTAAGAAGGGGCCACAGGAAAGAGAGAGAGAAAGAATCTGGTGGGGAGATAAGGCAACCTATATATACAACGGGGGCGGAGAACATGAGGACATCAGTTTCTTGGTCGCAGTCGACAACATCGGCCCTGTCGACTTCGAGGGTACCTTCTCCATAACCGTTTATTGTGGCTCTATTAGGGTAAACTACCCGACACCTTACACCGTGATTCGGATCCGTGATAGCCGCCCAGCAGGTCCCACAGTACTGCCAACTTTCGTGATCACCTTACACCAATCCGATTTCATCGAGCGTGGGCTCCTCAGACCCGGCAGATATCACTTCAAGGCGAAAATAGGCACCTCAATTCCTCCTGATGCCGACACCTCCAACAACTACTCCGAGAATCGCGTGACCTTGATCCTCCGCCGTCCTCGTTCCCATCCGGTGGTGAGAGCAATTCCGATAGAAACTTTTACTTTGGAAAGCGATCCTGCCCTCACCGGATCTGTCGCGGTCAGTGGTAACGTTTATGAACATATTGAGGCCTCAAGCCGTCATTGTAGAGGCTTTATCAGTTTCGATCTATCCCCTCTTTATAAAATGATAGATAAGTGGAGACGTGAAGGGTGGACCGGATTTGAGGTAAAATCAGCTACCCTTGAGATAGTACAATTGGACTACGGGAATTGGGATAAAGCAGGGGATATACTCCTTGACTGGCTCGATTACGGAGAGAGCCTCACATCTTCAGACTATGACGCTCCAATGTTTACCAACCTATACACCTTTCACTCGAATCCAGGCACTCACTCCTTTCTCATGGCAGCTTATGTTCGAGATCGACTACAAAGGAATCAACAGAAGGTCCAGTTCCGCCTCCGGCTTGCCGATGAGACATTAAAGGATGGGAGACACAATGTTTATACCCGATACCAAAAGCCTTGCAGGCTCATAATCAAACTGAGCCCGAGGAGACCACCCTGTGGAGTTCCACCACCCAGGGGAAGGAGGACCCTGGAAAGGTAATGGAGGCGGTACCAAAGAAAGAGAGCTTTATTTCTCCCTTCATAGCTGTAAGGGGAGAAGAATTAGCCCAGTGAACCTATTTGAAGGGAAGGGGCACTAAATAAAAAAGAAAGGAGGGGTTAAAAAATGAAGAAGGTAATGGTTGTAACATTGATGGGTTGTTTAGCTGCCATATTGGTCTTGGCGGACTCTTTCGGGGGTCCCCCTCCTCCTGTTGGGCCTTCTTTGCCTAAGATAAAGCCAAAGAGGGTGGAGGAGATGAAGAAACATATAAAGCCAAAGCCAAGGGTTGGCCTGATTCGAATAAGTGGACATGTCACTGTGCCTGATGGTAGGGGATTGGGCAATGTAAAGGTAAAGCTATATGAAATTCTGGATAGTGGTTTTAGATATGTTGGGGATGTGACCACTACAAAGGCTGGTTTTTATAGTATTGCTCTTGGTGGTGAGTGGTTTAACAAGAAGGTGAGACTCGTTCCGAAGCATCCTGCTTTTAGGGAAGGAGAGCACTTCTCTGTTCGAGAGTATAGGTTTCAGATTACAAGCGATAAGATGACCAACCGTAATTTCAGGTATACTGGCCCACTACCTGATCTTCAGGTATTACCATTGGCAACGCATTTTTCTAGAGGAGGTTTGATAGTTGCTGTAGTAAATATTGGCGAAGTTGAATCTGGCCCTTTTAAGGTCAGGATCAGGCTTCGAAGGGATTCCCCTCTCTCACTAATGGGAAAAATTGTGGATTTTCCATCTATATCTCCAAGAGATTGGGCAGAGAAAGAAATACCTGATGTTGATCCGGATACTGATCACCTGCTTAACATAATTGTGGACATACGAGATGAAGTAATTGAAAGTAATGAAAACAATAATGTATCCCCTTAAAACAAAAAGAGGAGGAGATGAAATGAGAAGAATATTTTTCTTTAAAATCATAATTTTAGTAGGGATTACGCTCCCTTGGGGCGCTGTACAATTTGGCTATTCTCAACCTCAGAAGCTCATCACAAAGCCGTTTCCTAAACCTCCTCCACAGACGGGCATCTGGAAGATACTCCGTTTTTGGACAGAACCCCCTTGTTACACCAAATTGCCTCATAGGGACAACCTTATAAAGATCAAGGCCATATTTGAATGTAGAGGACCAATGGGTTCAACTTGCAAGGATCTGACCGTCAAGGGTTTTTGGCACAGCAGTATAGAGCACGTGAGAAAAAAGGAGATAAATTTAACAAGGGCAGTAATTGACACCTGTGGTCCAGGGGCTACTTCCTGCACTGTAATATGGGACAAAGAGAAGGCGGACGTTAAAATTGCACCTAAGTTAAGGAGGGTTTTCATTACCACAGTGGGACACATCAGTCCTGATCCTTTACTGGTAGGAGATATCATCTTGGTCCTTGAAATATTCACCGGGGGGAAGCGTACCGATGCGAAGAAGCTTATCGTGCCCCCCTGTTCTGCGGGGGAACGCGAGCCACAGGGAAAGCCCGATCTCGTTGTGGAGGACTTTGAAGTACCGGAGGTTTTCCGAGCTGGCCCTGACAGGGAAGCGGATATAAAGTTTACTTTAAATATCAAGAACATAGGCACAAGCCCTTCTGGAGCCTCCTGGGCGGATGTTGTCTTTAAGACGTATCCCGGTGGGAGTACTGTCTATAGCGATCGATTTCATGTCCGAGCCCTTTCCCGTGGGAGTACTTACACCATCAACGTCTTTTGCAGGCTCCCCGTGGGAAATTACAGGGTATGTGCCATTGCTGATTCTACAAAGGTAGTCTCAGAGTCCAACGAGGGGAATAACCAGAGCTGCCGCTCTTTTAGTGTGAGATAAATAAATGAGGAGGAAGGTGTGAGCATATAAAAAAGGTGTGAGCATATAAAATCGGTTAAGTGCACGTATATTTGAACTTTTTTGATAAGATGACACAAATAAATGATAAAGAAGGGAGGTGGAATATGGAGTTTATGCAAAATAATATTATGAATGCAAAAGTAGTTTTAAGTTAATACCAACGTAGGAGGTGAATGATGAAAAAATTAATCATTATGACCTTAATAAGTTATTTTGTTGTAGTTTCAGCTTTTGCAGATCCTCCACAGATTAAGCCAATAAAACCTAAAATACCTCCAAGACCTATTCCACCAAGGCCGCCAGGGCAATGTGAGGGGCCGGATCCGGGAGTTATTAGTCAAAGGGTGATAAAGAGCATCGTTGTGAGGAACGGAGTGAAGATAGGCGTGTTAAGGATAACGTCCACGCTGAAGAACGTGGGTACTCAGGACTTCGTCTCCAGACCTGGCCAACAAGGATTTGTTATTCAAGCCAAAAATCCAGACATCAGTGGCCCCAGAGCTTATGAAAGTCTGGCCAGTAAGGATTTCACACGCTTGAACAAGGGTGCCTCAATTACCCTCACTGCAACTTACGAAATCCCCCACATTATTGAATGGGGCCACAGAGAGCCTAGATACGGTGAATGTAAAGCAAAGAGGGAAATTATGTCCTTTGTTAGTTATGATCCTGATATTCTTTTAGATGGTAATCCCCAGAATGACGATTGCGGTGGTACAGGGCCAGCTCAGGGAAATAACATGAAACGCCACACTATTAGATATATGGTAGAGTGCCCTTGGTAAAGCTTTTATCAGGCGGGAGAGGTTGTTTCCTCTCCCGCCAATGGCTTTTCAGTTTCTTTTGCAGGGTGAGTGGTTTAACAAGAAGGTGAAACTCGTTCCGAAGCTCCTGCCGCCTCAACTACAATCCTCCAGAGCCTAAGGGACCTTGAGGAACGGCCTTATCCTTGCAGCTCTTAAGGCATCGTAGGCAAAACCCTGAAGCGCTGTTCCAAGGACGTACCTTAAACCACCCAAGTTAAGCATTGAAGATTATTGGAAAAACTATACGTAGCTGTGCAGGCCTGAGATCAGGTAGTTGACGCCGAAGTAAGTGAAGATGACGGCGATAAAGCCTATGATGGAAAGCAGGGCCGTCTTCTTCCCCTTCCATTCCCGGGTGTAGCGGGCGTGAAGGAAGGCCGCGTATATGAGCCAGGTGATCAGCGACCACGTCTCCTTCGGGTCCCAGCTCCAGTAGCTACCCCAGGCGTAATGGGCCCAGGCCGCCCCGGTGATTATCCCGATGGTGAGGAAGGGAAAACCCAGGAGGATGGTCTTGTAATTGATGTCATCGAGCATCGTGGAGGAGGGAAGCCAGTCTATCCCCTTTCCCTCCCTTTCCCTCTTGGCCTGAATCAGATAGGCCACGCTTATCCCAAAGGCCAGGGCAAAGGCGGCGTAACCCAGAAAGCAGGTGATCACGTGAATCGCCAGCCAGTCGCTCTGTAAGGCAGGGATGAGGGGCTTTATCTCCTTCTTTATCCCCGGGATGAGGGAGGTGAGGGCAAGGAAGAAGGCGGCGAGGGGTGAGGCGATCACCCCGAATACCCGCTGCCTGTATTTCCTGTCGATCAGGATGTAAAAGAGGGCGATGGCCCAGGAGAAGAAGACCAAGGACTCGTACATGTTGGAAAGGGGTATGTAACCGTAACCCAGGGCATGGCTCTCTATCCACCGGATTATCATCCCGGCGAAATGAAGCACCGCCCCCCCGAGGATCAGCCCAAAGCCTATCTTTCCCCCGAGCTCCTTTTTGGTGACGAGATAGAGGAGGTGGAAGAAGAAGGCCCCTAAGTAAACGTAGAGGACAACCTCAAATATGTAGACGTTGTAAGTGGTCATCTTTCTACGGCTATTTAACAAAAGTTGAAAAGATAGTCAACGCCAATTATAATTTTAATCCCTACCCCCTCATCCTTGCAGAAAGGCGGAGGGAAGGATGCACATAGACCCCAAGAAGGTCTTCGATGTGCGCAACGTGGAGAGGAACATAAAAGACGGGGTCATAAC
>Ga0209410_1001197_pt1 | contig 12574 bp, 8 predicted proteins | sample Mar14436cmmetaG_FD_184135 | JGI IMG/M metagenome (GOLD analysis project Ga0209410, IMG submission 184135) | Marine hydrothermal vent microbial communities from Guaymas Basin, Gulf of California to study Microbial Dark Matter (Phase II) - Marker... ... | reverse complement strand
ATCCAAGATACCTATGGGAAGGAGGGAGCTTTACAACGTGACCTTTTCCCTGAGCCAGCCCATATTTACGGGGTTCAAGATCCTGAACGGTTACAAGATGGCCAAATACGGCGCAGAGGCAGAAAGGTTCAACTACGAGGAGGCAAAGGAGGACCTCGTGTTTGAGGTCCATAGGGCCTATTACGGAGTACTGAAGGCCCAGGAATTCCTGAAGGCGAGCGAGCAGGCAGCCGAGCAAATGGAGGCCCACGTGGGGGACCTCGAGAACATGTACAAGGTCGGGATGATAGCCGAAAACGACCTCCTGAAGGCCAAGGTCCAGCTCTCCCAGGTGAGGCTCATGAGGATACAGGCTGCCAACGCCGTCAGGATGGCGAAGACGGCCTTCTGCAGCGTAGTGGGGCTCCCCCTCGAAACCGAAGTGGAGCTTAAGTCGGAGCTTAAATACGAGCCTCCCCCTCCCCTGGACCTCGAAGACGCCATAGCCACGGCCCTGAAGGAAAGGCCGGAGGTGAAGGCGATGGAGTACACCCTAAAGGCCCTGGAGAAGTCGGTGTCGGTGACGAAGGCGCAGTGGCTGCCGAATCTCGTGCTCATAGGAAATTACAACTACAAAAAGCCCAACAGGGAAAACGAAAACAAATGGTACAAGAGCTGGGACGTCACCTTGGCCCTCCAGATGAACATATGGGACTGGGGTTCGGTCCACTACCAGACCTCGCAGGCCGAGCACAGGTTGAGGCAGATGAGGAGGACCTACGAGCAGCTCAAGGATGGGATAACCCTGGAGGTCACCCAGGCGTACCTCTCCCTCAAGGAGGCCCAGGAGAGGGTCTCGGCCTCCGAGGAGAACCTGGCCCAGGCCGAGGAGAACTACAGGGTCACGGAGGAGAAGTTCAAGCAGGGCATGGCCACCAACACCGACGTCTTGGACGCAAACGCCATGCTCACGAGGGCCAAGGTTGAACGCATACAGGCTTTAGCTGACTACAATTTGGCGATAGCGAAGCTTGAGAGGGCCATGGGCACATCGATCGGAGGAACGAGATAGGACGATGGCCGAAGAGTTAACAGGGGGAGTAAGGACCTTGCTCGGCGACCCGAAGAAAGCCGTGCTGAAGCTTTCAGGTCCTATGATAGTGGGGATGCTCGTCCAGTCCCTGTACAACATCGTAGATGGCATCTGGGTGGCCGGATTGGGCTCTGATGCCTTAGCCGCCGTCGGCTTGTTCTTCCCCGTTTTTATGGTCATCCTTTCCCTGGCCTCCGGACTCGGCGTCGGCGGAAGCTCTGCCATATCGAGGAAAGTAGGGGCGAGGGACAAGGAGATGGCGGATTCCGCTGCGGCCCACACCCTCGTCGTCGGGCTCCTCATAGGGATATCCCTCAGCGGCCTCACTTTCCCTTTCCTCAGGGAGATATTCTCCTGGATAGGGGCCGAGGGGAGGATCGTCCACCTGGTTGTCGGCTACGCACGGGTCCTGGTGGGCGGTGCGGTCGTATTGGTCTTCTCCAACATCGCTGGGGGCATCCTCAGGGGTGAAGGGGATACGAGAAGGGCTATGCACGCTATGATATTGGGGGCAGGGTTGAACATGGTTCTGGACCCCATATTCATCTACAAACTTAAGATGGAGGTTGTAGGGGCGGCATGGGCTACCCTCACATCGGTGTGCGTCACATCTGCCTTGATGATCTTCTGGCTCTTCGTAAGGAGGAACACTTATGTGGACATAAAATTCTCCTCCTTCAAGTTCGACGGCAAAATGGTAAGGGAGATACTCAGGGTTGGGATACCTTCCTCCTTCGCCCAGCTATCTATGTCATTGGCTATGTTTATCTTAAACATCATGATCGTTAAGGTCGGCGGTACGGACGGGATAGCTGTGCTCACGAGCGCATGGAGGATATTGATGCTCGGCATGGTGCCGTTGCACGGGATAGCTATGGGCGTCACGGCGGTCACTGGGGCGGCGTACGGGGCGAAGAACATAGATAAACTGAACGTAGGCTATCTCTATGGGATTAAGGCGGGGTTCGCCGTAGAGCTTGCTATCGCTACCTTGGTCTTCATCCTAGCGCCGCAGCTTTCGCATCTTTTCACTTATTCCAAGGGAGCGGCCCATATATCGGGCGACCTTATAGACGCGCTCAGGTGGCTTGTGTGGTTCGTTCCAGGAGTGCCGTTCGGCAGGCTGACCTCGGCGATGTTTCAGGGCATAGGCCGTGGCGAGAACGCCTTGGCCGTCACCATCCTCAGAACCGTCGTCATGCAGGCGTCCTTCTGCTACCTCTTCGGAATTTGGCTCGGGTTCGGAATCTTGGGCATATGGTGGGGCATAGTTTTGGGCAACCTGACGGCAGCGGCGGTTTCCTTCGCCTGGGGAAGGTTAACGGTGCAGAAGTTGAGGCTTCAATCAGGATTATTAGGATACCAAAGAGCTTGAAAACCGAGGAAGGGAGGAGAGATGAGGAAAGTATCGTGGGTCCTCATGGCCGGTCTGATCTTGGGGTGCACCAGAGGGAAGGTGGAGGAAGGAAAGACCGAGGCCACCAAGGCTGTCCCCGTGGAAGTGGCCGAGGTCTTTAGGGGGGACATAAGTTCCGTCCTTTCCTTCACCGGGGACATAAAGCCCTGGAGGCAGGTGAACGTGGTGCCGGACGTGCCGGGCAAGGTGGCGAGGATATATGTTGAAGAGGGGGACAGGGTAAGGAAGGGGCAGGTGTTGGCAGAGCTGGACACGCGCATGGCGAAGCTCCAGCTCGAGCAGGCCAAGGCGGGGCTCGCCGTGGCCGAGGCCAATTTCAAGAGCGCCTCCAAGGACTGGGAGAGGATGCAGGAGCTCCACGAGAAGGGCACCGTCTCCCCCCAACAGTACGAGAAGGCCCAGATGGCCTACGAGATGGCCAAGGCACAGCTCCAGCAGGCGAAGGCTGCCCTCAATATGGCGAAACATCAGCTTGAAGTCTCGACCATGAGGGCGCCCTTCGATGGGGTGATAACCGGCAGGAACATAAACGAGGGCGAATACATAAATCCTGCCATGTCCGGCATGGGACCGAGGGGTCCGTCGGTCGTTACGCTCATGGACATGTCCAAGGTGAAGGTGGAAGTCGAAGTGCCGGAGAGGGACATAGCCGAGGTCGAGGTAGGCCAGGAGGCCGAGGTCAGGGTGGACCCCTACCCAGGGAGAGTCTTCACGGGGAAGGTCCACAGGATAAGCCCTGCTGCCGACCCCATGGCCAGGACCTTCAAGGTCGAGGTGGAGGTTCCGAACCGGGACATGGACCTGAGGCCGGGGATGTTCGCGAGGGTCAGGATAACGACCCAGGAGAGGAAAGGGGTCCTGCTGGTGCCCCTGGAGAGCATAGTCGAGGAGGGCGGAAGTTCCTACGTCTTCGTCGTACGGGGGAATAGGGTCTCCAAGCGTCCGATAAAGCTCGGCCTTACGGATGGAAGATATGCGGAGGTATTGGAAGGGGTGAGCGAAGGGGAGAAGGTGGTGACCACGGGGAAGGAGATGCTTGAGGATGGCTCAGAGGTCGCGATCGTAACCAAATAGACGCACCTGTCGAGGGAGGTGGTGGCTATGAAGCTTCCGGAGTTCGGGGTAAGAAGGCCGGTCTTCACGACGATGATATTCTTGGGGCTTGTGGTGTTGGGCGTAGCATCCCTGGTCCAGCTTCCCATAGACCTGCTGCCCAAGATAGAGCTTCCCACTATGACCGTGGTCACGATCTATCCGGGTGCAAGCCCCGAGGACATAGAAACCAAGGTGACCAAGGTGATAGAGGAACAGGTGAGCACAACCCCTAGTATCAAAGAGGTGACATCCATCTCCGAGGAGAACATCTCGGCTGTGACGATAAGGTTCGAATGGGGGACGGATATGGACGAGGCGGCAGCCGATGTGAGGCAGAGGCTGGATATAGCCGAGAGGATGCTGCCGGAAGATGTGGAAAAACCCATGCTGATAAAGATGGACCCCTCCATGATGCCGATTATAGCTTTCGGAGTAACTGCAAAGGAGAGCTATCCCAAACTGCGGCATCTCATAGAGAAGAAGTTCTGCGATCCCCTTAAAAGGGTCCCCGGGGTGGCTATGACCCTCGTAATAGGGGGGCCCGAAAGGGAGATACAGATAGATGTGGATCGAGGGCGACTTGAGGCCTACCATCTCTCAATATCCCAGATAACCGGGATCTTGGCCGCTGAGAACCTGACGCTCCCCGCTGGGAACATAAAGTTGGGCAAATTGGATTACACCATACGGGTGCCCGGAGAGTTCGGGGGAGTGGAGGAGATAAGGGATATCGTGGTGGGCAACTTCGGCGGGGTCCCGGTGTACCTCAAGGATGTTGCGGATGTCAAGGACTCCTTCAAGCGGATAGACAGGAAGGTTCGGGTGAACGGGGAGCCGGGACTCATCGTTATGGTACAGAAACAGTCCGGGGCCAACACCGTGGAAGTATCCAGGAGGGTGAGGGAGGCACTTCCCGAGCTCCAAAGGAGGCTCCCACCGGATGTAAAGATAGCGACCATCTTCGACTCCTCGGAGTTCATAGTCCGCTCTATAAACAACCTTTTAAGCACCATAGGATGGGCGCTACTTTTTGTGATGCTCGTGGTATTCTTCTTCCTCAGGGAGATAAGGGGAAGCATCATAATCGCTACCACGATCCCAGTAGCCCTCATATGCGCCTTCATATTCCTGTTCGCAGGGGGGTATACCATAAATGTGATGTCGTTGGCCGCAATAGCGATAGCCTTAGGTATGGTGGTGGACAACGCCATAGTCATATACGAGAACATATACCGCCACAGGACGGAAGGCGAATCCCCGAGGGAGGCGTCAATATTCGGCGCCAGCGAGGTTGGAACGGCCGTCATGGCCTCCACCCTTACGACCATGGCCATATTTTTCCCCATCATATTCGTGAAAGGGATAACCGGCATACTGTTTAAGGAACTCGGCATAGCCGTGATGATAGTTATGGCCGCATCCCTCTTCACCGCCCTGACCATAACCCCTATGCTCTCCTCGAAGTTCATGCGGCTCCCCTCGGCCGAAGGCCACAGGGGCATAGTGAGGAGGTTCCACGACTTCAGCGAGAAGTGGTTCAGGGGGTTGGAGGTCAGGTACAGGAAGGTCCTCAGGTGGGCGTTGGACCACAGGAAGGCTACGGTGGCCGTAGGCCTCGGGGTCTTCCTGTTGAGCCTTGCGATGCTCAAGTTCGTGGGGACCGAATTTATGCCCGCTGCGGACCAGGGAGAAGTTATGGGGACCGTTAAGCTTCCAGTGGGGACCAGGGTGGAGGAGACCGATAAGGTCATGGCCAAGATAGAGAAGATATTACAGGAAGACGTCCCCGAGAGGGAGATGATGTTCGCAAGGTGTGGGGTGAGCGAGACAGGGATGGAGTCCATGATGGGCCAGAGGAGCGACACTTACATCATAAGGTTCGGAGCGAGCCTGGTTCCGAAGAACCGAAGGCACCGTTCGGACAGGGAGATAGCCCTCGCCTTGAGCGAGAGGATAAGGAAGATACCAGGGGTGGTGAGCGTGGACTTCTCGGGCCAGGACGAGATGCAGGCAATGATGACGGGAGGGCTCAAGCCCGTCACCGTGGAGATATACGGGTACGACATAGCAAGGACCGATTCGTTCGCGGCCGAGGTGAAGGAACTTATGGAGGGCATCTCGGGCCTTACGGATGTCACCATCTCGAGGGAGAAGGGGAGGCCGGAGATATGGGTGGAGGTAGACAGGAGGAAGGCAGCGGCCTTAGGTCTCAACATGGCCACGATAGCCTCCACCCTGAGGACCAAGTTCTACGGCCAAACGGCCACGAAATACAGGGAGGCGGGGGAGGAGTACGATATATTCGTCAGGCTGAGGGACTCCGACAGGATCACCTTAGACGATATCGGGGACGCATTCGTTACCTCCCCCCTCGGAAGGCAGGTCAGGATAAGGAATATCGCCCGCATAGAGGAGAGGAGGGGGCCTGTGGTGATAGAGAGGAAGGACCAGGCAAGGGTGGTGTATGTCGGAGCGAACTACTACGGCCGTTCCCTCGGCGAGGTCGTAGCCGACCTCAAGGATGGCCTTGTGAAGATGGGGATTCCGGATGGTATAGATGTGAAGATAGGGGGCTCAGCGAAGGAGCAGGCCGAGTCCTTCAAGTGGCTCGGGATCGCCCTCGTGGCGGGGATACTCCTGGTGTACATGGTCATGGCCGCACAGTTCGAGTCGTTCGTGGACCCGTTCGTGATCCTCTTCTCCATCCCCTTCGCCGTAACCGGCGTAATATGGGCCCTGCTTATAACCGGGAAGACCCTGAACATAATATCCTTCGTGGGGATGATAATGCTCGTGGGGATAGTGGTGAACAACGCTATAGTCCTCGTGGACTACATAAACATAATGAGGGCGAGGGGGTTCGGGCTTAGGGAGGCGATACTCGTGACAGGTCCCAGGAGGCTGAGGCCTGTGCTCATGACCGCATTCACCACCATATTCGCCCTATTGCCCTTGGCCCTGAGGACCGGGGAAGGTTCGGAGCTTTGGAGCCCTTTGGCGGTATCGGTGATAGGTGGCCTTCTGGTGTCCACCTTGGTGACCCTGGTCTTCGTGCCGGTCATGTACTCGATATTCGAAGCCAGGGTCAAAAGACACTTTTAGGACAGTGGAACCGAGGACCGGAGGTAAGCCCCACGCCTCCGGTCCCCTAAGGAGGGGAGATGCCCATGAAGATGGTCCTGCTCGTGTACAACCGCGCGATAGGGGAGGAGGTGGAGGAGGCCCTCGAAAGGTGCGACGTCCGCTACTACACCAAGTTCCCCCTCGTGCACGGGGTCGGGGAGCACTCAGGTCCGCACATGGACTCCCACATATGGCCGGGAGCGAACTCCCTGCTCATGATAGCCTGCCAGGACGAGGTGAAGGATAGGCTCCTCGAGGAGGTCAGGGCGCTCAGGGAGAGGTTCAGGAAGGAGGGGATAAAGGCCTTCGTCGTGCCCTTAGAGGATGTGACCTCTTGATCCCTGAAACGTCCGGATGTATATTCCCCGGTGGGGATGGCCATGCTCGAAGTATACTTCCACGTGGGGCTCGGAAAGACCGGGACCAAGTACCTCCAGTTCGATTTTTTCCCGAAGCTAAGGGGGATAGAATATATTCATACCACCAAGTATAGGAAATCCAAGAAGATAATAAAGAAAAGGGGGGAGGGGAGGTTCCTGGTATCGAGGGAGTTCGACGAGAGGTTCGAAAGGGAGGTCAGATGGTTCGCCCAGGACTTCCCGGACGCAGGACCTATAATCGTGCTGAGGAGGCAGGACGAGTGGATACTCTCCCAGTTCAAGAGGTACGTGAAGAACGGTCATAGGTATAGGTTCAAGGAGTTCTTCAACCTAGAGGGTACAGGCCTCTTTAAGGTGGAGGACCTATACTTCCACAGGAGGATAGAGCTGCTCGAGGAGACCTTCGAGAGGAGGCCCCTCGTGCTCCTCTACGACGAACTCAGGGAGGAGCCCTACAGGTTCTTCGACAGGATAGCCCAGTACACCGGGACGACCTACGAAAGGGAGAGCATCCCGCTCCGGAGACGGCACAGGTCTTACAGCGAGAAGCAACTTAAGGTCATTTATAAGTTATCCGAACACTTAGACATAGTGCCGAGGGGGATATTGAAGAAGTACCTCTTCGTCTACCCCATAAGGTATCCTGTGCTCTACCTGGCCAGGTACCTCCCGGCCAAGGCCGTCCCCGAGCTCGACATCTTTCCGAGCAGGGAGGAGCTCGAGAGCATCAGGGAGTTCTACAGGGACGATTGGGAAAGGTGCGTGGAATATGCCAGGTGCACAGGACCTTAGGCCGGTGTACCTCGTCACGGGCTGTGCGGGTTTCATAGGCTCTCACCTCAGCGAGAGGCTCGTAAGGGACGGGAATCTCGTAGTCGGGGTGGACTGCCTCACCGACCACTATCCTCGAAGGATGAAGGAGGAGAACCTAAAGTGGTTGAGGGGACAGGGGAACTTCACCTTCCTCGAGGAGGACCTGACTTCCTGCAGGTTAGGCTCCGTTCCGGCACGGGAGCTCGTGATCTTCCACTTAGCCGCCCGGCCGGGTGTAAGGGATAGCTGGGGGGGGACTTTCGAGGACTACGTCAGGGACAACATCCTGGCAACCCAAAGGCTCCTCGAATGGGCTAAGGATAGGAAGGTAGAAAAGTTCGTGTACGTCTCCTCCTCCTCGGTGTACGGGGACGCCGGCGAGCTTCCCTCGAAGGAGGACGGCAATCCTAAGCCCATTTCCCCCTATGGGGTAACTAAACTCGCAGCTGAGAGCCTCTGCTACGCCTACTGGAGGAACTTCGGTATCCCCGTAGTGGTCCTCCGCTATTTCACTGTCTACGGCCCAAGGCAGAGACCGGACATGGCCTTCTACAGGTTCATAAGGGCCATCCTCGAGGACGAGGAGGTGGAGGTCTACGGGGATGGAACACAGACCAGGGACTTCACCTACGTCGGCGACGTCGTGGAAGCTACCGTAAGGGCTACCGAGCTGCCGGATGGAGAGATCTTCAACGTCGGAAGCGGAAGCAGGATCTCGATCAAGAGGGCAATCGAGATCTTAGAGGGCCTGATGGGAAGGAAGGCGAGGGTGAGGTACTCGGACGCTATGAAGGGGGACATCGGGGACACCTATGCAGATATAAGCAAGATAAGGAGGTTCCTGGATTACAATCCTAAGGGCTTGGAGGAGGGCTTAGCCGAGGAGATAGAATGGCTGAGGGGCTCAGGATAGCGGAGCTTACCTCGGTCCGCGGTCGTCCGGGCTCGGTTAACTCGGTTGTGTACCTGTCCATAGGCCTGGCGAGGAGGGGGCATAAGGTGTACCTGGGGGCGAGGGAGGAGAGCGAGATATACAGGCTCCTTAAGGACAGCGAGGTGGAGGTCTTCCCCTTGAACCTGAGGGGGAGGCTGGACGTAGAGGGGGCGAAGGAATTGGCGAGGTTTCTGGAGCTGAACATGATAGATGTGGTGAACGCCCAATCCTCCCTGGACGGCTACGCTGCCATATATGCAAGGAGGCTCTGGAGGGCGAGAGCTAAGGTCGTGCTGACGAGGAGGACCATGCCCTCTAGCTCTGGGGGACCCGTCCAGGGACTCTTCTACGCCCTGGGTTCTGACAGGATAGTCGCCGTAAGCCGAGCGGTGAAGAGGGGGCTCGTGGCCAGGGGGGTCCCACCCTGGTCCATAGTCGTTATACACAACGGAATACCCTTGGACAGGTTCGAGGGGGTAAGTCAGGGGGATGTGGAGAGGCTGAGAGCGAGGCTGGGGATAGGCGAGGAGAAGGTTATAGGGGTGGTATCCAGGAGGAAGAGGCAGGAGGAGCTCATAGAAGCGCTCAAGTTCCTCCCCAAGGACGTGAGGGTGCTCTTCCTCGGAATAGGGGAGGACGTGAAGCTCTCGAAGCTCGCCAGGAAGCTCGGGGTGGACGATAGGATAGCTTACCTCGGATGGCAGGAGGATGTGAGGCCATACTATAGCGTCATGTCGGTTAGCGTGCTTCCGTCCACGACCGAGGGTCTCTCCCAGACCATATTGGAATCCATGCTGTGCGGAGTACCGGTCGTGGCGACGAGGGCGGGGGGGAACCCCGAGGTTATAGAGGACGGGAGGAACGGGTTCCTGTACGACCCCGGGGATTCGAGGACCTTGGCGAGGAGGATCGAGGTGCTACTGGAGGACGAGGACACCAGGAGGAGGATAATCCAGGAGGCGAAAAGGACGGTCGTAAAGAGGTTCGATATAGAAAGGACGATAGACGAGACCGAAAGGCTCTATTATACTCTGACCTATCGGCGGAGGGCCAGATCGAGCACCTGATCCATATGCTTCACGAAGGCAAACTTCAGTTCCTGCCGCACGTGCTCGGGCACGTCCTCAAGGTCCTTCTCGTTCTCCTCGGGGAGGACCACGGTCTTCACCCCTGCCCTGTGGGCCGCCAGCACCTTATCCCTGACCCCACCTATGGGTAGCACCTTCCCCCTCAAAGTTACCTCGCCAGTCATGGCCACGTCCTTCCTGGCCGGCCGCTTGGTGAGGGCCGAGGTCAACGCCACGGTCATGGTTATCCCCGCCGAGGGCCCGTCCTTGGGGACTGCTCCAGAGGGAACATGTACGTGCATGTCCCACTTGCGGTAGAAGTCCTGCTCTATCCCCAAGGACTCCGCCCTGGACCTTATGTAGGTGAGGGCCGCCTTCGCCGACTCCTGCATCACGTCACCCATCTGTCCGGTGAGGATCAGGTTCCCCTTCCCGGGCACGACAGCGGCCTCCACGAAGAGCACCTCCCCTCCGGTCGGGGTCCACGCCAGGCCCGTGGCCACCCCCACCTCGTCCTCCTCCTCCGCTACCTCGTGACGGTACCTTACGGGCCCGAGGAAGTCGTGGAGGTCGTCCTCCCCCACGACTACGGATTCCGCCTCCCCCTGGACGATCCTCCTGGCGGCCTTGCGGCAGATGGCCGCTATCTCCCTCTCGAGGTTCCTGACCCCGGCCTCCCTGGTGTAGTTCCTTATGACCTTCCTGAGGGCATCCTCCTCTATCCTGAGCTGGCCGTCCGAAAGGCCGTGTTCCTCAAGTTGTCTTGGGATGAGGAACCTCTTGGCTATCTCCACCTTCTCCGGCTCGGTGTACCCTGGAAGCTCCAGGACCTCCATGCGGTCCAGGAGGGCAGGAGGGATGGTATAAAGCACGTTCGCCGTCGTGATGAACATGACCTTCGAAAGGTCGAAGGGGACATCCAAGTAATGGTCCACGAAGGCGTTGTTCTGCTCGGGGTCGAGGACCTCTAAGAGGGCCGCCGCAGGGTCGCCCCTGAAGTCTGCTCCGAGCTTGTCTATCTCGTCCAGCATGAAGACGGGGTTGTTTGAGCCTGCCCTCCTTATCCCCTGTATTATCCTCCCGGGGAGGGCCCCAACATACGTCCTCCTGTGCCCCCTTATCTCGGCCTCGTCCCTCACACCTCCGAGGGAGACCCTCACGAACTTCCTCCCCAACGCCCTCGCTATGGACCTTCCAAGCGAAGTCTTCCCCGTGCCCGGAGGCCCCACGAAGCAGAGTATCGGCCCCTTCATGTCCTCCTTCATCTTCCTGACCGCGAGATATTCCAGGATCCTCTCCTTGGGCTTCTCCAGGCCGTAGTGGTCCTCGTCCAAGATCTCGGCCGCCCTTTCGACGTCCAAGTTGTCCTCGGTGGACCTGTTCCAGGGGAGGGATATGAGCCAATCTAAGTACGTCCTGGCGACGGTGTACTCGGCGGCCTGGGGCGGCATCTTCGCCATCCTGTCCAGCTCCCTCAGGGCCTCCTTCTTCGCCTCCTCGGGAAGGCCCGCCTCCTCTATCTGCTGCCTGAGCTGGTTTATCTCCGCCGTGTGCTCGTCCTCCTCCCCGAGCTCCTTCTTTATCTGCTCCAGTTGCTTCCTTAAGAAGAACTCCCTCTGGGCCTTGTCCAGCTCGCCCTTGACCTGGGACTGTATCTTGCTGCTCAGCTCCAATATCTCGACCTCGCGGTTGAGGTACGAGAGGACCTTCCTGAGCCTTTCGGCGACGTCCAAAGTCTCCAGTATCTCCTGCCTTTCGGCGGTGGAGAGCCTTATGTGGGAGGCTATGAAGTCCGCCTGCTGGCCGGGCTCGGGGATGTTGACCACCACTATCCCGAGCTCGTCCGGCAGGTTGGGGGCCAGGGAGACGGCCCTCTGGAACAGGGAGACGGCGTTCCTGACCAGGGCCTCGAGCTCCAGGGTCTTCTCCACCTCGTCCTGTAGGGGACGGACCCTGGCCTTTATGTAGGGTTCCAGGGAAGTTATGTCCTCCAAAGCTATCCTCGCTATGCCCTGAAGCAGCACCTGGACCCCACCGTCCGGCATCCTTAGCATCTTGGCTATCCCGGCTGCGGTTCCGACCTTGTATAGGTTCTCCGGGGTGGGGCCCTTATCCGGCTCCCTCAGAGCGAACAGCCCCAAAATCTTGCGCTCTCCGGCTACCACGTCGTCTATCATCCTCACCAGGCGCTGGTCGGTTACGGGGATCGGGAGGAGCATGTACGGAAAGAGTACGACCTCCGGGCTCGGGAGGACCGCCAACTCCTCCGGTACCTGAGGGCCTTGGGGCGAAACGGGCTGGCCTTGAGGTCCCAACAACATATAACCTCCTAAATCTCGGCGGTTATGACTATGTGTGCTACATGGGGAGCGCTCACCTTGCGGAAGGATATCTCCAAAAGGCCGTTCCTGTATACCGCCTTAGCGCTTTCTGTGTCCACCTCCGCGGGAAGCTTCACCACCCTTTCGAAGGGCCCGAAGGGGATCTCCATCTGGTGGTACCTTCCCCCGCCGGAAGGGACGACCCTGGGCCTTTCGCCCTTTATGGTCAGGAGCCTCCCGTCCACCGAGACCGAGAGCCTCTCCTTGTCCACCCCCGGAACCTCGGCCAGGACGAAGACCTCATCCTCGGTCTCGTACACGTCCACCATCGGTTGCCACAGGTGTGCTGCAA
>Ga0209410_1001194_pt1 | contig 12593 bp, 12 predicted proteins | sample Mar14436cmmetaG_FD_184135 | JGI IMG/M metagenome (GOLD analysis project Ga0209410, IMG submission 184135) | Marine hydrothermal vent microbial communities from Guaymas Basin, Gulf of California to study Microbial Dark Matter (Phase II) - Marker... ... | reverse complement strand
GGGCAATAGATGCCTTAGTAAGGCATGGTGCAGATGAGGGGGATATAGAGGTAGTGCGTGTACCAGGGGCATTTGAGATCCCAATTGCCATTAAAAGGATGGCCGATTCTGGCCGCTATGATGCCCTTATTGCCTTGGCGGTCATTATTAGGGGCAGCACACCCCACTTTGATTATGTAGCTGCAGAGGTAACCAAGGGGATTGCCCAAGTGCAGCTCCAGACAGGCATACCTGTTGGCTTTGGCATTATTACAGCAGATACCATTGAGCAGGCAATTGAAAGGGCTGGCTCCAAGATGGGGAATAAGGGTTGGCAGGCCGCCTTGGCCGCTATAGAGATGGTAAATCTATTTAAAAAATATGGTTAGAAAAACAAGGCATAAGGCCAGGGAAACGGCCCTTAAAATCCTCTACCAAAAGGACATTACAGGAAATAGTCTAAAGGAGACCTGGGATTTTTTTTGTAAAAATTATGACCCATCATTAAATTGTTCAGACTATACCTGGACATTGGTAAATGGGGTAGATGAGAACAATGCAGAGATAGATAGTTTGATCCAGCAGTACTGCTCAAATTGGAGCCTAGACCGCATCTCCCCCATAGATAGAAACATCTTACGCATGGCCATATATGAGATGCTCTATAGCCAAGATGTCCCTGCAAAGGTGAGTATTGATGAGGCCATAGAATTGGGGAAAAAGTATGGGACAGAACGTTCGGGTGCATTTATAAATGGTATTTTAGATAAAATTTACCATGGCTTAAAAAATGAAAAAGGAATATGACCCAGAAGAGATAGAGAAAAAGTGGCAAAGGAGATGGGAAGAAGAGGGGATATTCAGGGTAAAGGAGATAAGAGATAGACCAAAATATTATCTCCTTGAGATGTTTCCCTATCCCTCTGGCAGAATCCACATGGGGCATGTAAGGAATTATTCTATTGGGGATGTCATTGCCAGGTACAAGCGGATGAGGGGGTATAATGTCCTGCACCCTATGGGGTGGGATGCATTTGGGCTACCTGCAGAGAATGCAGCCATTGACCATGGCGTGCACCCAGCCAAGTGGACATATGAGAATATCTCCTATATGAGGAGACAACTAAAGCGCTTGGGCTTTAGCTATGACTGGGGCAGGGAGTTTTCAACCTGTGACCCTGAGTACTATAAGTGGGAACAGCTCTTTTTCCTAGAGATGTATGAGAGGGGGCTTGTCTATCGGAAAGAGGCAAAGGTAAATTGGTGTCCAGGCTGCAACACCATCCTGGCAAATGAACAGGTAGAGGGTGGTTGTTGTTGGCGCTGTGGGAGTGAGGTGGAGATAAGGGAAAGGGATTCATGGTTCTTTAGGATCACTGCATACGCAGAGGAGCTTTTAGAGTATTGTGATAGGCTCACTGGCTGGCCAGAAAAGGTCCTTACCATGCAAAGGAACTGGATTGGAAAAAGCTATGGGACAGAGATATCATTTCCCTTAGATGGTGAGCCTTATGCGATCAAGGTATTTACCACCCGCCCAGATACCATTTATGGGGCAACCTTTGTCTCCTTGGCCCCAGAGCACCCACTGGCATCAAGGTTGGCAAGGGAAAGGGGGGTTAAAGATTTTATAGAGAGGATAAAAAGGCAAACGACCTCCTTAAGGGAGGATATAGAAAAGGAGGGAATATTTACAGGCTCTTATTGTCTTCACCCACTTACAGGAAGGCCTCTTCCCATCTATGTGGCAAATTTTGTTTTGATGGAGTATGGGACTGGCGCAGTAATGGCTGTGCCTGCCCATGACCAAAGGGACTTTGAATTTGCAAAAAAATATGGTCTCCCTATAGAGTTGGTCATCCAACCAGATGAGAAATTGAATCCAAGGGACATGGAGTGTGCCTATGAAGGTGAAGGGATATTGGTAAATTCTGAGCAGTTTAATGGCCTTCCAAGTCAACAGGCAAGGGAGGCCATCTCATCATATTTGGAAGAGAGGGGATTAGGGAGGAGGGTTACTACATACAGGTTGCGTGATTGGGGTATCTCTAGGCAGCGCTATTGGGGTGCACCTATCCCCATCATTTATTGCCCAAATTGTGGGACTGTGCCTGTTCCAAAGGAACAATTGCCAGTAATACTGCCCTTAGAGGTAAATGTAAAGGAAAAGGGTGGTTCTCCACTAGCAGATTATAAAGGATTTTATGAGACAGAGTGTCCCATCTGTGGGAAAAGGGCATTTCGTGAGACAGACACCATGGATACATTTGTAGAGTCTTCATGGTACTTTGCAAGATATGCCTGCCCTGATAAAAAGGATGCCCCATTTGATAGAGAAAGGCTTAATTACTGGCTGCCAGTAGACCAGTATGTTGGTGGCATTGAGCATGCTATCTTGCACCTACTCTATGCAAGGTTCTTTACCAAGGTATTGAGGGACCTGGGCTACCTAGATATAGATGAGCCATTTAGCCGCCTCCTGACCCAGGGGATGGTGTGCAAGGAGACATACAGTTGCCCTATCCATGGCTATCTCTTCCCAGAAGAGGTTAAAGATAAGGTATGCCCACATTGTGGAAGAGAGGTCTTGGTTGGCCGTACAGAAAAGATGTCTAAATCAAAGAAGAATGTTGTTGATCCAGAGAGGTTAATTGAGAGATATGGTGCAGATACGGTAAGGCTCTTTTGTCTATTTGCTGCACCCCCAGAGAGGGACCTAGAGTGGAGTGAGAAGGGGGTAGAAGGGGCAAATAGGTTCTTAAAGAGGCTATGGAGGCTCTTTAGAGATACCTTGCCCTATATTAAAGATGTAAGGCCATATAGGGAAGGCAGTTTAGATGGAGATATGCAGGCCTTAAGGAGAAAGGTTCATCAGACAATAAAAAAGGTGACCATAGACATAGATGAGCGCCTCCACTTTAATACGGCCATAAGTGCATTGATGGAGCTTTTAAACAAAATGAGTGAGCTTTGGGAAAGATACAAAGATAAGAAAGACCCTATATTCTATGCGGTCATGAGGGAGGCCATGGAGGCCTTGATTGTTTTGCTCTCCCCCATTGTGCCCCATATTACTGAAGAACTCTGGCATAATCTGGGAAAGGCAGGCTGGATTATAGATACCCCATGGCCTAGTTGGGATGAGGAGATTGCCAAGGAGGAGAGGATACCCATTGTCATTCAGATAAATGGAAGGGTAAGGAGCAGGATTGAGGTATTGGAGGATACACCTGAAGAGGAGATAAAAAGGCAGGCCCTAGAAGACCCACGCATTAAGTCGCTGCTTTCAGGAAGGCAGGTAAAGAGGACTATCTGGGTGCCAAAAAGACTCATTAATATAGTAGTCTGATGGCTATTGTCTGTCCAAGGTGTGGTAAGCAATATGATATTGTTCTATTTGATTTTAGGTCTCATCTGAGGTGTGAGTGTGGATACAAGATCACAAAGGATGATCTGCATAGATTACATACACAGAGACCTCAGGTATTTGTTATCATCCCAGCACGTTTTAATTCTAAGCGTCTTCCAGGAAAGCCCTTGATAGAGATAAAGGGTAAGCCCATGATCCAACATGTCTATGAGAGTGCATCTAGGTCATCCTTGCCCAAGGATATAATTGTGGCTACAGACGATAGACGCATCTTAGAGTGTGTAAAGGGATTTGGGGGGAAGGCCATAATGACAAAGGAGGGGCACCCCTCAGGTACAGATCGCCTAGCCGAGGCAGCCAATATACTAAATTTAGGGCAGGAGGATATTGTTGTAAACGTCCAAGGGGACATGCCATACTTTGAGGAAGAGATTATAGAGGAGGTTGCATCCCCTTTGATAAGAAATAGCTCCCTGCCCATGTCCACACTGGCAAAAGAGATAGAGGACCCCTATGAGGTCATTGATCAAAACTGTGTAAAGGTAGTAATTACAAAGACTGGCCGTGCCCTTTATTTCTCTAGGGCCCCTATCCCCTATGACCGTGATAGGACCTCCCCTGTATATTATAAACACATTGGAATTTATGCCTACCGTAAGGGCTTTTTAGATAAATACATAAGGCTTCCCCAAACCCCCCTTGAGGTGGCAGAGGGACTTGAGCAATTGCGTGCCCTAGAGCATGGATACCCTATCCAGGTAGTAATTACTAAACACAAGGCCATAGATATAAATGTGCCAGATGACCTAAAAAGGATAGGGGCTATTTGATCCCTTTCTTTTTTGTGGCCCCTGCCACTTACATGCCTGGCTCATTCAGGTATCAATGCCTAATTTTGGCAGGATCCACCTATTAAGGCAAAACCACCCAACAACAATGGCTATAATCAGTAAATAATTCATCTTGCCTAATTTATCACTTAAATTGATCTATGTAAACATTTCTACAGATTTACAGTTCTCTTGGTTCTATAAGCAATCTGATGGCCCTTCGCTGTTTTTTACGCATTGATTCTATAATCCTTGTTTCTGTATCATCAGGAAAATCGTCATAGGCCTCATTTAATTGAAGCAGTAACCTCTTATTTTCATATTTTTTTAGATATTCCTTAACTGCTAGAGTAAAAATCCGACTACGAGAGACCTTTATCTCATTTGCCAACTTATTAACTTGATCAAATAAGTCCTTTTCTAGTGATATTGCTGTTTTTACAACTGGCATTTTGCTCTCCTTTTATTACCTTGATTAATACCTTTGTCAATACCAATTAATCTTGGGTTATTTACAAAAAGGGTTTGATGCGATAAAAGTTTTATGTGAAGGGGTTCTTAAATAGCCTCATTGACCTATTTTTCCCAAAGACCTGCCCTGGATGTGAGAGGGTCATTTCATCAGATAATTTCCTTTGTAAGGATTGCAGCAAGGAATTAACATTTATAAGGCCACCCATTTGCCCAATTTGTGGAACTCCTTTAGAATTTGGGGAGAGTCATATCTGTGGGAAGTGTCTTATTAAACCACCGTTTTTTAAGGCAGCACGCTCTTGTGCCCTCTATCAGGGGCCATTGAGCAAGTCTATCTCCCTCTTTAAATACGAGGGTGTAACTGCCCTAGCAAGGCCACTCTCTCTGATAATGATAAGGGCCCTATCCCCATTTATTGAAAAGGCAAATGTAGATTTGATCCTGCCTGTCCCCCTGCACATAAAACGTCTAAGGCAGCGTGGTTTTAATCAGGCATTGCTCTTGGCAAGGGAGTTGGGCAAAGGGCTTGGGATCCCTGTTAACGGATCTATATTAAAAAAGGTAAAGGAGACGCCCCCTCAGGTAGGACTCTCTCAGGAAAAACGCCTAAAGAATGTAAAAGGTAGCTTTAAGGTCTTTTCCAAAAAGGAGATAGAGGATAAAAATATCCTTTTAGTAGATGATGTTTTTACCACTGGCACTACGGTAAATGAATGCAGTAAAGTATTGGTTAGGGCTGGTGCAAGGGGTGTCTTTGTAATCACTTTGGCCAGGACCTATGAGGGTAAGAGATAAGATCCTGGGTTGGAAGGCACTAAAGGAGAGGGTTGAGGAGTGGAAGAAAAGGGGGCTTACCATTGTCTTTACCAATGGTTGTTTTGATATCTTGCATATTGGACACATAAGGTATCTTGAGGCCGCAAAGGGATATGGAGATAGGCTTATTGTTGCTATAAATAGTGATGAATCAGTAAGGGCCATTAAGGGAGATAAAAGACCCCTAGTGCCTCAGGGGGAGAGGGCAGAGATTATAGCTGCCCTAAGCTTTGTAGATTGTGTAACCATCTTTGATCAGCCAACCCCCCTTTCTTTGATTGAATACATCTTGCCTGATGTATTGGTAAAGGGAAGCGATTGGCCAGAGGACAAGATAGTTGGCAGCAAAATCGTCATAGCCCATGGGGGAAGGGTAATAAGGATACCACAAATTGAGGGGGTCTCTACCTCTATATTGATAGATAGGGTCCTAAAGCGCTATTGCATTTTTTAAATATTGCAAATCTACAAAGTCTTGCCTTTCACTGTGGCCTGTATTAATTTTAATGGTTGGGAGGCCTGAGATGAATAGATATATAGTTGATGTAGATGAAAGTAATTTTCAAGAAGAGGTGATAGAGAGGTCAAAGGAGGTCCCTGTAGTTGTTGACTTTTGGGCACCATGGTGTACCCCTTGTCAGTTGTTAAAGCCTATACTTGAAAAGCTTGCCCTTGAGGCAGGTGGGGCATTTGTACTAGCAAGGCTAAATACTGAGGAAAATCCACGTATAGCTATGTTCTTTGATATTACAGCCATCCCTCATGTAAAGATATTTAAGGACGGAGAGGCCGTAGATGGATTCTTGGGTGTTTTGCCAGAGGCAAGTGTAAGGGCAATAATATCAAAATATGCAAAGACAAAGGTAGATAAGCTTTTTGAAAAGGCAAGAGAAGAGGAAAGGATTGGAAGGTACAAAGAGGCAAAGAAGATATATGAGGCAATTTTAGATATACAGCCCAATAATCTTGAGGCCAGGCTCCCCCTGGTAAAGATACTACTTAGGGAGAGGAATGTTAAGGAGGCAGAAGACTTGATTATGTCCATAAATGAGGACACACCAGAGATTAGAAATATTAGGTCATTTATAGAATTTGCCAAAAATTGCAATAAAGATGGAGCTAGCGATTTGGATAAAAAATACTCAAGGGCTGCCTGCCTTGCCTTAGAAGGGAAATACGAGGATGCCTTAAAAGAGCTATTAGAAATTGTAATAAAGGATAGAAAGTTTAAGGACGATGCTGCCAGAAGGGCAATGGTAGGCATATTTGAGGTCTTAGGGGATAATGAGCTTACCAAAAGTTATAGAAAAAAGCTGGCCATGACCCTATTTTAATCTCTAATCCAGATTCTAAGGCTATCATTTTATCTCTATACCTTTGTTCTTTACTTCATCATAGATAAAACTTCCTTTCCTCTTGGATGCATACTCCTTTTCAGTATATCCGAGTGCCTCAATAGGATCCATAATTTTTGACCTTGCAGAGGCTAACCCTATTATCTCTAGCCTTTCCAGTATATTCATCCTTTCAAAATTGTCTGAAATTACCACAACATCAATATCACTGTATTCACCTGCTAGGCCTTTTGCTTGTGAACCAAAAATTATCATTTTTTTTACTTTTATACCCAATTCCTCAAGGGAATCTTTAAATTTTTTTAAAGATTCAAGGATTTTTTTATCCATTCAAATACCTCCCTTGCCCGGTTAAGATACCTTTTAGCATTCCGCAGAATCTAACCAATTTTTAACTTCTTTTTTCATTATATTTGGCAATTATTAACAGTTTCCCTTTTGTTTGACAAGTTAGTTTTCGTATGGTTTAATCATAAACCTATGTAAATCGGTCTTGGGCTGAGGGGGGGCATTTATATAATAAGTCTTGTTATTGTGACATATCTTTACCTTTATTATAGGCACATTGGATGGGGCATCGCTATAGCTAGCGGCCAAGATAGCGGCCTTTCTTCTTCCCTCATCATCCCCACCATAGGGGATAAGCACAAGTGGCCCTGGATATTCCAATACATTTAGATAGCTATCCTCTGGGGTGATCAAAGAGGATATATCTTCATTTTCCCTCCTATTACGCCCCAAGATGACCTTGGTTAAAGGATTGATACGAAAGTGACGGCCAAGTTTTAGCAACAAGATATCCCTTTTCTTGATCTCCTTTTGATGTATTAGCAAATCCATCAACCTTCCAGAGAATGCCTTGTCTGTAAGAAGGCAACCACCCGCAGGTGAAGGATATGAATCTATGCCAAATGCCTCTGCCAGCCTCATTTGTTCCTTGCGGGAACGCCCATGGATGCCCAAGAGCCTATTTCTGTCAACTTTTCCCTCCCTCTCTGGTAAGGTAGGAGACAGGTGCCTTGCACTTAGGGGAAGGAGCAGGTAGTCACCGCACCCACATAGCTCCTTGATCTTTAATAATGCCCTCTTTGTCTGAGACATAGGGCGCTGGCCTATAACCTCACCGGTAAAGATAAAGTCAAAGCCCTCCCTTTTCATAATCTCTGCTGCCTTTTTTATCATAAGCAAGCGGCAGTCCAAACAGGGATTTAGGCAAGCCCCGTATCCAAACCTTGGATTTTTTATAATAGATAGCATCTCATCAGTAATATCAATTATCTTTAAAGGAATGCCTATCCTCTTTGCACTCTCCCTTGCCCTCTCACTTGTAAAGAATGGGGTCTCAAAGTAGACACCTTCAACCTCAATACCCTGCTGCCTTAAGATCAATACTGATAGGATGCTATCTAGACCGCCAGAGAAGACAGAGAGTGCCTTGACCTTTTTCACCTGGCCTGTATCATCTTTAAAAACTCTTGTTCATTGATAATCTTTAGGCCCAAACGCTTGGCACGGTCAAACTTAGAGCCTGGATCCTTTCCTACTACTACATAATCCACCTTTTTGCTTACACTGCTTACACACTTCCCCCCCAAGGCCTCCACCTTGTTCTTTGCCTCATCACGGGGTATAGAGAGTGCACCTGTAAAGAGGAATATCTTGTCCTTTAAGGGCCCACCTACCTCCTCCTTTTTCATCCTCACCCCAGCCGCCTTAAGTTTCTCAATTACCTTTATATTCTCAGGTATAGTAAAGAATTGTTTTATACTTTGGGCAATCTTTGGGCCTATACCTGGTGTCTCCTTAAGCCTCTCAATAGGTATATCAATGAGCTCGTCTATAGAATTTACCAAGTCTGCAATCAGTGTGGCGGTGGTATAGCCTACATAACGGATCCCTATGGCATAGATTACCCTATGAAGCGGCCTATTCTTGCTCTCTTCTATACCCTTAAGCAGTTTCCGTGCATTTAGTTCCCCTATAAATGTAGGGCGTGGAAGGCCCATGGCCTCTATACGGGAGTGGAGGTCCTTAAGGAGCATCTCCTCTGTAAGATAATAGATATCCCCTACATCCTCTATTAATTTACTCAATACCAATACCGTAGCGGTCCTCCCCCCAAGCCCCTGGATGTCCATGGCCCTCCTTGAGGCAAAGTGCTTTAGCCTCTCCATAAGTTGAACAGGGCAGGCTATGTTTAGGCAACGCCAGGCCGCCTCCTCTTGAAGCCTTACCAGTCTGCTCCCACAGGATGGGCAAGTGGTGGGGAAATCAATGGGCCTTTCTTTGCCGGTACGTGCCTCCTTTATTACCTTTACTATATAGGGGATGACCTCTCCTGCCCTCTCTACCAAAACAGTGTCCCCAACCCTGATGTCCTTCTCCTTTATAAAATCCTCATTAAATAGGGAGACACGGCTGATAGTAACGCCACCAACCTCTACAGGCCTTAATTTTCCTACAGGTGTGATGGTCCCTACACGACCTACTTGAAATGTTACCTCCTCTAACTTGGTTGTTGCCTGTTTTGGTTTAAATTTAAAGGCAATGGCCCAGCGTGGATGATGCGATGTCTCACCCAGTATCTGCTCTTGGCCTATGTCATTTACCTTTATTACTACACCATCTATGTCATAGGGGAATGCCTCACGTCTGCTCTCCCAGTCCTGACAAAACCTAATTACCTCCTCTATACCCTCACAAAGCCTTACTTCATTTGTTACCTTAAAACCACACCTTCTCAGTATCTCTAAGGCATCCCAATGTGTTTTTATATGACTGCCAAGGAGGTTTTCCCCTTTTTTATCAGTTGCATAGGTAATCTGGTAGATAAAGGCATCAAGCCTCTTTTTTGCCACCTCCCTTGGGTCTTGTAGCCTCAAGGAGCCAGCGGCTGCGTTCCTGGGATTTGCAAAGGGTGAGAGCCCCTCCTCTAGCCTTTCCTGGTTGATCCTCCTAAATGCCTCTTTGTCTATCAGTACCTCCCCCCTGACCTCCATTAAATGAATGCCGAATTGCGAGAGGGGGGCCTTTAGGGGAAAGGCATGGATAGTCTTTATGTTTGGGGTAATATCTTCCCCAACTGCCCCATCCCCCCTAGTTACACCCCGGATAAGGGTATCCCCTTCATAGACAAGGGCAATGCCAGCACCATCAAACTTTGGTTCACACACATAGGTAATATTGGAGATATTTAGGCCCTGAGTAACCCGACGGTGAAAGTCCCTGAGCTCCTCTGAGGTGTATCCATTGTCTAAAGAGAGCATCTTTGTAAGGTGAGGGACCTCAGGGAATTCCTTGGTCAAACTACTTGCTACCCTTTGGGTAGGGGAATCTGGGGTAATAAGCTGGGGGTATTTTTCTTCGATTTTCCTTAAATATTTAAATAATCTATCGTATTCATAATCAGAGATGACTGGGTCATTTATTACATAATACCGCCAGTCGTGATAATTTATGACCTCCTTTAGAGAATCAATGATCTTTTTTGCCTCACCAAATGGGATGCTTGGATGTTGCTTGATAAAGGTTAAGAGATTATTTGTCTTTTCTACCAATAACCTCTGTTTTAATTCATCATACATTCCCCATTTTTAATAATATATATGGTCTTTTTTGTCAAATTAAACTATTTGGGGCTTTTGACAGGCGCCTTTTTTGCAGGGATCTGTTTTTGGGGTATGGTTACAGCAGGTTTATTGACAATAGATTTTTCCTTCTGATGACCAGAGAGATAGGCCAGTCCCAAAGATGTGATCATAAACAATATAGCCAAAAAGGTTGTAAGCTTATTTAAAAAGGTAGTTGGCCCAGCTGCACCAAAAAGTGTTTGACTTGCACCGCCAAATGCTGCCCCCATCTCTGCACCCCTCCCGCGCTGGAGAAGAATTACAAAGATAAGCATGATGCATATCACTATATGTAATATCAAGACCAAACTAAACATCAAATCCTCCCATAATTAACAATCTTCAAAAATGTACTTGCCTTTAGGCTTGCCCCCCCTACCAGGGCACCGTCTATGTCCTCCTTCTCCATAAGGCCAGAGATATTTTCAGGTTTAACACTACCTCCATAAAGGATCCTCACACTTTCTGAAAATTCTTTGCCAAATTCCTCACGCAAAAGCTTCCTTAGATAACCATGGACCTCTTGGGCCTGTTCTGGGGTAGCAGTTAGCCCTGTGCCAATGGCCCAAACAGGCTCATAGGCAATCACTACTTTATCTGTGAAAGAGATGCCATTTAGGGCTGAAAGCATCTGTTCTTTGACTACCTCAAATGTTTTGCCCCCTTTCCTCTCTTCAATCCTTTCCCCTACACACAAGATGGGGACTAATCCCACCCTTATTGCGGCTGATACCTTTTTTTTAACTGCCTCATTATCTTCAAAAAAATAACTTCGCCTCTCAGAGTGTCCTATAATGACATAATCACACCCTATATCCTTCAACATAATAGGTGAGATCTCTCCAGTATAGGCACCCTCATCCTCCCAAAATACATCCTGTGCTGCAAGCTTTAGTAAACTACCTTTAATCCTTTCACTTACTGCATAAAGGGCAGTAAATGGGGGGGCAATGGCCACCTCTACCCCTTTTGGACAATCAGGGATTATCTCCTCCACAAATGAGGTGGCCTCTGAAATAGTCTTATACATCTTCCAATTTCCAGCAATAAGTGGCCTCTTAGGCATTTTTCATCCTCCTCTCACACCTCTCCAGTGCTGCTATACCTGGCAGTTTCTTTCCCTCTAGTAGTTCCACAAATGCACCACCCCCTGTAGAGATATAGGAGAACTTCTCCCATCCCCCAGCCCTCTGAATGGCCACATCTGTATCCCCTCCACCTACAATGGTTAGGGCATATGTATTTGTAACATGATGTACCATGCTCAATGTGCCACGACTAAATGCATCCATCTCAAATACACCCATTGGCCCATTCCAAATGATTGTCTTTGCATTCTGCAGTGCCTCTGCAAATACAGTTGTAGTAGCTGGGCCAATGTCTAGGATGTACCAATTCTTTGGCACCTCTTGGATAGTAGTAACCTTTGTCTCTGCATCTGGTGCTATCCTATCTGCAACTACACAGTCTACAGGCAGATATATCTTTATACCATTTTTTCTTGCCTTCTTCACCAATCTCCTTGCTGTATTCAAAAGATTTTCTTCAACAAATGAGTTTCCTACCTCATATTTTATGGCCTTAAGGAATGTATTGGCCATTGCCCCACCGATGATTATCTTATCTACCTTATTCAAAAGATTTTCCAGGGCATCTAGTTTATCTGATACCTTTCTCCCCCCAATTATTGCTACCAAGGGACGGGCAGGGTCCTCCAGGGCCTGATGGAAGTATGTAATCTCATCCTTCATGAGGAAACCAGCAGCACAAATGGACATATATTCAGGTACACCAACCACTGATGCATGGGCACGATGGGCTACCGCAAAGGCATCATTTATATATATATCTGCCAATTTGGCCAACTCCTTTGAAAATTCTGGGTCATTCTTTGTCTCCCCTGGGTGGAAACGCAAATTTTCCAAAAGTAATATATCACCAGGTTTCATGGCGTCAATCATCTTCTTCACCTTATCACCTACCACATCTGGTGCAAGCTTTACCTCCTTTTGCAGGAGTCGGGAGAGGCGCCTAGCTACAGGTGCCAGGCTCATCTCAGGTACTACCTTGCCCTTGGGCCTGCCCAAGTGGGAGCAAAGGATAATTATTGCATTTTCATCTAAGGCATGATTTATAGTAG
>Ga0209410_1001193_pt1 | contig 12594 bp, 16 predicted proteins | sample Mar14436cmmetaG_FD_184135 | JGI IMG/M metagenome (GOLD analysis project Ga0209410, IMG submission 184135) | Marine hydrothermal vent microbial communities from Guaymas Basin, Gulf of California to study Microbial Dark Matter (Phase II) - Marker... ... | reverse complement strand
CGCACCGTAGGCGACTGCCATGGCGTACTTGGGGTCTACGATGTCTATATCGCCAATGATCGCTTTGTCCTTCTCTGACCAGCGCGGGTTGTGAATCGCACCGATCCATGTGAGCGCTGCCTGACCCTTGGTGTCCTGATGGTCGAGGAAGACCTGTAAGCCTTCGTGCTGGTCAACTGCGAATCGCAACATCTGCGCGGGATAGAAAACACCGTTGTGGACGCCCTCCTTGATGAGGATGTGGTTCTTGACCGTGTAGGGCAGTGGCACTTCCTTGAGGTTCTTGACCTCCGGCTTCTGGGATAACTCACGGAGCTTGCGGTTCTCTTCGATTATCTCGGCGACAAGAGGATGCTCGTAGAGTTCACGGAGAGAGATACTATGCTCCATGATAAAATCATTTTTGTTACCCCCTATATAACGATTTTGGATATTGTGGCTCAGTCCTCGGATTCGGGTTCGTCCTCAAGTGATTCCTTCTTAACGAATTTGGAGACCGTCTGGTAATGCAAGCCTAATTCCTGGGCGAGCTGGCATTTTGATTTGTACCTTATCTCTTTTCGGATTTTTTCTTTCTGGGTTTCCGTTAAAGGACGGCCGCTGGGCATTTTTTATGTTCTATCCTAAGGAGGTGAGGGTGGGTTCGGAAGCACGAAAGAGGGCTGGAGAGGGGCGAGAACCCGGGGGGAGTAAACAAAATATATGGAGACGGGGGGCGCGCCGAAAAAAAATCGCCACAGGGAAAAGGGGGGCGCGAAAATTTTTACACGGGGGCGGCCGCGCGCAAAAATTTGAGACAGCGGGGGGCGCGCGTGTGAATTTAACGGGCGCTGTGGGCGCGCGCGGGTTGGAAATAACGGTGGCGTATGTGCGCCGCGTGTGAATAATGAGAGTGAGTATGAGCGCGCGCCGGCGATTTTAATGAACGTACGGTGGGCGCGCGGAATAATCTGATAAACGTATGAGTGCGCGCGTGTGAGAACTGAGGATAATGTACGGGCGCGCGGCGTCAAAATTGATGAACGTACGAGGGGCGCGCGTGAATTTTCGATCGGTCTGTGCGCGTGCGTGTGAATGTAGAGATAGTGATGAGCGTGTGGGCGCGGCGGTTTGAGAGATATACTGGTACGCACTGGAGAATGAGATAATGCAGAAGAACGAGGGGCGCGCGAAAAAATGTGGGCGTATGAGGGCGCGCGTGTGAAATATCTGACCATTGATATACGAGCGCGGCGGCGTAAAATGAGTGAGGGTGTGCGTATGAGATTCGATTCAGAGTCCGGGCGGTTGTGTGTTATAGCCATTGGAGTGTGGTACATCTGATGTATGGGCGCGCGCCGGCGATTGATTAGAAAGACTCCATACCCTTCTTGAACGTCCAGAACTCTGATGCGCGCGATGTGCGGCGGAAATAGAATAAGCCTTTGAGCTTCTTTCCGCTGAGTCGTACGTGGAGATAGAGCGGCTGGTCGGCGATTATCTCAGCTTTACCACGATCGAGAACAGATATGAACGCCGGGATTTTGCGGTTGGGATTGACAGGCGATTGTGGCTTCTTCCTACCCTCAACGAAGAACTCATCACGGTCTGAGAACTGTAATGCGGAGATACCCTGCTCCGGGAATTTGTGGGTGGGGTCTTTATCGAGATGGAATCTGTAATCGCCGATACGGATATGGTAGTCCTCTACCGGCAGCCCACGTATGACAAGCTGACCCTGCCAATACCGATGTGTGAGAATGAACTCAGTGCCCTCAGCTTCATCCTGCTTCTCTGAACTGCTATTGACGGCAACGAGCCGGCGCGAATCGATGAGATATTTACGAGCCAGCGCACGGAGTTTAAGCTTCTGTTTGCGAGTAGTGGCTTTCCAGAAATGGAGCTCTTCAGGTAGCTTCTGTTCCCATTCGGGTGGCATTGCACTGCCTTCGGTTGGCAGCCAGTTATCACGCACGGCACGTGCTGACAGAACGTATGGAGTCTGGTCATCGGGTTTCCAATAGAGCCAATTGGCAACAGCCTTCGTGCCTTTGAGCCCCGCCACGAGCCGAAATACGACTCTGCCTTTCCACTTCTTACCATTGAGGAAGTACTCTTTGAAATACGGCTTCTGAGCGCCGGGGAAGTATGTACCGGAATCTACCTCAACGAAGATACCGGGGAAGAACCGAGTGCCGCCGGGCTCAGGTTCAATCTCACGTGGTGCAGTGATACCCTCCATCGAGAGCCACTCATAAGGCTCACGAGTCTTCTGGACGCAGAATATCTTTTCGACCTTATCAGCAGTGCCGGTGCTACCTTCACGACTGAGTGCCTCACCGGTTTGCATGTCTACTTTCCAATACTTGGGATCAAATGCGAGCTTCTTGTGAAATGCAAAGACCCTCCGTTTGAGTGCGACCGGCGGCTCTTTGATGACTCGCTCACGCTTATCGAGTGCATAGAATAACTGACCGTCCCAATAGATCTCATAACGGTCTGCAGTCTTCTTTAGCTCCCAGTGCTTATCCAGTTCTTTCTCCAGCTCGTCTGCACGCTGCCAACCGAGCGTGAAGCCACCGAGTACGTGATTGAGTTGTACGCGGAAATCGCCGTGTGAAGAACTGCCTCGGAAATGGTTCTGGATAACGAAGCGCTTTTCGTGAGTGTGAGCATCAGCATCTGAAGAGGCGAGCTCTTCGAGATGTTCGATATCGGGCATCGGCTTCTCCTCGAACCTGCCCGTGGTCTGTTTGACCATACGCCACGCGGTCTCGATATTGTCCGGCTCTTTCTTATCGGTACGTAGCATAACGACGCGCGGCGCCCACCAATTGACCCACCGCTTCTTGGTCTTGGGATCGGTATAGCCGGAAATATCAACGAAGACAACTTTGATGATGTCACCCGGCTCGGCTTTGATGTTGGTATTGAACGTCTTACCGCAATAGACAGGCTTAGAGTCATCACCCTTGAGGCCACAGATGTAATAGAATGTGTGGTCAGTGCCAGCGACCTTTTTACGTTTGAGTACAAGCGCGTCAAGTGATCGCTCCTTCTTGTATTTGAGATTGAGTCTGGTTTTGCCGTCGAGTTCATAGGGGAAGTCCGCGCGTTTGAGATAAGCACCCTCTGAACCTTCTGCTGCGGAGTACTTCTTGATTGCCTCACGTACGCATTGCTCATCATGACAGAGTGTAAAGGGCGCGAGTTTGATATGCTCGGTCTCATGGATTTTCTGATAGAACTTGATGCGTTCGGAATACGGGCGGTTGTGGATATCGCCAACGCTATCGAAAAACACACAGTCATAAACATTGAACCGCAGATGCTTTTCATCTGGCTGCGGCTTGCTGGCATTGAGTATGCCCGCGGTGATCGCACGCGGTTGGTGCTTACCATCCTTCCAGAGCTCTATCTCGCCGCAGAGTATGAAGCTGTGGAAAGGCTGCTGCCGGAATTCCTGAACGAGCGTAGGGCAATTGTTGGTGACGTCAGTGCCATCTTCGGTATAAATGAAGACCTTATCACCGCCTTTATGCACCTGACAATGCGTGCCGTCGTACTTCTTTTGGACGTAGATGCCGATATCGAACCAATCCTCTTTGCGTGATTTGAGTACCTCAATGACAGAATCAACAGAGTATATCTCACCTTTGTGCCGGCCGTGCATAGGCTTCAGCATGGGAAACCATTGGAAGAGCTTGATGCCGGAACCTGACATCTGCTGCCGTATAGGCTCGGAACGCGCAACGGCTGCGAGGTCTGAGAGTTCAACGAAGTTGGTGAACGGCCCGGAGAAGGAATCATCGAGAATATGCAGCCGGTCTTTGTATTCTGGGAATGCGCGGACAATACGCCAACGTGTGAGCAGGAATAGTGAGTCAGAATGTATGAACTGCCGCACTTGGATAAGCAGGTCTGCGAGCTGCGCATCACCACGTTCAAAACAGGAATTGATAGCACGGTCGAGCGCATTGAGTAGCGGCGTTGGGTCACGTGCTTTGACGAGGATGTCAATATCACCCGTTGTGTGCTGCCAATTGGCAAGCGAGCCAACGAGATAGATAAACGGCTTACGTAATAGGAACGAGTTCCATTTGGAGATGAATGCCTGATAGTCTAACGGCTCAAACTCTTCAGAGACACCACCGGGGAATATTGGAAGTGTATCGAACGGTATGTAGAGCTCGGATTTAGTGGATGACGGAGAAGAAGAGGAGGAGGACGAGCGCGCGCCGGAAATGATTTCAAAGAGTTCACGAGAGTGCGGCTTCATCTTATCCGGCTGCCACTCATGCCTCATCTTGCCTTCACGTTTACGCTTCTCGATCTCCTGATAGATTTTGCGAGCGAGTTCTATGACTTGATCCTTAGAGAATTTGAGCTGCTTACCTTCGCAGAGTGAAGAATACCACGCGAAGACGATACGCATATCATCTGCGAGCTGGGCGTTGTTAGGCTTGCTGGGATCGTAATCCTCGACGTTGCGTATGAGCTCCTGCTCCTGCTGCTGCAACTGGTCTTGGTCTTGGTCTTGGTCTTGGTTCATTATTTCAACCTCCTATTAACGAGCAGCAGGTCTTCAACTTCGATACCGGGTTCAGCTTCTTCTTCACAGTTCATTCTATTCAATCCTATTTTTAAGCTGCTCATGAGGTAACGGTGGTATGAGAAAAAGAATGAGCGCCGGCGCCGGCTTCTTCTGGAGTTTCTTCAGCCTCAGCTTCGGCTTCGGCTGCTACTGTTGCGAGAGTGGCGGCGGAATAAAGGAACTCAACACGCTGCACGAAATTCTGCACGCCGGGCACGTATTTCCATTTGCGTGGTGTGGTGAACTTTTGGAATGTGAAAGGATAATAGAACAGCTTCTTCTTATCGGGCCACCAGCGTTCACGCTCCTCTTCGGTGATGAGATGTTTGGGTGCGAGCTCACGGAACTCTTTGAGAGTGATTTCGACAGGCGAGTCCAGCGTAATAATGCCGTAGCAGTACTCACCTGAGAGTAGATACAGTGGCTCACCGATATGCGAAGCGAATTTGACGGACTTGACAATGCCCCTTTTGCGTCTGAGCCAGATGAGCTCACCATGTGGTTCAACGAGATACAGCCCGGGGAGTTCACGGCGAGCACGGAGCGTAGCGAGCGTGGAGTGACGCGACTTCATAAACGACTTCGGTAATGAGAGCCGATCACGAGCCTCCTCCCAAGATATGAGCGGCTTGCCGTCCGAGAAAGTAGTAGCTAAGGAGATAGTGTCACGTACGAGCTGCGGGTCTGCCTGTTCGAGTATAGGCGACCACGTGAGGGTGACCGAGCCATCACATTTACGAATATCGAGCACCCGGCGGAAGATTTGCTCCTCTAACCAGACCTTCACACGCGCTTGGAGCGGTTCTAACATGAGCTTCAAGTTGCGCTGTAATGCGGGCAGTGTGGTTGCGAACTTCTCCTCACCGAGTAAGAACCTACGCGGTATGCCTGAGATGGCGACTATCTGGGATAAGAAGAATTCGGGTATGTTCTGAATATTCTGAGGGAATTTGGGGTCGATCGAAGAGACTTTGAAGTAATAAGGGTGTGTGTATTCAGAAGCGCTATCGAGGTTCTGCACTTGCTGTGCGACCTGTTCGATGTCCTCTGCAGTTGGAGGATGGTCAGGATCGCCAACGGAAATATCACGAGTAGGGAAGCCATGTTTGTATAACGCTTGTGCAATAGAGAACTCGATATTGGCGAGCCGTTCAAGGGTTCTGAACATAGGCAAGAGTAGCGGTATACCGAGCAATTCATCACCGATAGTTTCAAATATGAGATGCGCGATCTCGTTACGATTGAACTTACGCTCTTCGGGTGTGCCGGCGCGGAAGATATAGCCGAGCGGTTCACCGGACGGCGAGAAGAGGATAGAGCCAGAAGAATCACGCTGATAGTCCATATCAATAGGATGTAGAGGCGCGAGCGCGACGATTTTGGAGTGCGACTTGTTAGGTATGAGTTGGTGGAACGCATTGCCGAAGACATCGCAGTCAATACAGGCGTTTCTGATGATCGCTTTGAGATCGAAATTGAGTGGTGAATTCAATTTGAGATCGTGCAGGAATTCGAGGATGATTTGTTTGGTGTAAGGATCAGAGAACTCAAGCGAGAAGCCGCGGGCGATAATGAGATCAGCACGGAAATGTATGGCACGGTTAACGATAGGATGAGAGAGATAAGCGGTTTTGAGGTCTTCTTTGGAGATAGAGAAATCTTGCAAAACGTTGGACTGCGTAGAAGCTACGGAATATGCGGGTGGCGAGCGCGGTAATAACTGCTTCGGTATTCGTGCAAGCGTTTGGAGTATTTTCATGACTTGAACCGAGGTAGCTCACGAGCGATGACATCGGCGCGGCTGCCTTTAGAGAACCGAAAGCCACAACGTGAGCAGACGATATCTACCCAACAGTTGAGCGGCGCGAGTCCAAGGATAGGCTCTTCAAATAATTCCGAGGATCCGCAACGAGGGCAGCATCGTGCCGTGGCCATGTTATAAGGAGAAGAAAGGAGCTAAGAGGTTATAAAGCTTTCGGTGCGGCGGCGGCGATTGGGCTGCGGGTGCGGCGGCGGCGATTGGGTAGCGAGAAGAAACAGGACGATGCGGGCTGAGAAACAATAGAGATAGCATACCGGAGTGCATCAATCCTATGGAACTGCTCCTTGTTCTCGATCTCGATAGTAGGCTCACCGTCCGGGCCGAGCTTACGGGCGTATTGGTTGAGCTCATCGAAAATAGTGGGCAATACGGACGTAGAAGAATGTGGCGACCGGAGCTCGCAATTCTCGAAGAAGAATAACCGACGTTCACGTAAGAGCTGGACTATACGATCGATGCCCGCTTCGACATCAGTAAATGGAGGACGTGCGATTTGGATACCGGCGGCACGATAATCGAGCCTGAACTGTAATTCCGAGCGCGCGCCGCCAACGAATTTGGTGATGTTCTCATGCTTGGAACGTTCGAGCAGAAGTTGCGCATGCTGCTGCGTGGTGAGGTTGCCTTCGAGTGTTACACGATAGACATAGAACTTCGGTGGATGCTTTTTGGATTTGGGCGCGGGCCGCTCCGCGAGCCATACGGAAGCGGTATGGAGCGGCCCGGGATCGATACCGACATAACGAGGCCACGCATGTGGTATAGTGAACGGCTTGACAATATGCGTGGCCTCATCGAAGTCTGCGAAGATCATACCAGCCGGGCGCGCGAAACGACCACGATAGAGCATATCGAACTTCCACGCGGGGAGTGCACGTTTGGCACGTTCGTATTCGTCACGAGGGAATGCGGGGTTCTGGAGACTATCGAATTGGATAACATCAATATCGGGATCACCTTTGAGGAACGGGATATAGACTTTGGATTTGAGCCAGTTGACGTTGTAGAGTGTGGTTGTACCGAGTAGTCTGCCCTGAGTGAGAGAGAGCCGCCGGAGGATGGCGTCATAAGCCTCTGCGGAGAAGTCCGGGAGACCACATTCATCAATCCATGCAGCTTTGGCAGTGGAGGATTCCAATGAGGATACACCGACATCTGCACGGCGTGAGCCGCCAACTGCGGATCGGAGTATGATGCGCGCCCACATGGGATCGGACGAAGAGGACGCGAGGAACTTGCCATTTGGGTCTGCGATTTCGAGGATACGTTCGGCCGTCCAGAAGCGCCCGATTTTGAGTGTGTGTTCAAAGACCTTTCGGATCTCCGGTAGCATCTTCAGTTTGAAGAGATCATAGTTGGCAGTGACGGCGAGATAGTCACCCTTGCCACGTGATTGCAATTCTCGTAATAGCCACCAGGGGCCGAATGAGGTTTTTCCACTCTGCGTCCCCGCCAATATGAATATGAACCGCTTTTTGGAGTTCCATGCCCGGAGCTGACCGGGATGGAAATGGAGCTTGAGTGTATCGGATTCGATAGATGCGATGGACTTTTCAGAGAAGGTCATGAGTGATAGAGCACCTCCTCACCCTTTTCACGTGTACGGATACGGACGTCCTGAAGTTTCACGGTATGATGTACACGCGCGGCAATTTCAAGCAGCTCATCATAACTGAAGACGTTAGCTTTGGTTAGGTGAGAGTGTGGCGGTACACGTTCGATTCTGCCCTGCTGTATGATATAAGGCAGATGGGCGGCGCCGAGTGAATATAGCGATTGTGCGATAGATAAGACTTCCGGCGCGCCGACGATATGTTTGAATACGGTAGTGATGAGCTCAGTATCGAGCTGATAATCGATAACGAGCTGGAGCGTACGTTTTACACGTGCGGACGAGCCGGGCGCTTGGGTTAGTTTTTCGTATGCACGTCCATCCATCGGGGCTTTGATATCGAGGAAGAGCTTGTCAATTGCGTGGAGAGATAGCAGAGATTCGACGGCATCGGGATAATAACCGTTAGATTGTACAGCACAAGCGAGCGAGCGGGCGTGGATGAAAGAAGAGATAGCACGTAGCATCTGCGGCTGCATGAAAGGCTCACCGCCGGAGATGACAACGGCATCTATGAACCGCTCGTTATCACGGATGGTCTGTTCGATCGTGGAGAGAGGTACATAATCGTCAGCCTCTAAGAGCTGATAGTTCTGGCAATAGCAGCACCTGAACGGGCAGCGGCGTAAGAATAGCACTAATGCGGCTTTGCCACGCCAATCTATCGAAGAGAACGGGATAACACCGCCGAGATTGACCATAATTGCGTGTTCCGATTGTAACTCGGTTGATGCAATCATGAGTCCAGATCACAGTGCCGATAGCGATGTCGCTGCTCCTGCTGCTGCCGATGGAGCTGCAACTGCTGCCGCCATTTGAGCGCGTCTACGAGGATGGGTAAGATATGGTCTGCCGCGATGATGATGGAAGAGCCGTCGGGCTTGCCATTGGCTTCGAGGGCGGCACGTAAAACATCCTCATCGGCGATAGATGCGAGTGTGGCGAAGTCTACGTTGATAAGCACCCTGGACTCTGAGACACGGTCCAGCGGGTATTGCTTTTGACTTTGGTTTTGGCCTTGGTTTTGGTCTTTCTTTGTCATAGCTTCTTATGAAGTATAATGAACGAGTACAAGAAAAGCTGCAGTCCGATACGTTGGAATGTGAAGATGACGAAAGGCGGGTTGGCGGGCTTGATAGGATCACCGGTACGACAGAGCTCTGCATGGATGTCCGAGCCGAGTGTAACTTGGACATCGAGAAAAGGCAAATCGGTGTCTGAAGATGTGATAGCCACGAGCAGCGCTTCGAGTAATGGACGTTCGAGATTGAGTTGTGAATCACGTACAAGCTGGATGTTCTCATTATGCCGACGCTGAGCGAGCTGCAAGATGTGAGGATCGAAGAACTGATAGGTGCGCTGAAAAATGTCCTTTTTGATTGGGTATAGCTCGCCATTGACGCCACGTATGATGTAGTCTACACCCTGCTTGGCGGTGAGCACGCCTTCGGGTGTGACGATATGTTCAACACCTTGGACTTCCCGGAACTCGACAACGACGGGCTTTTTGAGCGCTTTTTGCCATACGGGTTTAATGTTGCTCATTTTTTTACACCTCCTAAGTTCATCAGATGAAGAACGCTAATATGAACTCCTTGATGTTACGAAAGCCGAACCGGCGCGCGAAACGTTCTAACCGATACAGGAGTCTGCGGAAAGGGTGATGACGGAGATACTCAGTGAAAAGCAAGAAGTGGATCTCAGCGAGCGCGGCGGCACGCATCTCATAGAGATTGCGGTGAGAATAAGCGACTTGATAGTCATGGAATGGAGTGCCTAAACAGTACCGACCGTTCATATAGCGAGCGATTGGACAGCCGCGGCAACCTTTGTGGACTTCGCAGAGCGCGCAATTGTTTGCATCGTCCTGTAACGATGGATCATATTCACTGATAGAATTGATGGAGATGAGATGACAAAAGAGGTCATACCACTTATCGATCGAAAGATGCAACGGGTCTTCACCGCGTTCCAGCCGAGCGAGCATCTCTTCACGAGTCATCCTCTTCGCTCACCTCCCCCTCGGTTGGCTCTTCTTTTGAAGATAGGCAGTCAAATGCGTGCCGTAAATCTCTGATGGAAACTTCTAACTTGTCTATCCTGAGATCGAGGTTCACTATATCGTCTTCGGCATCGGCCAGCCTGTCAAGTATATCATCCTGATAGGACTGGAGCTCATCCCGATCGGCTTTAAGCGCTTCGATCTCTTTACGGAGTTCTTCGGTTACTTCTGGTGTTGGTGCTACCCTCTGAATAATCCGCCGCGCGCGCCTGCCGATGGTCTGTTTCAATATCTGGATTATCCTAACGATATCTAATGCGATCAACGTTGCTTTCACCTCCTGACTCACGTTCACTGGCGGCTGTTTTTTTCCATACTTCGACCTCCACTTTGATAGAGAAGCCTTTATAATCGAACCGCTTACGGAAGAACTTGCCGAGCGCGCCCTCTTCAGTGATGACCTGTTCGGTGATCTTGATCATCCTATCGATATCGAGTTCAAGCACAGTACTCACCTCCCACTCCCTTCTCCGGAAGGCGAGAACCGGAGAACCGGTGCACGATGTGCATGTTTCGCAGCAATACACAGCGGCTCTGAGATATAGAACGTGACTGTGCCTTCTATGCCATCACGGTCTTCGGAGAACGCGGCAGTGATATGACCTTCATTGAGTGCCTGTCTGATCAAGTCATAGAGCTTGTCAATGACATACTCCTCACGTAGCGGTAGCATCGCAGCATCGGCATGTACGAGCGAGGCAAATGCAAAAGTGAAGAATAGATGCACTGATTCGTTTTGCAACTCCTGTTGTGAGACAGGTACGAACTCCCAGAGCTCCGGTGAAGAACATTCGATACGATTGACCAGCAGCGGGAATTTGAGCACGACGGTATATGAGACGGCATTGAGTTCCGGGCGCGCGATTCGTTCTATGCGCGCGTATTCTTTACAATACGCACGGATATCGCGCTCGGACATAGGGGCGAGCTGCGGATCGGTAGGGATAGAACGCTGCTGTAGCTCGGTTTGCAACTGATTGAGGAATTGAAGCTCCTTCTTCGCGGTAGCACGCATAGCAACTAAGTCCTGCCGCGCGACGGCGGCAACGAATTCGTAGTAGGGAGTGTATCGGCACAGTCCGTACTTGCGACCATCTGGAACTTCAGACGAGTTGCAATTCACGTATGTAGCAATCGGACAATGAAGACAGGATCTATGTACTTCACATAGCGCGCAGTTGAGAGAGCCGCGTTCGAGAGAGTCATCATACTCATCGAATGAGGGGATGTGTTCCAAATGGTGAACAATATCACGCCATTTCTGGATAGAGAGCTCCAAAGGGTCTTCGCCACGATCTAACCGCTCCAGCATCTCTTCACGCTTCATTCCTTTCGATCACCTCCTGTTCTGGATTGATGATGGTTATGGAGAAGGGAAAAGGCATTTTTCACGACGGCGAAAAATTCGGAAATTAAAAACGCTATTTTGCCACATTCGACTCCGAGCTCGTCATAGTCTTCGATCCAGAGCTCATTATCGAGGATAGTGATAACGTATTTGTGACCTGCTTCACCCTTCACCGAAGTAACGATGCCATCGGGCTCAGAATGTGTGCTCATTGTGCGCCGCACCTCCAACAGCCGTGCGCTTCGACATGATCCGCCCACATATGTACCGCGCGTATGAAATCATCCACCTCGCCAGTAGCGATCGCTTTGTCACGTTCACGTATGACCGCGCGCCACAACTGTTCTGCGACTTCACAGCTCATTCTATTTGTTCACCTCCTGCATAACGAGGAGAAGGATGTCCTCAGTGCCCCGGCGCGAAAATGATCCATAAGCCGCCGGCGGGTCTTGATATTGATAGCCGATTTTGAACACTCTGCCGTGTGCATCGGTCCAGAGGGAATTATGATGCTGCTCTGCCCACTCATGTATTTCCGTGAGTATGAGATCACGATAGCGCCAGCATTGATAGTGCATTTGCTTTGCGATATCCTGAATCTTGACTGATACTGATACTGAGCCGGCGCCGGAGTCGAGCGAGCCGGCCGCGGGCAAAGAAATATCCAGGAGCTCGTTAAGTGCATCATCTACGGATTTGAGTTTGATCATTGTGGATCACCTTGAGGCCTCAAATTGAAAGCGAGAACGATGATGCGACAATCAGATTCGACTTGATGGAGTGCGTTCTTATTAGCATTGTAGAGTGCGATGGCTCGCTGCTTTGCTGCCAATTCATTATCGGCTTCGACATCCAGTTCAAATTTGCGCTTCACTTCATAGATGTGGATGTGATATTTCATCGCTGAGGTTCACCTCCTTCTCGCTTCAATATCTCCTTCGCGACTCTCACAATACAATTCCATACATCAAGCGTAGCGGTAGAGAGTGTGGAGCGGCACATCTGATATTCGTTGCATAGACGCTCCATGATGTGCGCGAGCTCCAGATCGGAATCGCCGGCGAGATCATGATCTTCATTGAGAAGCGCGACGGTGTCCTTACCGGGTTCGGGCTCTGGCCGGTGGAATTTGATAGGGGCCCTTTCGGGCGCGATGATGACTTTCCAGAAGCTGTCG
>Ga0209410_1001192_pt1 | contig 12600 bp, 13 predicted proteins | sample Mar14436cmmetaG_FD_184135 | JGI IMG/M metagenome (GOLD analysis project Ga0209410, IMG submission 184135) | Marine hydrothermal vent microbial communities from Guaymas Basin, Gulf of California to study Microbial Dark Matter (Phase II) - Marker... ... | reverse complement strand
CTCATCGATAGGGGACTCGGCGAGGAGGTTTCATGGTTCGTCCAGGCGAGGGCTGATGCAGTCGCAGAGAGGGGGAGGCTTCTCCCCCTGATGAGGAGGGCTGGCTGCCTATGGATGCTCATCGGCGTCGAGAGCCACAGCCAAGAGAGGTTGAGACGGTATGGTAAGGCCCTGAAGCCTGAGGCCTCCATGGAGGCCATTAGGCTTCTGAAAGGCCATGGCATCTTCGCCCAGGCAACCCTCATAATCGGGGATAGAGGCGACGACCATGAATCCATAGAGGCTCTGAGAGGCTTCGTCGACGATTTAGACCCAGATCTGGCCACCTTCTTCATCCTCACCCCCTTCCCAGGGACGAGGCTCTTCGATGAAGCCTCCTCAAAGGGGTGGATCGAGGATTGGAATTGGGAGCATTACGACATGATTCACGCCGTCATGTCGACGGAGCACCTCTCAAGGGCTGAGGTTCAGGAGGAGCTCTATCGCTGCTATAGAGACTTCTATGGCAGCATACCAAGACGGCTTAGGGGATTGTTCTCCAGGAATCCCCTTAGGAGGCGTATACATCGATACCTCGCCGGCAGGGCCATCAGGAATTGGTTGAGGTCGCTGATATGAGGGCGTCCACGAAGATGCAGATCCTCCTATCCATCATCGCCCTCCTAATCTACATCATCGCCACCGCTACACCCAGAGGTGGTGGAGATTGCCTAATACCCCGAATCCTCTTCGCCTCCATCACCCTCCTCGGCGTATTCGCAGCCCTGAGGCTCGACCTCAATCTACGCCGTCGAGTCCCAGACGACCCCTCGAGGGTTTCAACCCTCCTGGGTTTGAGGCTGATTCATGGGCATCATCCCCCCTGCGATGGATTTAGGGGGCATGAGATCCAGGTGGGGGGTAAAACCCTATGCGCTGGATGCCTCGGCCTCATCGTCGGCTCCATTACGGCTTTGATCCTCATTCTAAGCCCTCATTTATTCAGCAACTCTCCCATCCTCGGCGTCTCCCTCATCTCCATCGGCCTCCTCCACCCCCTCGTCGGGGGGCGTCCCCCCATGTTGAGGCTCAGCCTCAACGCTCTCCTTCCCATGGGATTCGCCTTAGCCCTCCTCTCATCCTGTAGAGTTGGAGGCCTCCCCCTCGGATTCTTAACCCTCGGCTTCTCCCTCCTATGGATGTCCACCCGCATAGAGTTGTCGAGGTGGGAACATGAAGCCGTATGCCTCAACTGTCCAGGGCCTTGTCCCCTTAAGGTTGGTCTACTTCCACATTCCGAGGGCTCTGAGGATTATGTAGATGCCGAAGAGGATGACGAGGATGGGCCAGACGTTTCTCCATGTCAGCCATGGAATATAGGGCTCCAACAGCCAGATGAGGCCTACGAGGACGATTAGTATGCCGAAGACGAGGCCCCAGAAGGGTCTGCGCTCAGGGCCGAAGCATAGCTCCTCCTCATAACGCTCCCTATAGGCCCTCGGCTTCAATAGGGCTCCGCACTTCTTGCAGTGAACCGCATCGTCAGGATTCTCCTCCCCACATCTCCAACAGTAGACCAAGGCTCCCCATGGAAGGAGGTTGAATGAACGTAAGAAGATTATGTTATAGGAAGAGGTCTCGCCCCCTCGGCCTAACCAGCTCAACAGCCCTGGAGGACTCTGAGGGCGTGTAGGGGTATCCCCTGATGATGGCGGCCGGTATACCCTCATCCGCCTGCCCTATGACGAGCTCGGCTGCGGAGGCCAACTCATCCGCCACAGCCGTCCTCTTCACCTGGAGCATATAGCCGAAGAGGTCTCGTTCACCCCTCCTATCCCTTATGACCTCGATGCCTGAGGCTCCTATGGCGACGTTTATCTCCCCCTCCCTATGGGGTCTTCCATGGGTGTCGGAGATGATGACCGCAACCCTCCTCCCCGTCAGCTCCTCTATTCGATGTCTGATCCTCCTCGCCGACTCATCTGGATCTTCTGGCAGTAGGGCTACGGCTGTCTCACCTGGGACGTTGGATTTGTCGACGCCTGAGTTGGCGCAGACGAATCCCTGCCTCGTCTCCGTTATGAGGGCTCCCAGGGCCATCCTCCTTATGGCCCTCGACTCGCCGAGGACCACCTCGACGAGCCTTGGATCCTTACGTGTAGGCTGTGCGATGCGGACTGCTGCCTCCGATGGCTTGACTGCCTCCAGGTCTATGACCCTCCCCTCAGCTCTGGAGACGATGATGTGGGTGACGACGATTATGTCGCCATCCTCTATCGGGGTTCCCTGCCTCTCAGCCGCCTCGACGATGAGTCTCCCGATGTCGTCTCCCTCCTCGACGATGGGCATACCCTTCAGGGGTATGATTTTGATCATGCGAGAGAGATATACCCTTGTAAGGTTTATAGGTGTAAAGATGGGGGCGGTCAGGAATATAATGAGGGTTCCTATCAAGGGGAATTGGAAGTTGGAGAGGATCATAGGCTTGGTGGACAACGATTTGGAGCTCCAGACGCTTTGGAGATGCGCCAACGTCACCGCCATCGATCGTATGGGCTACAGCGATCATGGGCCTGTCCATGCGAAGATCGTCGCAAATGCAGCCTTGAAGATGTTGAGGATACTCGTCAATAGGGGTGTGGAGCCGAGCGTCGTTAGGGATTACGGCCTCAGCGTTGAGGATGCTGAGGTGGTAGTCTTCCTCGCAGCCATACTCCATGACATAGGTATGTCAATAATCAGGGAGGGGCATGAGTATTTCAGCGTTCAACTGGCCCAGGGGATTCTACGTAGGTATCTCCCAGCCATCTACAACCCCGAGGAGGCTGTGATAATCGAGTCGGAGGTGCTCCACGCCATCCTCTGCCACCACGCATCGAGGATGCCATTAACCATAGAGGCGGGGATTGTGAAGGTGGCCGACGCCCTTGATATGGAGAAGGGGCGTTCACGAATACCCTTCGAGGCCGGTAAGGTGGATATACACTCGGTCTCAGCCCTCTCAATAGAGGAGGTCGACATAGAGGAGGGGGAGGAGAAGCCTATCTTGATCAGGGTGAAGATGACCAATCCAGCAGGCATCTTCCAAGTCGACAACCTATTGGGGGCCAAGATAAAGGGGAGCGGCCTGGAGGAGTATATCCACGTCGAAGCCATCATCGGGGAGGGAGGCGAACGCATCATAGAGCGCTTCGAACTCTAAGCCTACTCACGCCTCTCAACAGCTATAGTGCAGTTCGACACCATGGCCGCTATCGATCCGAGGGCTGCGAGGTAGGGGGCTAGGAGGGAGCCTATTACCCCGATGGTGACGGGAATCTCAAGCAGAGTCTTTCCCTCCGGACTTCTGACGACGATCCTGCGGACATTCCCCTCCCTCAACAGCTGCTTCACCTTTGCGACGAGACCCTCAGCCTCAACCTGAAACTCCTCCCAGCGGCCTCCGATCTTCGAGCCGCAATAGGGGCAGTAGCTTGAGTCATCCGGTATCTCCCGGCCGCACCTCTCGCACTTCATCGCTTCATACTCCCCCAAGCGATTATATAAGCTTTATAAGGCGTGAACAAGGATGTGAAATCCAGGGGAAATTGGCGGATTAGGAGGCTCCCAGCCTTTAAAGGCCTCTGGAGAAGCCTCCCCTAGAATGACCCCCTCCCTCTATGGGTTCTCCACGCCATCCATAGGAGCTCCAGGTTGAATTCGACTTTGAGCTGTGGAGGCTGTTGGGTGGTATGTATATGGCTGATCAAGGTTCGACGGCTATCTCCCTCTTGGTTTGAGGCCCTTCTATGGGCATATGTATGCCTGGGGAAGGTTTTTATTTGATAGATAGGTTGAGGTCTACTGAGTTGAGGTCTACTATAGGGCCCGAGCGGCTCAGCCCCATACAGCTGCTCCTCCTCCTACAGCTCACCAGGGGGCCGAGATACGGCTATGAGCTGTTGAAGGAGTTGAGGGAGGGCTTCAGGGATGTCTGGGAGGCGAGGACTGGAACAATCTATCCGGCGCTGAGGGGTTTGAAGACTCGGGGTCTCATAGAGGGCGTTGAGAGGGAGGGGCGTGAGTTCTACAGGTTGACGGGGAGGGGTGAGGAGCTCCTAAAGCGCCTGGAGGAGCGCCTGGAGAGGAGGCTCAGCTTCATAGCCCGATACCTCTCCTTCCTCGCCAAGTTGACGCCGCCGGATGTGAAGGTTAGATTGCTGGAGAAGATCCTCTCCTTCACAGGCGAGGGCCTTAAGCCCACCTTCCTCGAGGGGTTCCTCGATGGCGTCGACAGGAGGAAGCGAATGGAGGTTCTCAGAAGCCTACACCAGCTTCTGTCTACGAGGATGAGGCGTATAGAGGAGATGATAGGGGAGGATGAGGCCTATGACGGAGATAATCAGGGCCGAGGGGCTTGTTAAGGAGTATATTCAGGGCGGGAGACCCGTGAGGGCGCTGGATGGGGTAGACCTCACCGTTGAGGAGGGGGAGTTCCTCGCCATAATGGGGCCATCAGGCAGCGGCAAATCGACGCTTCTACATATCCTCGGCGCCCTCGACAGGCCTACGGAGGGGCGAATACTCATCAGGGGCGTCGACCTCTCAAAGCTAAGCGACGTCGAATTGGCGGAGCTGAGGAACCGTGAGATAGGGTTTGTCTTCCAATTCTTCAACCTCATACCCAGGATGGATGCCCTAAGCAACGTGGAGCTCCCCCTCGCCATAGCCGGCGTCCCGAGGGAGGAGAGGCGTAGGAGGGCGATGGAGCTCCTCAAACTCGTAGGCCTCGAAGATAGGATGACTCACAAGCCGAGTGAACTCAGCGGGGGGGAGCAGCAGCGTGTGGCGATAGCGAGGGCTCTGGCCAACGATCCATCGATAATCCTCTGCGATGAGCCGACGGGCAACCTCGACTCCAAGACGGGTGAGGAGGTGATAGGGTTGATGAAGGAGTTGAACCTCGAGAGTGGTAAGACCTTCATCATCGTAACCCACGACCCGGCTGTGGCTCAGATGACTGAGCGAATACTATACCTCCACGATGGAAGGATCGTGGGGGAGAAGAGGAGGGAGATGCCATGAAGAGGGGGTTAGCCCTATTAATGCTTCTGGCATTCACCTTCATCCTCATCGCTCCGATGGTTGAGGCTGGAAACTATACGCCGCTTCTAAGGGTGAAGGTGAGCGACATATACCTCACAGCAGGCGAGGAGAACACCATAGAGATCGAGCTGAGGAACACCGGAAGCTACAGCGTCTATGAGGTGGAGGCCATCCTCACATCAACGAACCCCGGAATAGCCGTCATCGATAAGGGGCACATGATCTTCAACGAGATAGAGGCTGAGAAATCTAAGCGGTATAGGCCTGTCATCTACGTCGACGAGGACACACCAATAGGCCCCTATACCCTGACCCTAACCCTCACTTATAGGCAGATGTATAAGCTGGGGACACCCTACATCCATACGACAAGCCTCCAGATCGGAGTGGTCGTCGTAAACGCCTCGAAGCCGAAGATAGGGCTGAGGATAGGGCTCACCGATCCACATCTGACGGCTGGAGAGGAGAATGAAGTCAGCCTCGAAGTTAGGAATAGGGGTTCTGAAACCCTCAGGGACATCGAGGTGACGCTCACCTCGAATACGCCCTACATCGCAGTCCTCGATGGACTTCTCGACATAGATGAGCTTAAACCAGGGGAATCAGAGTATAGGGCCATCACCTTAGCTGTTCCAAGCGGAGCCCCGAAGGGGGTATACACCCTCACCGCTACGGCAACCTATAGGGATGAGGATGGCGAGAGCCACAGCGATGTTGAGACCATAGGGGTGAGCATAGAGGATGTGAAGGTTGAAAGGGAGACGACGATCCTCCTCGAGAGCTATGAGGCGAGCAGCCTCGAGGCGAAGCCAGGTGAATCCCTGACGCTCACGCTTAACCTCAAATGCGTCGGAGCCGAGGCCTATGAGGTTAAGGTCACCCTAACACCCGACCCGATGGGAATCTTCTCCCTCCTGACTCCAAGCCTACAATACATCGGAGACCTAAAACCTGGGGAGAGGACATCGGTCTCCTATAAGTTGAGGGTGGATGGGGAGGCGAAGGCCGGTCAGTATCCCCTAACCCTACAGATAACATACATCGACTCAGATGGCCTACCCGGGAGCGCCGCCGAGGCCGTTACGCTTATGGTTACACCCCTCGTCGAGTTCAGGATACTCATAGACGGTTCGATACACGCCTATAAGGGGGCCTCGGCAACCCTATCCGGAGACCTGCTGTTAATCGGAACCGAGAGCGTTAGATTCGTGGAGCTTGGAGTTGAGGGGGACAACGTCTTCAAGGCAGTTGACTCGGAGTATGTCGGCGAGGTGGACCCCGACAGCCCCATCCCCTTCGACCTCACCTTCACCGTCTCCGGAAATGCGACGGAGGGGGTTCACAGCCTCAGGGTTAGGGTCTCATATCTCGACAACCTGAATCGGAGGCGGAGCGTCGTCGTCGAGGTTCCCATCCAGATCGAGGCTCAACAGGAGGTTGAGGTGGTAAGAAAGCGGGGTGGAATATGGCTGTTGATTAGATGGCTACTTGGCATATTGCCGAGGTGAGGATATGAGGACGCTTGACACGCTCCTCTACGCCCTCGACGGGGTGAGGGAGCGAAAATTCAGATTCACCCTCAACATCATAGGAATCCTCATAGGGGGCGCAGCCATCACATCACTGCTCGCCATAACCCAAGGAGTAAACCGAGACATCTCGGAGCAGATGGAGCTCCTCGGCCCGACGACGATAGCCGTCACACGGGGAGGCTTCGGCTACGGAGGTAGGGAATTCCTAACGCTGAGAGACCTGGAACGGGTGAGGCGAATACCCCACGTAGCCATCGCCACACCTGTGATAAGCATGTCGGCCTCGGTCACGATAGGGGGTAAAACAGGGGTGGTTCCGATAGTGGGGGTGATCCCGGAGGAGTATCTAAGGGTGATTAGGAACATAGAGGTGGCTGAGGGCCGCTTCATAAGGCGGGGCGACATGGCAGCGGCCGTCCTGGGCTCAAACATAGCTCAGCCACCTGGGGAGGAGGAGCCTATAGCGGATGTTGGAAGCAGGATAACCGTCACCATAAAGACGAAGGAGGGGATCAAGAAGGCGACCTATAGAGTGGCCGGAATACTAAAGGAGACGGGTGGAGCCTTCATAATCTCCCCAGATGACGTAATCTACATCTCTCTCAGGGCTGCCCAACAGCTCTTCGACATGGGCAACAGAATCCACCGCATCGCCGTAGAGGCCGACTCCATAGACAACGTCGAATACGTCGTCGAGGCCATAGAGGATGAGTTGGGTGAGGAGGTTCTCGTAATCTCAGCCGGATTTGTCCGAGAAACCGTTGGGAGGATCACAACATCGCTGCAGGTTCTGCTGGGAGGCGTCGCAGCTATCTCCCTCATCGTCGCGGGTATAGGCATCGTGAACACGATGACCATCTCCGTGATGGAGAGGACGAGGGAGATTGGGATATTGAAGGCCGTTGGAGCCAAGAATCGAGACGTCCTCCTCATCTTCCTCTCCGAAGCCTTCATAACGGGTCTGCTGGGCGGAGTCCTCGGAGTCCTAACGGGGATATTCCTCGGCCAGGCCATATCGTCGATAGCTCAGCTATCCTTCGGCATCGTCCTCTCCCCCTACATAACGCCGACGATCTGCGTCACCGTCATCCTCTTCTCAGCCGTCACCGGAGTCCTATCGGGTCTCTACCCAGCGTGGAGGGCCGCCAACCTAAACCCGGTGGAGGCGCTGAGATATGAGTGAGCATAGGTCGACGCCAAACCCCTTGAGCTGCCTCATAAGGCCTGTGAAGACCCTATCAGATGTTGATGAAAGCCACCTCTGGATCGGCCTCGCCCTCATCCTCCTCATCGCCTCCATCGCCTCGACGGCGAGATACAACTACGCAATAAAGCTACCAGTGGAGATACCCGAATTCCTACAGGGGCCTGGACGTCAAATCAACCCTGAAGCCTTCAAGAGGAACATCGCCTACTTCCAAGCCTTCGGTGAGGGAGTAGGCATCCTATCAAACTGGATGTTGACGTCGATCCTCATACACCTCTACACAAAGGCCCTCGGGGGGAGGGGAAGCCTAAAGGGGATGCTCTCCAAAGCAGGCTACGCCTCAACGCCGCTGTTGATACAGCAGATCCTACGCCTAATAGACTCCTACACAATAAGGAGGGAAAACCTACTGGAGCTCCTCGCCTCACTACAGGGCTGGCCCCCCAGAACCCTTACACATCTAAACATCTTCCTCCTCTGGACCATCATCCTCCTCATCATAGCAACCTCAACAAACTATGAGACATCGAAGAGGAGGGCTGCCGCCTCGACTCTTCTGGCATACCTAACCCTAATTCTCATCCCCCTCCTCCTCTCCCATAGAGCCATGATGATGACCAGCCTCTAACGAGACGGTGAATAGCGTTAAGAAGCCGAGAAACGATGGTGGATATAGCTTGAGGGAGGAGCTTTATTGGTTCAGGGAGGCGAAATATAGGACGCTGAAGGGCAAACGGGGAGTCCAGAGATGCTACAACGAGATGGCGTCGAGATACGACTCCTCAAGATACCTCTACTGGACGAGGAGGATGGAGGAGGGGGAGGAGAAGGCCATAGAGGGCTGGCTTAGGATGTTGAGGCCTCCAATCCTCGACGTCGGCTCCGGAACCGGCAGATACGCCGTGAGACTCGCCGATGAGGGCAGAGAGACCATAGCCCTCGACATAAGCCAGGGGATGATGCAACAATTGAAGAGGAGGATGAAACCCTCAACCCCCCTATATGCCGTGATAGGAGACGGGGAGAACATACCGCTGAGGGACGGCTGCATCAACTCGATCCTATGCACACTAACCTTCGACCACCTCCAAAACCCAGAGAAGGCAGCGGAAGAGTTCTCAAGGGTTCTCAGACCCAGAGGCCTATGCATCATCACAACCCTCAACAGCCACACCCTCAGAGAAACTCAAAAATTGATGGGGATACCGAGAGATAAAGTTCCATTTAGAACCGAAGATATGCCACCCACACTCATCCACGAGGTAGGCCACTCAGCCAAGGAGGTGGAGGAGCTCCTCAAACCCAGAGGCTTCAAAACCATAGGGGTGAAGGGGTGCTGCTACTGGCATATAATCCCCCTCCCAAACTATCCCCTATCCCTCGATAAGCTGCTAAACACACTGAAACCCCTCCTAAAATATGCTGGGATACATGCAACCCTACTATCGAAGAGTCATCAATAGAGCTGGTGCGGGGGGTGGGATTCGAACCCACGTAGGCCTAAGCCACGGGATCTTGAGTCCCGCCCCTTTAGCCACTCGGGAACCCCCGCCTCAGGGATAGATGTTCCATGGGGATGGCTTAAAACCTTACTCCACCTTCATAGAGATGATGAGGGTCTCCATAAGCCTCGGTGGAAGCCTCCTCAGAGACCTCGAAGACTTCCGGAGATACGCAGATGCGTTGAGGAGGTTGAAGGCGAGGGGGCATCGAATCGTCGTCGTCTGCGGTGGGGGCCGCAGGGCGAGGGAGTTTATCGCCCAGGCCAGGAGCCTTGGAGCCTCTGAGGAGCTCCAGGATAGGGTTGGAATATTGGTGACGCATCTTAATGCTCTACTCCTCATCGCAGCCCTCGGCGAGGATGCCGATCAAAGGGTGCATCGAAGGGCCGGCGACGTGAGGAGGCATCTTGATGATAGGATCATCGTCGGCGGGGGGCATCTCCCAGGGAGCAGCACCGACTATAGGGCCGTGCTCTTCGCCGGGGCCATAGGGGCTGAACTCATCGTCAACGCCACAGACTATGGAGGGGTCTTCGACAAAGACCCAAGTAGGCATCCAGACGCCAGGAAATATGACCATCTAACCTACGATGAGCTGGAAAGGATCATCAGAAGTCGATTTGAGCAGAGACCCGGCGACTACGGACTCTTCGACCTGAAGGCTGTGAGGCTGGCTAAGAGATTGGGGATTCCCATCGTCTTCGTCGACGGAACCGATCCGGAGGAGATCATAAGGGCCGTGGAGGGTGGGCACAGCGGAACAGTTGTCTCCGGTTGAAGGTAAACTATATATGCCTCAACGGAGTTTAATGGTGGGCCTCTGATATGGGGATGAGGAAGGCTGCACCCCTCGATAGGTTCAGGTTTAGGAAGCTACTTGAGATGCTTGAGAAGAAGGAAGGTCGGGGAACTGAGCTCATCAGCGTCTATATTCCGCCTGGTAAGCGGGTCAGCGAGGTGATGAACGACCTAAGAAGCGAGTGGGGGACGGCGAGCAACATAAAGTCAAAGACGACGAGGAAGAACGTCCAGGATGCCCTCACCAAGGTTATGGAGCGCCTAAAGCTCTTCAAGGAGATACCCGAAACCGGCCTCGCCATCTTCGCCGGAACAATAGCAGGAGACCAGCCAGGCGTAGGCCGCATGGAGACCTATGTAGTCATACCACCAGAGCCCATAACAACCTACTATTATCGATGTGAGCATCGCTTCGTCCTCGAACCCCTCTGGGAGCTCCTGAGAACCGAGGATGCCTACGGCATAGTGGTCATAGACGCAAAGGAGGCCACCATAGCCCTCGCAAAGGGGAGGCGCATAGAAATCCTCAAGGAGGTAACATCGGGGGTTCCAGGGAAACACCGAGCTGGAGGTCAGAGCGCAAGGAGATTTGAGAGGCTGAGGGAGATGGCCCTAAACGACTATTATCGCCGAGTTGGGGAGCATATCAACGAGCTATATCTGAAGATTCCGGATCTGAAGGGGATCATATTCGGAGGCCCTGGACCGACGAAGAATGAGTTCCTTGAGCGAGACCTCCTCCACTACGAGTTGAAGGATAAGGTTCTAACCGTCGTCGACACTGCCTACACCGGCATCGAGGGCGTGAAGGAGGTCGTCGACAGGGCGAAAGACTTCCTCGAAGGCCTGAGATACAGCGAGGAGCGTCGAGTCGTCCAGGAGTTCCTACGGCATGTGGGCCGAGACACCGGCCTCGCAACCTACGGCGACAGGGAGGTTATGAGGGAGCTTAAGAGCGCCAACGTCAGGGTTCTACTCCTCTCTGAGGGTGTGGAGCGAGAGTGGGTGAGGCTGAGGTGTCGAGAGTGTGGATACATGGAGGAGAGGATCATAGAGCGGGATGAGCTTGAAGGCTTCATGGAGGGGTTGGGCAACATAGTCTGCCCCCGATGCGGAAAGACAGCCTATGAGGTGGTGGAGCATAAGGAGCTCCTGGAGAGGCTCATAGAGATGGCTGATGAGGTCGACGCAAGGGTTGAGGTCATCTCCACCGAGACGGAGGAGGGGGAGATGCTCCTCAAATCCTTCGGAGGCGTAGCAGCCATCCTGAGGCATAGAACCTATTAGGGTTTGAGGGAGAACCTCACCTTTGGATACTCCTCAACCTCGTGTTCTCCGCCTCTACCCTCATAGACCTCAACCCGCTTAGCCTTCAAGGTTCCCGCTATATCTCTCACAGCCATCCTTAGCGCCTCAGCCTCGAATCCGCCGTCGGCGTATAGATCTATGGCCTCTATCTCCCTCCCGAGGGGTATTCCCCTACGGCTCTTCTCACGCCTTATGGCTCCGATGACGGCGACGATGAGGTCTCCACGCCTCTCAGCCTCAGGGTCGATGAGACTGCGATTCACCTCAGGCCATCGAGATATATGGATGCTATCCCCCTCACCCTCAGCATACATATGGCTGTAAATCTCCTCGGTGATATGCGGAATCACGGGCGCAAGGAGTTGGAGCATACGCTTCACAGCGTAATAGAGAGTCCACTGGGCTGACTCCCTCCCCTCCCCGCCGTAGAGCCTATACTTCACAGCCTCTATGTAGTGGTCGCAGAATATGTGCCAGACGAAGCTCCTGACGGGTTCAAAGGCCTTCATGAAGAGGCACTCCTCATAGGCCTCTGTGGCCTCGCCTATGAGCCTCTCCAACTTGCTCAAAAGCCATCTATCGAGGAGCTCAAGCTCCGGCATCTCACCTGGCTGATAGTCGACGAGGTGGAGGCTGGCGAATCTACAGGCGTTCCAGAGCTTACGCATAAACCTCCACCCATACTCGACGTCACCCCATCTGAAGGGGATGTCTGAACCCGTGCTTCCACCGGCCGCCGCCCACTGCCTCGCAGCATCAGCGCCATATTTATTGAAGACCTCCGGAGTGGCGACGAAGTTTCCGAGGGATTTACTCATCTTCCTCCCATCGCTGCCGAGAACCATGCCGTTGATCAACACAGCCTTATAGGGCGCCTCATCGAAGAGGGCGAGATGCCTCACCATTAGGTAGTAGGTCCAGGTTCTGATGATGTCCTGACCATTAGGCTGTATTGAGGCGGGGAAGAGCTTACGCCAATCGGGTCTATCTGGCCAGCCGGCGTGGATGGCGCAGGTCAGCGACGAGTCAAACCAGGTGTCCAATACATCGGTCTCGGGTTCAAACTCCCTTGAGCCGCATTTCGGGCAGGGAGTTTTGGGCTGCGTATATCTTGGGTCGACGGGAAGCTCATCAGGCTCTGCGAGCTTCACGGCTCCACAGCGCTTACAATACCAGACTGGTATGGGTG
>Ga0209410_1001191_pt1 | contig 12601 bp, 13 predicted proteins | sample Mar14436cmmetaG_FD_184135 | JGI IMG/M metagenome (GOLD analysis project Ga0209410, IMG submission 184135) | Marine hydrothermal vent microbial communities from Guaymas Basin, Gulf of California to study Microbial Dark Matter (Phase II) - Marker... ... | reverse complement strand
AATCCGGACTGTCATCTCCGGATATGGCTCTCTCACAACAGTTGGAACTGTTGCAATGTATTTTCCTTTACACTCCTTCTTCTCTTTGTCTTTCTTGTCTTTCTTGTCATTGCTTATCTCCTTCTGCAAAGTCTTTGACATTGAAAATTGAAAACATATGGCAACCTGTAATCCAATACAATGATGCATGAGTAAGCTTTTTGATGTCTTTTGTGAATGCTTTGCTCCCATCTCTCCTCTCATTCACCACTATTGCTTTCTTCACATACTTCAAAACATATTTCACTATGCTGCTATTGAAATATCTGCGAACTTTGATCATTCTATAATGGTCTCCAACTGCTTCTCTTATCATCCTCATACCATTCAGATTCAAAAACACATTGTCCAAAATAGTGTGGGGTGCTCCATGTCCTTTTTCCAATGAAAACTCCAAAATACTCAAATACCTCATCCTTTGATGCCAGATATGCTTAAGAAACTGGAAAATAGGTTTGAAAGCGTTGAATAATTTTTTATTTTTATATTTTTTATTTTTTAAGCATACGAAAGGACAGGTTTCTCATTTGTTCAGCAGGATTTCAGAGAAAGAGGAAAAAGAGGAAAAAGAAAACAAAGAGAACAAGGAGAATCTGGAGGATGTCCATACATCAAATCAAATGGACACTCTCGCATGTATTCATCCATTCATTGCTTGCTCTGAAATCTCACCATTGGCATACTGCTCAATCTTTTTGGGGAATTTGTCTAACTCTCTTTTCAAACACTTCAAAACCATGTCCCATCTTTTCTTTAATGATCTTGTCTTATGATGTGGGTGTATTGATTCAAATCTGTTGTGATTGTGAGACCAGTGCACCTCTTGAATCCAATTCCTGAAAGCTTCCTCCTCAACTTCTTCTTATATGTGGAATCAAATCTCGTCCTGTAATCCAAAAGCAAAATCTTCTCATTGTCTTCTGGAGCAATCAATCTGACAAGAACCTTGTGCCCTTCTGTCAATTTGACATATGGAACAAAGAATGAAACTATCCTCCACAAATATTCTGGATATCTGGAATCTGGTGATTTGATCTCCCACCATCTCACTTGTTCTGGTCCTGCAATCTCCTCTGTGAGTGCTCTATTTGTGGAAATCTCCAATGTGAGAGTGTTCGGTGAAAAATTCTTAATAATACCAGACATAAGCGGAGCCAAGAATACTTTGATGCTGAAACTGTGATGGATTCCATTAAAGCAGATGAATAATGTAATAAATGATGCAACAGGAGAAGAAGAGAGACTGAGGAGAACGAATTTCCTACCTTTTAAACCTACCTTTTAAAGAATCCAGATAATCCAAGTGAGAAGGAAAAAAGGAAGATGAATACAATAAATCTTGATACCAAGACTACACATACCAGTTCTGGCTTTGCAGAGGAGGACGATAAGAAATCATGCTTCCGGAATAAGCTATTAAGTCAGGCATGTTACAACTAATGCATTCAGAAGATAGTATGACTGGAGAAAGAGACACGATTATATGGTTGAAGGTAAGTATTCCTCACAAAGTTGAAGAGAACATTATTTGCGTTTTTTTTATAAACGGGAAAACGAAAGAAATTGCTTATGGGGGATGTGCGTGTTCGCAAGATATTTGAAGCGATGTTCGTGCTTGAGGAAATGCGTGAGATATTCAGGAATGCGCTGCCCACTGGATTGAATGAGGAGCAGGAGCGTGCGTTCAACGAGCATTTGGAGCGTTTGAAGCAAGTTATTGATGAATTGAATGAAGGAAAAGGAGTTCAACTGAAGTTCATCTCCGACAAAATAGAGTTGAGGACGAGGGAGGAGGAATTTATAAACATAAATCCGATACAGCCCGGAGGAAGGCTGACTGTTGATGCGAGGAAGGCGCTTATAGCATATGGCGATGGATATTCTGTATGTGATTACTGCCTTTCTCCTTTCAAGCTTGAGAGGATAAGGAGACCGCCGATTGAAGAATTTCATGCAGAGCTTGCGGATTTCGTCGGCATGGACGATGTGAGGGTATTTCCAGGTGCCAGGAGGGCTTTTCAAGCTGTCACTTCAGCTCTCATAGAGCGGGGTGATGTTGTTCTTGTGTCCGACATCGCGCATTACACAGAGTTTCTCGCGGTTGAGGTTGCGGGAGGCGTTGTGAAGGAAGTCCCTTCAGGAGAGCATCATGTTGTGACGGCGGATGCAGTGGCAGCAAAGATAGAGGAGGTGCGTGAGGAAAATGGAAAACTGCCCAAGCTGATCATGATTGAGCATTTTGACTATTCATTTGGAAATGAGCACGATGTCAGAGGCATCGGAAAAGTGGCGAAAGAATATGGAATCCCCTTCCTATACAACGGTGCGTATTCTGTGGGACTGCTGCCTGTGAACGGAAAAGAAATATGTGCCGATTTCGTTGTCGGGAGCGGACACAAGGGAATGGCATCAGCTGCTCCCTCAGGCATCCTGGCAACAACAGAGGAATGGGCACCGGTCGTCTTCAGAGGAAGTGAGATAACGGGAGACCTGACAGGCAGAAAGTTTTCGGCAAAGGAGCCCGAGCTTCTGGGATGCACACTCATGGGAGCAACTATCGTTACGATGATCGCATCTTTCCCCCATGTGAAAGAGCGCGTGAGGCACTGGGATGAGGAGGTGAGGAAGAGCAATTACTTCATTGACGAATTCATGCGAATTGAAGGTTGCGATGTGGTGAGCGAGCTTCCGCGCAAGCACACACTCTCAAAGGTTGACACACGCGGCAGTTTTGATCGCATAGCTAGAACACACAAGCGTCGCGGATACTTCCTCAGCGATGAGCTCAAGCGCCGTGGAATCGTAGGCGAATTTGCAGGCTCAACGAAAGTATGGAAACTGAACACATACGGGCTCTCATGGGATCAGATTAAATACACGGCAGACGCATTCAAAGAAATAGCATCAAAATATAATTTGAATGTGCACTAAAATGCGCTGCAGGGCTGAGATGGACTGCAGGGGGGTGATGTGATGATGACCCCTGCTGAATACAGGAAGATGCTCTCGCGAATGGCTGCCAATGATGAGCGCGTGAGGACAATTGTCGCACTCGTTCATATGCTTGAGGGTTACTCAACCATAGAATCGCTCGCGAGAAACTACAACGCAATTCGCCGCATGAACGACGAATCAGCGGCAGACAGTGAATGCAGAGCCATCGTGAAAGAGCTGAGGAAGAGGGGACTTCTTTGGAGAGGATTCTACGATGAGTTTCTGTGTCCTGAAGGATTTGAAGATGCGTTTGAGGATGTGGCATCCGAATTCGTGAGCCCGCCAAAGCAGCTTTCAGCGTTCTTTGAGGAATGCGTCTCGAAAAAAGACATTGCATCGCTCAAAATGCTTGAGCTTATGCTGAAAATGCCCTATGAACATGCAGGTATGACTCAGTATGAGATGCTGAAGACCGAGATTTCGGATATGTTCTCTCCCGATGTGTTCAAATCAATTGAGGAGAGGATGATAGGAGAGGGCATATGCTTCTACATGAAGAAGGCGAAGCGTGAGTTCCTCTCGCTGAGACATGAGGAAGAGGAGAAGAAGCGTGTCAGGGATGCGCTTGTTGATTTCAGGGAGGAATACCTGCGTGATCTCGCCTCATCATTTGAGAAAAGGCTGTCAGAATTTGCAGATGAGATAAAAGAAGATGCAAAGAAGATGATGGTGGAAAGCCTCGCAGTCAAACTCGGTGTGACCCCAAAGACATTGGATGAGTTCATCTGTCAGTTCAGCGGATTCTCAATGGATGATACAATGATGTTCCTCACAACTTCATTTTCCGTGATGTCAGAGGTCATCGTCATCGTGCTCACTGACAGATTGTCAAGATACGACGCATACACATGGCACACATATCCCGAACCAACTCTCTTCATCGCTGAGGAAATGCCATCATGGGTAAATGAAATTGAAAGTGTATTCAGAAACGCATATCCCCCTCTTGAGGAGCGGAAAATCGCAATCGCATCCTCCAAATCCAAGAAGGCATACGCAAACTTTGAGAGCGAACTGCTCAAGGACATGCTGAACAGCGTGATGGATGTTGAGGAAATCGTTCAGATGAATAAGAAACAATAAGAATATAAAACAATAAGAGAAAGTGAAAAGAGAAAAAGAAAAAAATAACACCGAGCATGCTGCAGGCTTATCGCACAGATCACCTCTCATTTTTCAATCATTTTTCAGAATTGCTGCGTTCGGCATGGCTGCTTGATCTTGATACGAAACCGAGAGGTTCGAGCATCTCAACAGGGAACGGAATAATGACTGTTGACGCCTTCTCCTCTGTTGCCTCGGTGATTGTCTGGAGCATTCTTATGAACAGTCCTCCTTTCTGCTCCGCAAGCACTTCAGCAGCCGCCGCTATTTTCTTTGCAGCCTGGAATTCTCCCTCAGCAGCGATTATTCTTCTTCTGCGCTCTCTCTCAGCCTCCGCCTGAGCAGCCATTGCGCGCTGCATCCCCTCGGGGAGCATCACATCCTTTATCTCAACCGCGGATACCTTGATTCCCCATGGGTCAGTAGCCTCATCAATTATGCTCTGCAGTTTCCTGTTGAGCTTTTCTCTCTCAGAAAGAAGCTCATCAAGCTCCGCCTGCCCTATTATGCTTCTTATCGTTGTGAGAGCGAGCTGAGAAGTTGCGTATGCGTAATTTTCAACTTCAACAACCGCTTTTTCGGGGTCAACAACACGATAATAAACAACTGCATTCACTTTTGTAGTGACATTATCCCTTGTTATGACCTCCTGTGGTGGCACATCAAACACAGCAGTTCGCAGGTCAACCTTTATCATGCTGTCAACGAGTGGAATTATGAAAAAGAGTCCGGGTCCTTTTGCACCGACAAGCCTTCCCAATCTGAACACAACGCCGCGCTCATACTCCTTCACCACTCTTATGGATAGAAGGAGAAAAATCAGCGCAACAATGGCAGCAGCACCTATCAGGATCCACGATTCCATGATGAGTTATTGAAATCAGATAAATAAGAAATTGCTGCCACGCTCAAATTTCGGGGAAGCTCTCTGGAGATATGTAATCGCCGAACTCCTCTCTCGCATTGATGAGCCTTTTCTCCTGCTCATTCAGCTCCTCCAGAACCTCTTCCGGGGCATCTGGAACACTTTCCCAGAATGCACGCACCCTCTCTATTTTCAGCAGGTTCTCAGGGACACGAATAGTGAACTGCTTTATGTAATCCTCTTTTGTATATTCTCTGTCGAGCAATGTCTTGAAAATCTGAGCGATGTCCTCATACCTGGGTATGAGTCCTGTCGGTGTCTTTATTGCGGAGACATCATCGTGTATGCGGAGCTCCATCCACTTCACCCACACATGCTTGTCCCTTTTGCCATTGAGGAATTCTCCTGTTTTAAGGTCGCAAAGGAAGTAATTGACGCCGAAAACGAGAGGGGCTTTTTTCAATTTCCTCCCGAATTCTATGTAGTTCTTCACATATTGACCCAATGAAATTGACAGGAAGTCCTGAATGCTCATCACGTTTATCTCATATTTCCTGCGCTCTTCAATGATTGCGAATGTTGTCTCTGTTTCAAGTGCGGCGCCGTATGTGATTATGCCATGCTTCCAGTTGTATGCCTGCTGAACAGGCACATAAGCGCGGTAATCACGACCTCCGAACATTATGCCGCCGAGCTCAACACCTTCCGGATCGTCAAGCGATGGGTCGCAGTTTGGCAGCGCACGAAGCGATATGGTGTATCTTGCGTTCTCGTGAGCGGGTGGAACCTCCTTTCCATCAGGACCTATCTTACCCTTGAACCATTTTCCTGAGTGATTTATGCCCTCTTCAGGCAGAGGACAGCCCATTCCCAGCCACCATGGTCTCGCATCCTTTATGAGCACATTTGAGAATATTATCTCGTTGGGACTCGTGAGCACTTCATAGATCAGGGGATCGTCTTTCGGGTTTATGTCCTTTATTATGCCGAGAATTCCGGATTCAGCGTTCACAGCTCTGCACACACCGTCAATGTTGCGCAGATATGCGATGTCATCCGCCAGTATTTTCTCGCCCTGAAGCATTGCAGTTGAGGTCTTGCCACATGCGCTCGGGAAAGCACCTGCTATGTATGTCTTGCGACCTCCGGGTCCGTGAACACCGATTATCATGAAATGTTCTGCAAGCCACCCTTCACGATGTGCCTTGCGGATTGTGAGTCGCAGCGCAAGCTTCTTGAAACCAACTGAGTTGCCCGCATATTGATTGTTCACACTGTACACAGTGTTTGTGACATAATCAATATATATGCGGCGCTTCTTGTAGTCAACGCTGACCTTTCGCTCATCCACCCTGCCCTGCGAGTGAAGAGTCTTGAAGAACTCCGTCCCCGGTTTCATTTTCAGAAATGTCTCATAACCCTTCCGATAGAGCAGACTTACAGAATGCGCAACATACCACGAGTCAGTGCACTCCATGCATGGTATCGTGAAAACAGAATTTGGAGGTCCCAGTATGAGGAAGCGAACAATCATCGTGCGCCCTCTCATAGAACCTCTCAGCAGCCCCAATATTTCTTTCAATCCCTCATCACGGTCTATCTGATTCAGATGTGGACTCAGATTATCGCCCTTTGGCACGAGAAACTTCGTTGTCGCACGGTCCCTTCCCTGATCAAAATAGCCATCAAAGTGGAATGTGTGACCTGGCGTTTCCAAAGCTGCGCTCTCCTCACCGCTCGCGATGGCCATGTGCTTTATGTATGCGATGTCGTCTGGTGAATCATCACATATGAATATGTCATTCGGCTCGCAGAGCTCAGCGGATTCAGCAATGAAACGATGCACATCAGTGTCGGGTATGGCTGCAAGTTTCTCATATTGCTCCTCACTCATCCTCCTCCTCAACGCCTCTGACCCTTTAAACTCACCGCTCATTCTCATGCTCATCCTCACTTCTCCTCCCCACACAGATCCATGTCCATATGAACAACCGTCAACTTATAACCGTCAACTTATAAATATGATCCATTTTTGTTTTGACAAATGACGAAATGAAGCTTAAGGAAAAGGACAAATGCATCCTGCACTCACTGCTTGAAAACGGCAGGATATCATTTGCTGATCTCGGCAGGATATGCGGGATGAGCAGGCAGGGCGCGTTTGAGCGGGTGAAGCAGCTCCAGAGAGATGGCATAATTGAGTCTTTCACTGTCCGGTTGAATGAGGAGAAGCTGGGATTATCTTTCAGGGCTTACATGCTCATAAGCGCAAAACCCTCGGAAAATCTCAGAAAAAACCTCGTTGAATTCCTGCAGAAAAACATGAATGTCCGCAAAATCCAGATGCTGTTCGGCAGATATGACTTCTTCCTTGAACTTCTTTTCAGGAGAAAAGAGGAAATGACCGATTTTATCAAGCAGATTCACACATTTGATGCCGTTGAGCGGACGGAGACATTCATCGTTTATCAGACTCTGAAGGACAGACCTGAACTGCCCCTCCTGATGATGCTCTCCCCACCTGAGAGCCTCCCTGATGGATGAGAACTGAGAATGAGAACTGAGCTTACCCCGCAGCTCTTTCAGCCTTCCTGTCTCGGTCAAGGGCTTCGGGCGGGCCCGTCCTACATTATAAAAGATTACGCCCACCTCACCTGCTCCGCCAGAAGAATGGCAGCAACTTTTAAAACGCTTCTTCTCGCATTTCCCTCTCCTCCCGTGTTTGTTGTTATGTTGCGGCTTATGTTTTTGTCCCGTTGTAGCCTGTGTCCTGGAGAGCGCAGGTGCAATGGAGGGAGGGATCAACCTTTTATAATGCCTATTGCTCTGAATGCAGCCACTTTTCTGGCAATGCCTGCGATCTCACAACTCTCCACAACCTCTTCAGGGTTCTTATAAGCGGCTGAAACTTCCTCAGCGAGCTCACCGAATCTGTCAAAGGGCACACCTCTCTTCCTTCTCACATCCGAGCGAGTGCGCTCACGCGCTTTGACCATTATGTTTCGCCGCTCAAGATCCCTTTTCACATCTTCCCCTCTGAACCTCCGCATCGCAGCAGTCCTGCTGAGACGCCTGCCGGAGCCGTGAGCGCAGCTGCCGAATGTCTCTTTTGCAGCTATCTCAGTGCCCACAGCAACGAATGAGCGAGTTCCCATTGAACCCGGTATCAGAACAGGCTGACCGACGCTCCTGTATACAGCAGGAAGGCGCTCATCTCCAGCTGGAAACGCCCTCGTCGCTCCTTTCCTGTGGACGCAGAGTTTTTTACGGGACCCATTCACATAATGCTCCTCAATTTTTGCAATGTTGTGCGCCACATCGTATATCAGATGAATTCCAAGCTTCTCAGCATCCGTTTTGAACACATTTTCAAACACATTTCTCACGAAATATGTGATGAGCTGACGATTTGCCCATGCGTAGTTGGCGCAGCTGCACATGGCCTCAAAATAATCAGTGCCCACTTTTGATGAGAGATAGGCGCATGCAAGCTCCCTTTCAAGCTTCAGTATCCCTGCAAGCGTGGCGTCATTGCGCATCTCCCTCTCAAACACACGCAGATAGTAGGAGCAAACGCCGTGAGAGAAACCTCTGCCTCCTGTGTGGACGAGAATGGCTACCTGCCCTTCCTGATTTATTCCGAAGGCTTTCGCAACTTCTTCATCAAATATCTCGTCAACGACCTGAACCTCAAGGAAATGATTTCCGCTTCCGAGTGTTGCGAGCTGCGGTGCGCCCCTCTTCATGGATTTCTCGTCTATCTTTTCAGGATTCGCCGCTTCAATCCTGCCGCCGTCTTCTGTGCGCTCAATGTCTTCTTCCCAGCCGTAGCCCTGCTCAACACACCACTCAGAGCCGAGCTGCAGCACCTCCTCAAGCTGATGCTGTGTGAGTCTTATTCTGCCTGAAAGCCCAAGACCCGCGGGGATGTTCTCAAAAAGACCGTCAAGAATCTCCCTGAGATGGGGTCTCACCTCATCCTCTGTGAGTTCGGTGCGAATAAGACGGACACCGCAGTTTATGTCGTAGCCGACACCGCCAGGCGATATCACACCCCTCTCAACATCTGTCGCCGCTACACCGCCTATCGGAAACCCATAGCCCTGATGACCGTCTGGCATCACCATTGAATACTTCACAATGCCCGGAAGAGAAGCCACATTTATAACCTGCTGAAGCGTGAGGTCTCCTCTCATGGCATCGAGCAGCTCTTTCGTCGCATAGACACGCGCGGGCACCCTCATGTAGTTCCTATAATCGGGAGATACCTCCCACACTCCCTCCCTTATCTTTTTGAACGGGATCTCCTCTCTCATCATGCACCGCCTCTCTCATCCTCATCAAACATTTCTCGCTCTTTATCACCCGACATTCACCCGACATCGCGCCATCACGCTGAAACAATCACGCTGAAATCAACCACCAGCAGGAGATACCTGCTCACCTCCCAGCGCCTCTCTTATCTGCTGCTGAATCTGCTGGAATCGCTTCTGCATTCGTTCTTCCTGACGCTCAAGCGTTTTCAATCTGAGGTCAAATGTCTCCTTTTTCTCTTTCAACTCCTCCTTCACTTTATCACGAGATGTCCTCACGAGAATCTCGCCGACGCCACGGTATATGACAGCGTTGTCATCAATGTGCTCAAGCTCCTCAAGTGCGCTCTCCGTATCTCTCAGCACGGCCTCCACCTGCAATTTCTGCCTGCTCACCGTCTCAAGCTGCATGCGCAACTGTTGCAGCTGCGCAAGCTGATTCCTCAACTGTGGTGGAATCTCCTCTGCCATCCTCCATCTATTCTCAGTCGCATCCTATAAAAGATGTTGCTCAGTTGCGCATGTCCCGAAAAGAAGAGGAATGAAAGAAAGGTTCGTCAGCTTCTCCTGAGGAGATTGCTTTTGATGGCATAATCCTCGTGAAGCCTTCACTGTGCTGAGCTCACAGAGCTCCATGAGGCTCTTTCTCCTCTATCTCTTTATCACTCTCTCTCACTCACACACTCACCAGATTTCCATTTCCGTTTTGGTCTCCGGTAACTTCAATCAATGCTATGAGCCCGCAAAAGCTGCGTCATGACGGGAGCAATGCTTTGCCTCCTCCTCACCCTCTCAGCATCTCAGCATCTCAGCACCTCAGCACCTCAGCATCCTGATGCCCCTGAACTCCAACAAAGAATATAAACAGCTTACGCCAACTGACGTTGGCGGAGTGGGACATGGGCGATAGTTCATGACACTGAGATCCGAAAAGGAGGTGAAATGGCTGAGTTGAAATTGCACATAGACCGCTTCAAATGTGCTGCATGTGGTGCATGTGTGACAGTATGCATGAGGGATGCATTGATTTTATGGGGTACATGGCTTGATATAAGGCATGAGAACTGCAATGCCTGCTCCTCCTGTGTGAACATATGCCCGCTTGGCGCACTGACACTTGAGGAGCAGAAGGGTGTGTGATGCAGCATCAGCGTCGTCGCAGAATGATTGACATCAAGTGGCATCAAGGAGGCATCAATGTTGAAAGGCATCAATGTTGAAATGCAAGGGGAAATCATATGCATTCACGCCGTTTTGAACAGCGTCAAATGAGAAATGGACATGCTGGAATCCCTCTCTCAGTGCGGAGACATCTTTTTTCACCTTATCTATGTTTTCTTCATCAATAATGACTCTTCGCATCATCGCTGCGATCTCAGCCATTTCACGCTCTTTCATCCCTATGCGTGTGAGCTCCTGAACGCCAATTCTTATGCCTGATGGATTTTCAGGCGTTCTATCGGAGGGGAGCATGTTCTTGTTCACTATTATGTTTGCTTTTTCCAGTTTCATTGCCACATAGGAGCCCCCTCCCAATTCAGAGACATCAACTGCGACCTGATGAGAGGCAGTGAACCCCTTGTGTGCGCAGAGGACATTGAATCCGTTTTCATGAAGGTGCCTTGCAAGCGCTTTTGCATTTGCTATTGTCTGTGATGCGTATGCCTCACCGAAGCACATCATCTCAGCGATAGCCACTGCGAGACCTGCGACATGATGCAGGTGATGATTGCTCACAGTGCCCGGAAAAACAGCCATGTCTATTCTGCTTCTCAGATCCTCACCACACAATATAAGCGCACCCTGAGGACCCGGAAATGTCTTGTGCGTGCTGCTCACGATGACATCAGCACCTTCACGCAGCGGATCCTGAAAACGACGACCTGCAATAAGTCCGAGGACATGCGAGCCGTCATAGACAACCCTCGCTCCAACTTCCCTCGCCGCTTCTGCCGCTTCCCTCACCGGATGAGGGAAAAGAAAAAGAGAGGCTCCGAGAAGTATCATGCGCGGCTTCTTCTCAATTATATCCTCATGCATTCGTGCAGCATCTATGTTCATCTCCGTTGAGTCAAATGGCAGATGGTCAACATGAAGTCCCCTTATCTGAGGTGCTGAGAATTTTGAGTGGCTTATATGCCCTCCATCAGGGACTGAAAGCGCCATTATCCTGTCTCCAACATCTGTCAGCGCAAGTATTACTGCTATGTTCGCATTCACGCCCGATGTTGGCTTTAAATTCACATGTTCAGCGCTGAAAAGCCGCTTTGCAAGATCTATCGCAATCGCTTCAACCTCATCAATGAACGCACATCCCTGATAAAATCTCCTTCCAACATCTCCTTCAGCATATCTGTGCGAGAAATCTGATATAAGCATGTTCCTGACAGCGACACTCGTTATGTTCTCGCTCGCTATCATCGGCAGTGCATTCTTAAAAAGCTCATGATGTCTCTCAACAGCTGAGAACACCCTCTCCACCGCACGCTTCATCTCCACTTCCAGCTCTCTCATCTCCTATCCCCTCTCTCTTTTGTCTTCGCTGATGCACATTGATACAATCACATTATTCATAATCTGCCTTTGTCGCTGCACTTTATTCTCGCTGTCTATTCTCGCTGTCGCAGCATTGAATCATATGCTCGCTTATATGCTCGCTGAAATCCGCTGAGAGCGTGAACTCATTCATGCGGGTTCAGCAGTCATTTCAGGGACAGCCCAAACAGGACAGCCCAAACAGAACCCGGATGGATCAAGTCACGACAGAGGTCCTGAGAGGCAGGGAGGCAAAAAGCGAAAACCCTATAAAATAATGTTCCGAATATATCATCATGGCATCTGCCGAGCGTGAGATAGAGCCGAGAGCATTCAGATATGCTGTGGATGAGTTTTACAAAGATGCTGTAGAGATTTTCGCGTATTTTGATATGGTGCTCGAGCATTTCAGAGAAGGTAAAGACATTCAGGAAGACCTGCGAAAGTTCAGGAGCGAGCGCCCGAGCATGTTCTCACTCATCTATGACATATTTCACAAACAGGCGGAAGTGGATGACAAAATAAAAAAGATAAATTTGGAAAAAGAAAAAATTGAAAAGCTCAATGAGTTTAAAGAGCGCTTTAAAGAGCTTGCTGACGAAATAGACATATTCGTTCTCAGCGAGATTTTGTGATCGCATAAAACTTCCAGCACAAACTGCAAACAAAAATATGCAAACAAAAATATCGCATTTTCAAAATCTGGATTGAAGTCAGAGAATCGTTTAAGATATTTGAATCCGATGTCCAA
>Ga0209410_1001190_pt1 | contig 12603 bp, 8 predicted proteins | sample Mar14436cmmetaG_FD_184135 | JGI IMG/M metagenome (GOLD analysis project Ga0209410, IMG submission 184135) | Marine hydrothermal vent microbial communities from Guaymas Basin, Gulf of California to study Microbial Dark Matter (Phase II) - Marker... ... | reverse complement strand
GCCCTGCAACAGATACAGCAAATACCAGGCCACAAAAGGATACAATGATATTGTTAGCATATATCGTGTCAGAGAAGACACTTTACACAGGATATGGGGGTGCTAATTAATATCGGTGAGATATGCTGGAAAATGCGAGGCCGACAGAGCAGGGCCTATTACTGACCACAGTAAGTTTTAAGTGTATGAGATTTTACGTATTATGGGTACATGGCCGATTATTGGCCATAATGGCCGAAAAATTAGCATAAATTACAATTGGCCTACAAGCCGTTTCAGGCTTGGATTTTCTGATATCTTTTTCTTTAGCGTGGATCTGGAAATCCCCAGTATGCGAGCAGTACGAGTTCTATTGCCATTCTCATTTTTGAGGACTTCTCTGATATATCGGAGCTCCACTTCTTTCAATGTCAGATATCGGGAAGATTGGCTCATAACAAAAGGTGCTAAGCTGCCTGATGAGGACTTTTTATTCGTGTTTTTCAAAAGATTTGGTGGAAGGTGTTGAGGCGAAATTGTCTCATTCTCCCCAGAGAACACGATCGCCCTTTCAACCACGTTGCGGAGTTCTCTCACATTCCCGGGCCAGTAATATTCCTGAAGTATCTCCATGGCCTCTGCAGCAAATTTCTTGTCGGGCCGCGTTGATAGCGATGAGTAGGCAAGAAAATATTCTACCAACAAAGGGATATCTTCTTTTCGTTTCCTGAGGGGCGGGACATGTATCTCAAAGACATTTAGCCTGTAATAGAGGTCAGAACGGAATCTACCTTCTTTAATGGCTTGATCAAGATCTTGGTTGGTTGCTGCTATAATCCTGGCATTTGCCTTTCGTTCCACAGGATCTCCAAGGCGACGGAATAGTCCAGAATCCAACACAAGCAGAATCTTGGACTGGGCAACTAGATTCATATCTCCCAGCTCATCTATAAAAAGTGTGCCCCTGCCAGCGACTTCTATAAGCCCCTTCTTGGAATGTGTAGCACCTGTAAAAGCTCCCATTGCATGTCCAAAGAGTTCGCTTTCCAATAGATTTTCCTGCAGTCCTGAACAGTTGATCTGCACAAAGGGCTCGGAAGCATGTTTCCCTTCCCAGTGTATGGCTTCTGCCACTAGCTGTTTACCAACACCACTTTCTCCGAGGATCAGGACAGGCACTTGAGAATCCTTGACCATATTGATCCTATTACGCACTTCTTTTATTGAGGGGCTAATCCCAATCAGCTCTTTAGTGGAACTCCTACCAGGTGCAACACGTCGGTGGTACTCTCCAATTGTATTGAGCTCATTTCTTGAGGCCTCAAGTTCTCTGTCCAATTGTCTCATTTTTGCGAAGCTATTAATGTGAGCCTTAAGTATAATTTCATCAATGGGCTTAGTTAGGAAGGAATCTACCCCTGCCTCAATGGCCTTTACGTTGCTTTCCCTATCCTGTAACCCTGTTACTGCTATAATTGGTATCTTATAAGTCTTTGAATCAGATTTAAGCCTCCGGCATACCTCAAATCCATTGATACCGGGCATAATCAGATCTAGAAGGATGAGATCTGGTGGGGATTTTGCAACCATTGCAAGGGCCTCTTTCCCATTTCTCGCCTTCTTGGGGGTATGGCCGAGCATTGTAAGATAGGCCTCAAGTGTTGCTAGGCTGGATTCATTATCATCCACAATTAATATGTGCATACGTTGATCGCTCATTTTTGCAAATTATTCCTCGGCAAGTTCATTGATTAGGCTAAGTAATTGGCGACCGCTCTCTGATATCAGCCTTGCGAACTCTTTTTGTTTGTCTGAAAGCTCCCCATAAAATGGCTTTTGTAACAGCTCTGATAGACCAATGATAGTATTTAATGGTGAGCGAAGCTTATGTGCTGTCTCTGCTGACAATGGTAATTTCGAGGAGCCCATTCCACGGGCCTTGGCAATTAGCCTTTTTATCTTCAACATTATCCTGATACGTGTTACCAATTCAAGGTTGTCAACAGGCTGAACAAGATAATCAAAGGCCCCCATTTCCAACCCTCTTATCTTGTTCCTTAGGTCGTCAGCGGTGGCAGTCAAGAAGATAATAGGGATGTCCCTCGTCTGGTCATCCTCTTTCAGGACACTGCATACAGTGAACCCATCCATTTCAGGCATGTGCACATCAAGGAGGATCACATCAGGGTCCATCTTCTTGGCTTTTTCCAGACATTCTTTTCCGTCTTTGGCCGTTATCAAATTCCAACGCGTATATGACCTTAGTGTTTCGCATATCATGAAAGATATATCCTCATTATCTTCGGCGATCAGCACGGTGGCCCTTCTTGTAGGTTGAACCGCTTGGGTGTCTCTTTTGTTTGATTCTTGATCACTCATATTTTCTCTCTTTTGTTATTTTTGATACATTCTTGCTAACCATTCTTCCACTTTCTTTATCAAGACCTCTGGATGTACGGGCTTGGATAAGTAATCATCAAATCCGCTTGAGAGCATCTTTTCCCGATCCCCTTTCATTGCCTTAGCGGTTAAGGCAATTATCGGTATGCCATACCCCACGGCTTCTCTGATCCGCCTTGTGGCTTCATACCCACTTATCACCGGTAGCTGGACATCCATGAGGACGAGGTGCGGTTTTTCTTTTTTCACCATATCGACTGCCTGCTGCCCATCAACTGCTGTAAAAATCATATATTCTAAGGGCCTTAGAACCTCGGTCAGAAATATCAGATTATCTGGTGTGTCCTCCACCACAAGTATCCTGAAAGGTCTGTCAGACCTGCTATTCGCAAGATATCTTCCCCGCGCATCCTCGTGGGTTACTGAGCCAATCGCAGGTGAAAAGCTGTTTCTGATCATCTCAAGCAGGGCCTTTTTTTCGATCTGACCCTTGGTGATAATCCCTTTTACACTCTCAGGTAATTTTTCTCTCTCGCTTCTTTCTAAATCTCCTGCAATAATAATTATAACGGGTATATCTCTAAGCTCCTCTTTCTTCTCCACCTCTTCCAATAGTTCAAAACCGTCTATTCCTGGCATCCTGAGGTCCAACAGAATAAGGTCTGGGGCATGTTCCTCAATCTCCCTGAGTCCCCTTAAGCCATCCAGGGCAAATCTTATGCTATAGCCTTCATCTTTGAGAATTATCTCAAGCTCGCGTATCACAACAGGGTCATTATCAATGATCAGGATCTCTCTTTTGGCCTTTTCGACTGACATAATCTCTTTTGGCTCCTTATCAATCTTGGAAAGGAGCGTGTTCCTTATTTTCTCCCGCCATTCCTTTTCACTTGGCCTGCCTTTGCTCCGCCTGTCTTTTGGTACTGTGATGGTGAATGTGGATCCTTTCCCTGGCTCGCTTGCAACATCAATCCTGCCATTTAGCATCTTGACAAGCCTTTTGCATATACTGAGACCTAAGCCAGTACCCTTATATTTGCGAGTTATTGAACCATCTATCTGTCGAAATGGCTCGAAGATGTATGAAAGCGCCTCTTTGGGGATACCAATGCCCGTGTCTCTTATTTGGATCTCAAGCATATCGCGATCTTTTTCTTTCTTTTCTTTTGCCAATACGCTCACTTCTCCCTGCTCGGTAAATTTAATCGCATTATCAATGAGGTTCATGATGATCTGTCTCAGTTTGTCAGGGTCGCTAAAAACCACAACGTCATTTTCAATGTGAAGGGATAATGTCAGGTTTTTCCCCTGGGTAAGGGATCTAGCGGTGGTAACAATATCCGCCATAAATGGCTTAATATGGATTTTGGAGATAGATGGTTCCACTGTTCCTGATTCGATTTTTGAAAGATCCAGGATATCATTTATGAGCATCAGGAGATTTTCCCCGTTTTTTTCAATAATGTTCAGATAATCTGCCTGCTTGGCATTTATCTCTCCTGCTGCGCCACCAATTAGCAGACGGGACATCCCCAAGATTGCATTAAGTGGGGTCCTGAGTTCATGAGACATGTTGGATAGAAATTCGGTTTTCAGCCGGTCTGCCTCCATTGCCAAACGGGTCTTCTCTTCCAATGCTCTCCTTTGAGATTCCAGTTCCTCTGCCTGGGCCCTGAGTTCCTCGGACTGTGCCTGGATTTCCTCGTTTTGTGCTTGAAGCTCTTCGTTCTGGACCGAAAGAAGCTCATTTTTTTCCTGTAGATCCGCATACAATCTCTTGAGCTCTAAATAGGAAAGGGCATTATGGATTCCTATCCCGATCTGAATGGTCACTATTCTCAAAAACTCCACATCCCTTTCTGTAAAGTTACGAATACTAGCTAGTTCCAAGACACCCAATAGCTCACCTCTGAAAGTAATGGGGATGAAAATCGCACTCTTGGGGATCCCATCGAGACTGGCAGATGAGATGCGGAAATAGTCATCAGGGATATCGACAGTCAGTATGGTGTCTCTTGATGCGGCTGCCTGACCAGGAAGGCCTTCACCAATCTTGAATCCAGACTTGACTACATTCTTGTCAATCCCGTAGGCTGCAGCAGGCTGTAAAAGAGCCGGTTCTTTCTCTTCTTCCAACAAGTAGATTACTCCTAGCTGAGAGCCGGAACGAACCACAACTCTTTCCAATATGCTCTCTACTAATGGATCAAAATCGACGGTAGTGTTTAATATGCTCAGTACGTCGTTATAGGATTCTAACTGGTAATTGGTTGCTTGGAGAGACTGGGTCTTCTCGCTCAGCTCTCTTGTCCTCTTTACAACTTCCTTTTCAAGATTACGGCTATGTGCCTCAATCTCTGCCCTTGATTCTAAGAGATGCTGAGCCATTTGGTTAAAGGACTCTGCGAATTTACCGAGACTGCCACGAGACTCTATTTTTATGGATGCGCTGAAATCACCAGCGGCAATTCTGTCTGCTGCCTCTCTCATCCTCTCAATCGGCCTGGTGATGCCTTCTGCAAACAACAGACTGCTTCCTAACACAAACAATAGGACTATGAGCCCTAGATACAAACTCTGTCTTTTTAATGAGATGGCTGGGAGGATCGTTTCGGTCAAATCCTTTTTTGCAATGACAAACCAGTCCACATCCTTAATATCTGCAGGACAGTAAGCGATCGAGACCAAGGTGCCTCTATAATCTCGCACCTTTCTTATATGACCGCTTCTATTGCTGAGGATCTCCTGTATCAAATCTCTATTTTCAACTGTCTTTAGGATATCGCTTTTTTGAGAAAAGCGGAGATTAGAGCGCAATAACCCATCTCTACCTACTAGATACGTCTCACCTGTACGTCCCAACCCGCTTTGTCTTTGCATGATGGCATTAATCTGTTTGGCAGAGACCTTGGCTATGATAACCCCGATCTTTTTAGAAGGCGTATACTTGTCGGCAGATACAACAATGGGTGCTCCAATAAAGGCGACGGGTTGATCAGATGGGGGATAAAAGCTGAAGTCAACCATTGTCGTTTCATTTAATGACCCTTCAAAACATCGGGCTAGAGTTGTTTTTGAATAGGGCCCTTTAACCAAGTTTGTGCCTAGTTCGGGACCGTTCTTGAGGGTCATAACGATCTTCCCCTCTGGATTAACAAAAAAGACGTCCTCAAAGCCAAAGTGCTTAGCAGTAAGGGATAGTTGGGTTCTTGCAGAGCCTGTATGTTTCTGAAATATTTCATTGGAGATGGCCTGGTTACTCAAAAATTCCACATTCAATCTAAGGTCTTCAAACCATTCCTGAATTTCTGCTTTCCTGTCTTTATCAAGATTCTCCAACTGGTAAACAGTCTGATTTTCAAGCTCCTTTTCTGCCTGCCTGTAGTTTAGATAATTAACCAGAGTCATAGGAAACAGGCCAAATATCAAGGAAAGAAGGATTATCTTTTGTTTCAGTGTCAGGATCGAAGTCCACTTCATGCTAGTTCTCCATTTTGAGCAAGAATTCTGAAAAGGAACTTAATCTTAAGATTGCGCTAACCAATTCCTTAAGATCAATGGGTTTTGAGAAATATGCATCAGCTCCACACCTGAACGCCATTTCCTCTTTTGTCTTGTCATGATATGCAGTAACCACAATTATCTTGATATCTTTTGTATCAGGATTGTTTCTGATGTTCTTGCATACCTCGAACCCATCCATGTCAGGCATAACTATGTCAAGGATAACAATATGAGGCTTGATCTCCCCAATTTTATATATGGCCTGGAAGCCACTGTTCGCAGAATAGACCTCATACTTATCAGCAGCAGGTAAGAATGCAGCCTCAAGAAGGGCAATATCAGAGGGATTGTCATCTACTATTAATATCCGCTTCTTGCTTATCAATCTTGTTGGAACCTTGAACCCGTTATTCTCTAAGAACTCGATGAAATCTTCTTCTCTGATCTTTCGATGTCCCCCAGGTGTCTTAAATGCCTTTAAGGATCCATTGTCTATCCACTTCGAGATGGTGCTTCGAGCGACTCCACAAATACTTGCAGCCTTCGAGGTAGTAATGAATGCCACCTTCTCCCCCAGTGTAAAGGTTAACAGCCAAGAATTAGAGCACGTGGCTCGGTTGGCATTTTACAAAAATCAGTTTAATATCCCAATAAACGTTTTAAGCGTTTTTGTCAATTTAATAAAATTGCTCCATTAAGGATAAGTAGCGCAAAGAATTGATCATTAGATCAGAGGGAGTTTTGCCTCAGGCCTATTTTTTCTTATAGATGCGGAATTGAGGTGAATAAGGTATAAACACATTCTCCAGTTCTTTTGGAATTGATTCGGACTTGCCTAATACCAAAAAGCCGCCAGAGTTTAACGAGTGAGATAGGTTAAAAAAGGCCTTTTCCTGCAAGGGATGGGAAAAGTAGATCAATACGTTCCTGCAAAAAATCAAATCATAGTTGGAAATAATGCCTGGAGAAGGGGACATAGCTACTCTTGAGGTAAGGTTGTGTGTTGAAAAAACAACCAGATTCCTTATGGAGTCAATTAGTTGATATCCAGATGTATCAATCGTGACATTACCAACTGGATCAATTTTTTTGGTGGTAATTGGTATGAAGTATTTTTTTAGAATATCATCTTCTACTTCCTTTATTGCATTTACATCGTATACACCAAACCTGGCCATATCCAGTGCGTCTTCATCCACATCCGTACCAAAAATCGAGATGTGATAGTGGTCGATATCCTTATAATGTTGTTTCAAATATTCCACAAGAACAATAGTAATAGAGTAGGTCTCTTCTCCTTGGGCGCATCCTGCACTCCAAATCCGGAGTGTATTGTCCCCCCGCTCTTCCTTGGCATTTAGCAGGTCTGGAAAGAGCTCATCAAGTAGGATTTGAAATAGGGATTGATCTCGGAAAAAATGGCTGACCTTAATGGTGAGGTCTTTGATCAGGCGCCCATATTCTTGAGGATCTTCTTCTAGGACCTTGAGATATTCCCTGTAGTCTCTAGATCCTGTTGCTATCAACCTCCTTGCCAGCCGTCTTTCAATGGTGCCTCTTCTGTATTGTGAAAAGTCGATGTTGTTCCGCCTGTAAATGGTTTCTAGGATGATTTCAAAATATTTCTCTTGATTATTCATTGCTAAAACAAGAAGGCATCCGCTCGTCTTGCAATTTCTGGTAGACTGTGGGTAATTACCTCAACATCATTTACGTCTAGGTTGATACAAGAGATTGCAAATTGATTTAGTCTATTTGCCATACCATCAGCGCCAAGGCCTTCTCCAAACATGCATGATATAATATCGGCAATATGAATAATGGAAACAAGTTCTGGGTGTCTTTTTGCGTTCTCAGGCTCATGGTGAAATTGAATTGCTTCAATCAAGATCTCAGGTAATTGCCATTTCTCAGCAATAAGTCCACCAACGTGTGCATGGTCATAGCCAAGAATGCGATTTTCGGCATCAATAAATGGGATATTTTGATTCATGACCATATCGATAATTAAATTAAATTTCTCAAAGGCATACTGATCTAAGACAATTTTTCCTATATCATGGAGGAGGGCAGCAGTAAATACGGTATCAACATCCGTCTCGCTGTTCTTAAGATTTGCGAGTAGTTGAGCAACTATACTACAGAAAATAGAGTGCTTCATGAGCATCCCTTTTTCCAAAGAATATCCATTAATTCTGGTATCATAGATATCATATAGAGAAGTACCGAGAACTATCCTCCTCAATTCCTCTAGGCCCAGTAATACAATAGCCCTCTGAATGTTTGATATTTGTCCCTGAAAGCCATAGTAGGGGGAATTGGCGGCTTTTAGTATGTTAGCAGTGAGAGCCTGATCTCTTAGGATATACTCTTCAAGCTCTGATGCACTGACTTCATAATCTTCTATCCTGTAGATAATTTTACGCACTACCTCCGGCAAGGGCTTGAGTCTATTGATTTTTTCCAATAGCTCTTTGAGTGCTATCTTGCGTTCAGGATGGAACACAGGAGCAAGCCTTCCTTTCTTGCTCAGCGATGTAATCTCAATACTTCCCTGGATGGGCCTGAATCTAACCACTCTTCCGAAATGACCTCCAATGTCCTCTTTTACTATTGGTATTCCATAGCTTGCCAATATCTGCTTTGCGATTGCCGCGTTTTTCCTTCCAATATTCAGTTCCACGCTCAGCCTGCTATCTAATATCACCATCGCCCCACCCACCAAGAATGCGGATATTCTCTCTGTTGATGCGCCTGCCTTAACCATCTCAGATAATAACAATGGAATGCCAGAGCTGGCATAACGGGCAGGATACGCGCTCTTCTTTTCTGCCCTGGCATCAGGCAAAATGATATGAATTAATCCTCCAATACTATTATGTTGGTCAAATAGACACACCCCTATACATGAGCCTAAACATGTCTCCATTACAATTGAAGGATCCCTGGTTACACGGAACTGTCCTGGTGGGATAACCCATATCTTCATTTTACTCATGGGAGTTCATCTTTCAGACAAAGTATAGTAGGAAATGGTCCAAAGGCCACTTCTTCCCAATAAGACTGTCCCTACTGGCCAGTTAAGGCGTTTCTCAATTGACGACTAGGCAGTAATTTGGTTGCTGTAACCTCCCCAGCTACCCTGGGGGACTCCCCGGGGCTGACAATTCCAGGGATAGTCTTTGTAATGTTCCCACAATGACGAAAAAATAGCTTCACGAAAGATATTGAAAACGAGAGGTTACATATCGCTTTTGAATCGCCATCATTCGCCTTTTGGCAAAGGGGGAGAGGGGGCATCTATTCCAACCGCTAATGTTACTTAGTTGTGCGACTTTTGAGGTCATTTTAAGCAAGTTACAATCAATTGCCTGGCTTTGCCGAAGGTTGCTGGGTATTATTTAAGACCAAAACAAACTCTTCTACCTCACTAAATTGTCGTACTAGCACTTCCATACACCCTAGGGTACCATATTTACATAAGTTCGCTTCATCCTGCAAATTTGTTGCATGGATTCATGTCAGTGCGAAGCTCATAATGTTACACAGGATCCGCGGTTAAGATGGTAGCGCAAATGCCCCGACATTAGCCTCTTTCATTACGAAAAGCAAAAGCCTGAGAAATAATCATGCCTCCCGCCATGAGCGCTGCCCCCAGAATTTCTCGTCCTGTTAAGGTCTCGTTGAGAACTATATAGCCTGCTACAGCAGAAAAGGGCGACTCAAGGCTTAAAATGATTGCTGCATGGGAGGGATGGGCATGTTCTTGTGCTACCACTTGAAGAGTATAAGCGATTCCCACCGATAGGAGTCCTGCGTAAAAAATGGGAATTGTCGCTTTTATAAGTGCTTGAACGGTAGTATGCTCAAAGGTGAAGGCGAATGCTAGGCTAAAAAGCCCACATAGAATAAACTGCCAAAAGGCCAACTGCAGGGGAGGGATCTCTTTGGTGAACCTGTCTATTGCTAGTACGTGAAAGGTCCAGAAAAATGCACCTACCAAGACGAGGAAATCTCCTTTGTGGATTGAAAAGCCCTTCTTTATGCTAAGGAAGTAAAGTCCAGTTGCTCCAAATACTGCTCCTAACCAAGTGGTTGCCCGGGTTTTTCTACGAAATAAGATCCCAATGACAGGCACCAAAATTACATAAAGACCTGTGATAAAGCCTGCCTTTCCAGCAGTAGTGAAGACTATGCCAACTTGTTGGAGAGAGGCCCCGCCGAAGAGCAGCAGTCCCAAGACGACAAACTGCCATTGAAAAGGATTGCCCAGAAGAAAACCATCCCTTTTGCCACCAAGGTTATTTTTTCTGCAGAATATAATAGGAATCAAAACGAGGGCACCTAAGAGAAATCGGATTCCGTTAAAGAAAAATGGGGTGACATTTTGCATGCCAATCCTTTGTGCCACGAAGGCGGTTCCCCATATGAGAGAAGCAAGCAACAGGAGAAGATCCGATCTTAGACTTTCAGGCTTCATGGGAAGACTTTTTCTCCATCCAATTGGTGGGTCGTTTCATATCATTCCTTCGAAGGACTTGCAAGGATCATAAGAAAGCAATCGGGTGATTTGAACTCAGATTGTCCGCCAATATTTGGGAATTGATCCCTAGAGCAACCTGCCGGGATAGGGTAGGGTAATGGGGATTGTTGGTGATGAAATTGTTATCATAATGATTAGTTGAACGATTAACACGATAAAATCTATACTTGACATTTAAAATGATCGGGTTAAAATAAAGAAATGATAAAAAGAGCCCTCTTAAATAACCTTAAGGAGCATTTGTCTCGCAAAGAGATTAGCCTGATTGTAGGCCCTAGGCAGTCTGGAAAAACAACTCTTATGCTTGTTTTGAAAGACTACCTGGAGCGGCGAGGTGATCGCACTCTGTATTTGAGTCTGGATTTTGAGTCGGACCGTCAATTTTTCTCTTCTCAGGAAAGCCTCTTGAGAAAAATAAGACTAGAAATGGGAGATGAAGGTGGGTACATCTTTCTGGACGAAATTCAACGCAAAGAAGACGCTGGGCTTTTTCTCAAAGGGATCTATGACATGAATTTACCCTATAAATTGATTGTATCTGGTTCAGGGAGCTTAGAGCTCAAAGAAAAGATACATGAATCATTGGTAGGGAGAAAAAGGGTGTTTCAGTTGAACACCGTATCCTTTGAAGAGTTTGTGAATTTCAAGACAGAGTATAGATATGAAAAAAGGCTAATTGATTTTTATGCCATTGAAAAAGATAGAACGAAGGATCTCCTTCTTGAATATCTGAACTTCGGCGGCTATCCCAGTGTGGTTGTTGAATCTAAAATAGAAGAAAAGAGGAAGATCATTGATGAAATTTACCGCAGTTATCTGGAAAGAGACATAGCATATCTCTTGAGGGTTGAAAAAACCGATGCCTTTTCAAACCTCATAAGGATTATTGCGTCTCAAGTCGGAAAACTGGTGAATTATTCAGAACTTTCTTCAACTTTGGGGATATCTTTCCAAACGGTGAGGGACTATTTGTGGTATAGCGAAAAGACCTTCATAACCCGAAGGGTGACTCCTTACTTCCGTAATGTTAGAAAAGAGATCAGTAAGTCTCCAGTATATTATTTTATTGATATTGGCCTGAGGAACTACAGCTTGAATCTCTTCGGCAACCTTTACTCGCCCTCTGAGCTCGGTTTTGTTTTCCAAAATTTTGTGTTTAACATATTGGAAGAATCCTTAAGGTACACGCCGGCACAAATTCATTTTTGGAGGACAAAGGACAAGGCTGAAGTGGATTTTATCATTGAAGCTGGAAAAAGTGTGGTTCCCATAGAGGTCAAGTTCAGCGATTTGAAAAAGCCTACCATCGGCCGGTCAATGCAAGGCTTCATAAAGAAGTATAGGCCCAAAACTGGATTGGTGGTCAATTTGGCTCTGCAGGGTGAGAAAACTATTAACGGTACCGTAATTCGTTTTGTTCCCTTTTACAAGTTATATATCATAGATCTATTCTAATGGTGTCTACTCTGGGCAAAAGATTCTTTGCTTTTGATCAAAAAAGCCTTTTTTGCAAATCATCGTTTTTGTCAATGGGCAGGCCCAGATGCTTGTATGCCCTTTTTGTGGCCACTCTTCCCCTGGGGGTTCGTTTTATGTAACCACATTGGATCAGGAAGGGCTCGTAAACGTCCTCAAGAGTATCCTTTTCTTCGCTCACGGCTGCCGATAAGCTCTCCAGCCCTATGGGTCCACCGTCGAACTTCTCTATTATGGTTGATAGGATATGGCGATCCATTTTGTCTAGGCCCTTATGGTCCACTTCCAACAGATCGAGCGCGCGGCTTGCCACCTCTTTCGTGATAACGCCGTCTCCTTCCACCTGGGCAAAATCCCTTACCCTCCGCAAGAGCCTATTGGCCACCCGGGGCGTTCCCCTGGCGCGCCTGGCGATTTCCATTGCTCCGTCTTCCTTGATAGGAATATCAAGTAGATTGGCGGATCGAGTGACTATTTGCTTAAGGTCTTCGGGCTGATAAAATTCTACCCGCAGGATTACGCCGAAACGGTCTCGCAAGGGAGGAGTGAGGAGGCCGGCTCGTGTGGTGGCTCCCACCAAGGTGAATGGAGGCAGAGGGATCTTCATTGTTCTGGCAGAAGGGCCCTGTCCGATTATGATATCCAGCTTATAGTCCTCCATGGCAGGATAGAGGATCTCCTCAACCACATGGTTCAGCCTA
>Ga0209410_1001187_pt1 | contig 12624 bp, 7 predicted proteins | sample Mar14436cmmetaG_FD_184135 | JGI IMG/M metagenome (GOLD analysis project Ga0209410, IMG submission 184135) | Marine hydrothermal vent microbial communities from Guaymas Basin, Gulf of California to study Microbial Dark Matter (Phase II) - Marker... ... | reverse complement strand
ACCTGAAGTTTTAATTTGCGAAGGAACACATACGGATAAATCGATTATATCTGATGAAAACGAGGTTAGAAGGAAGATTTCCCAAGTGGCTGAGACCTATGAAGATTTAATAATTGCAGATTTTAATATAACAGATTTTGATCGTTTTAGAACATTTCTAAGGGTAGCAAGAGAAACTATGAGAAAACTTGTGTTAAGTACTAGGCAATATTTCATTTTCTCTGCAATGAATGCATGTAAAGGGCTTGAAACACCCTGTTTAGATAAAAGTAACGATATTTTAGTATTAGACCCGCAAAAGAAGCGGTATAGTGCCTGGGAAAGAGAGTTACTAGAGAAAATGAGGAGAAAAGATAGAGTTGTTAATTACGATGAGGTAAGGTCCAAGGGAGAAGAGTATATTTTCTGTACTTCAATAGATTCTATTACTCAAGTGAAACAGTTAAAACCTCCAGAAGGAAGTCTTTACATTTTGAGCACAAGTGAACCATTTAATGAAGAAAAAGAACTAAGCTTTGAAAAACTTTTAAATTGGCTTGAATTTTATGGTCTCTCAATGATCCATGTTCATGCTTCGGGACACGCGGGGCCCCTAGAAATCAGAAAGTTTTTAAAGGAAACTAGACCAAAAAAGGTAATCCCTGTACACACGGAAAAACCCATGCAGTTCAAGAGATATTATCGAAAATGCGTCAAGGATATTGTTGTTTTAAGGCAAGGACATTCGTATGTACTTTAGGCTTAAAAGTTGCAAAATAGAAGTGTGTCAACTATCTTTATTAGGTTGAAGTACATGTTATAACATTAATATGTAATCTTAATGATTGGTGATTTAAGTTGAAATTAAGACTCTTAAAGAAGGGATTTATATTATTAACACGTGCAAAACGGAGATTCATAATATTTACCTTGGTCTATTTTGTAGTTTTCTCTTTAGCTCTTAATTCTTTAAACTTTGTAGATGCGTTCCAGACAAGTGAGTTATTGGAAGTCAAGGGTATAGTGTTAAAGCCTAGAACAACTCTTACGGTTGATGATGTTTCAGATCTTGTAGAAATATTAAATGAAAAACAGGGAGTTAGTAGGGCTGTAGTAATATGGTATGTTAAGCTGAGCGATCTTGGAGCAAGAGTTTTTGCAATATCTCCAGATAAGGTGTGGTGTTTAAAAGAAGTTAATCCGAGCACTATTGAAAAGGGACGGTACATAGCAAGAAGTGGAGAAGCCGTCATAAGTGATGAAAATAAACTTAGATTAGGATCTGATGGCTCTATAAGTTTGGGCTTAGGTAGTAGGATTAAGATTGGTGATATTGAGTTTAACATAGTAGGTTTTTATGATAGAGATGTACTTCCCTCGGATGAGGAAGAATGGATTGTTGCTTGGGAAGAAGATGTAATTGCACTTGCAGATCAGGAAAATTTGAAGAAGTATGTGTATTCGATAGTTGTATTAGTTGAAGGATTCTTCTGGGACGCGTGGAAAAGAGTCGATCAATTCGGCTCAGAATTTGAGGAGAGGTATAGTGAAGATTTTTATCCTCCTGAATATTCAACTTATGGTCAGAACGTAGCCAGGTTTCAACCTAAGATCCTCATGTTAATTTATGCAGTGATTGGTGCTGCTGTTGTTGGTATTCTTTTCACGTTTCTTAATGTTAGATGGAGGAAACGAACCTTGGCAATTCTTAGAGCGGTGGGGTGGAGCGGTAGCGACCTAGGAACACTAGTGATATCTGAAAATCTGAGTTCACTTATATTAGGATTCCTAATAGCGATATTTCTCTTGGTTTCTTATAGAACCTTGGTAGGCTTCATATTTATACCATTGGGACCATTAACAGTGGTTTTATCCTTTTTTGTTGTGTTACTTTCGCAGATCCCAGGAATGAAAATCGCGTTTTCAGGGGTTTTAAAAGTAAAACCAGTTGAAGCTTTAAGAAGAGTTGAAAGGTAGGTGAATTAGATGGCTTTACTTGAGGCTCGAAATGTAATTAAAACTTATAGAAAGAATAATGAAATTATAACAGTTTTAAACAATATTAACTTTTCAGCAAACGAAGGGGATTTTATATTCGTCATTGGGCCACGTGGACAGGGAAAGACGACATTAATTAACGTTTTAAGCGGTTTAGATAAGCCTGATAGTGGATTAATAATATTTGAAAACGAAACTCTTACCGACAAGGATGAGGAATATTTAGCAAAAATAAGAAAAGAGAAGATGGGACTTATTTTTCAAGACGTTCATCTTATTTCATCTTTTACTGCTGTTGAAAACGTTGAAGCACCTTTATATCCATCAGAGTTTTCAGAGAAGGAAATTCGTGAAAAAAGTTTGCAATTACTTGAAAAATTGGGCTTAAAATATCGTATTGAACATTTCCCAGAGGAGCTTAGTGATGGAGAACGCCGTGCAGTTGCAATAGCTAGGGCTTTAATAAATGAGCCTAAAATAGTATTTGCTGACGAGCCTACAGCCGGTTTAGATGAAGAATGGGAAAAAAAGGTTATCAACCTTTTAAGGACATATAACTCCGAAAAGAAGGCAACAATCATTTTTATAACAGCTAAAAGCACACTTGTAAAGAAATATGGTAAGAGTGGAGATAAAATTTTTGAAATGAAAAATGGGAAACTGATAGCACAACGCGGCTAGTATCATTTAAGATTCTTGATTGTTGTCTGCTAAGTATGGAGGAATAAAATAGCTTACTCAATCCCAATAATACATTTAAAACAAGTGTGAGATGGTGAAATTAATGAAGGGAAATTTAGCGTCTTTACTCGGGATTTTTATGATCTCTTTAATTTTTTTGGCACTTTTTTTGCCTTCTCCCTTATATGTCCTCCCTGCAAGATCCGACAAGCTTAACAACATAGACGCAAAATTGTCACCTGCTCTTCTAAGACTCTTAAATAATCGTAACAACGGGAAACGCATACAGATTTTAGTTTTATTTAAGAATCATAACGATCTAGAACTTCGAAACAAATATCTTAATAGTTTAAGCATAAAGGGGTTAGAAGAAATAGAAACATACCAAATAATTCCAGCTGCACTATATTCCGTACCAATCAATGAAATAAAAAGATTAGCAACCCTTCATATAATAAAGAAAATTTATCTCAATGAAAAATTTCAGGCTATTCCTCCTTATGACGTAAAAACACAATACATTACCACAAAAAGCGAAGTCGTTTACAATGAAAGCGTTCCAAGGTTTATAAACGCAGATAAATTGTGGTCTAGCTTTAATGGAAGTGGGATTAGAATAGCTATACTTGACACGGGTATTAGTAGCTCACATCCTGATCTAAAAGGTAAAATTGTCTTAGAAGAAAGTTTTGTACAAAAGAAGTACAACTTCGATTTTGATGAAAACGCTACAGATTTTAATGGCCATGGAACACATGTAGCCGGAATAGCAGCAGGAACTGGTGCAGCCTCAAATGGCATGTACCGTGGCGTAGCTCCTGGAGCTGAAATTATTAACGCAAAATGTCTTAACATGTTTGGGCAGGGAACTACTGCAGCTATATTGAAAGCAATAGATTGGGCAGTATCTGCGGGAGCTGATGTTATTAGTATGTCTCTTGGCTCAGGTATTGGCGACCCAAACGACCCAATAAGTATTGCTGTTGAAAACGCTGTTAAAAAGGGTATTGTTGTTGTTGCTGCTGCTGGAAATTCTGGACCATACTACTCATCTGTAAATTCTCCAGGAGCTGCTTACGGAGTAATTACGGTAGGAGCATGCAACTGGAAAGGACAAATAGCGCCTTTCAGCAGTAGAGGCCCAACATTAACATGGAGTACTGATCCCGATGTTCTAGCGCCAGGAGTTGATGTAATTGCTCCTTTGGCCCCCGATTCATTCTTACAAAGAGCAGGAAAGAAATTAGGTATGGACATAAACGGAACCTATATTTCTCTAAGTGGAACTTCCATGGCCACCCCCGCTGTTGCTGGTGCGGTGGCTCTTTTGCTTCAGGCATTTCCAAGCCTTAGGAAAACTAACCCCTATGCTATTAGAATTGCGTTAATGAAAACGGCAAAAAGCATCGGCCTAGATGAGAATATCCAAGGCGCCGGAATAATAGACGTTTATGAAGCATACCATTTCCTTGATAAGAACTTAAAGGGAAATTCTTTACCAATTATCGATGTTATTCCTACCGCGATCCCTCAGCCACCACAGATAGTTAGATTTCCCGGCGACGAGGCTATGACTAATGTTATTGTTTTGAGTGGAAGCAGATGTAGTCTACGAATCCAAGTTGAAGGAAACGTGACAAATTTTGTACACTTTGAAAATAGTACCCTTAGCAATGTTTTTGGTGTTGTCACGCTAGGAATAGAGCTGAAAATTCCTATCGCCACGGTACCCGGTAGATATACTGGGCAAATTAACTTTATTAATTCTTCAAGTGGTTCTGAAGTTTTGGCAAATATATCTTTAGATGTAGAGATAGTTATTCCAAAGGCTAGGGTATTATTTGACTGGTATCACAATTTTGATTTCTCAGATAGTCCTTGGTGTAATTATTATCTTTTCGCTACGCTATTGGCTAACATGTCAATTGATCTAGATGTTTCTGAAGGTATTTTAACTTTGGAAAAACTTGAAGAATATGATGTATTGGTTCTGCCAGACGTAGAACTAATGTTTACGCCCGGCGAGGAATATGCTATTCAAAGGTTTTTGGAAGATGGAGGTTCTCTGCTTGTCTTAGGAAGTTTCTATAGGGCTTTTGCTGCAGATCCGTTAAATAGGATTCTAGCGCCTTTTGGTGTGAGCTTTACAAATAAGACCATATCGAAGGAGAATGATCTTGGTATAGTTCAACTTCTAGAAGAAGTGTTAAACATAACTAAAGACGACCTCGCGAAACATCCCATTACAAATGGTGTGCAAAGTATAACATGGGTTGCAGGGGTTGCTTTGAAAACCAGTAAAAAGATCGGGGTTAGTAACATAGTCTATTTGGAGGGGAATACCGTTATAGCAGCTATTAATGAAACCGCAACTAACGGTGGCAGGATTGTTGTTTTTGGGTGCGAAAGAAATTTTTATGACGATCTCATGGAAAAAAATCCATCACATGTTAAATTGGAAATAAATGTGTTTGATTGGCTTTTAGAGAAAGAGAATGATGTTTTGTTATTACTTGGTAACTATACTTATAGAACTGGTGTACCGATACAATTAGCCGTTTATATTTTGAATCAAACTATTAGAGAAAATGATGTAAATGTTACAATAATTGGTAGCGATGTTAATTTTACGGTGCCATTAAGTAGTGTAGGCAAGGGCATACTTAAGGGAAATGTTACCCTTATGAAAGAGGGAGTGTACCTTTTAGAAGTAACTTATGGAACAAAAGTAATTAAGAAATGTTATGTTAGAGTATCTTCGAACATACCGGTAGTCACCAAAGTTTCAAATACTCTTATCTTGGGCCATCCGTCGGGCATCGAGAAAAAGTATCCTTCCTGGGTGAAATATGTCGAGGGTATTGACATTATTTGCCGTTTAAATGATTCAATTGAAATTACAGCAAACGTTGTAAGCAATGATACAAATCTCAAGGTTACCCTGTATCTTTCACCCTATCTTCAGTTTTCCGATATGTCTCGTCAAGAGTTAACTTTTGAGAGCATACCCATGAATAAGAATGGTAATGTCTGGGTTGCAAGGTTTAGTCCAAGTTTAAATAGTTTTTCAGATATGTACGTATATTATGTAGTTGCAAAAGATTCCAGGAATAACACAGTGTTGGATATGAGCAATGCTACTGGAATGTTCCTTCTAGTTGATATAGAACCAGACGTATATTCTAATAGCACTATTAAAGGACAGACAGTAGAAGAAATAAATAAAACAATTAAAGCAATAGGTGTCAGTCTGGGTGACGTAATTCCTTTTAAGATCTATGGTAACGACACGGAAAGTGCAAACAATCAGTTGGAAGCGTTTGCCTTAGTAGTTGATTACGATATTTATGCAATTAGTGGTCTCCCCCTCTTAGTTTTTAAAGGAAGATTAACAGAGGATGGATGGCAAGGCGAAATACATATTCCTGAGAATTGCACTGTAAAAACTCCTCTTGGAAATGTAACGCTACATAGCCCCCTAGTAGTTTTTCTGATTCTACGAGACAATGATGGACAAGTAGGATACCAGTATGTAATCTTATACGTTACCACTGGAATAATTATCCCGCCCCTTTCATCGCTCTTTTTGATGTTTGTCATCGCAGTAATAGCACTTGTAGTCGTCCTAGCTACTGCCTTCGCGCTTTATAGGAAAAAGAGAAGGAAAAGATACCTTCCATTACCAGAATATTATCCTACATATCAAATCATGAATTATTGTCCTTATTGCGGGGCTAAACTGCCTCTAGGTGCAAGATATTGCCCGTTCTGTGGAGCTAAGCTTATAGAAAATGAAAAAGGCGAAGACAAATATAGCAAAGAGAATAATTACTGAAATATCATGTTTATAATCTGATTATATACTTCTTCCCATTTTTCTCTTGTTAGAAATACTATGGTTACATCCTTTCTCCTTTTTATTTCATCTGCAAATGGATGATGCAGTTTTAGCCCAATAGTCCCTATTACTGGCTTACTACTGTCAAGAGCCCTTTTAACAGCTTTTTTGAATTTTTCAGAGAAAAGCTCCATCTTACCGATCTCATCTATAATTATTACATCTGCACTTTCGATTGCAGAAAGTATAGCTTTTACACCAATACTTTCTATGGCATCCAAATCCACGCCGTATTTGGAAACTTTATAAGGGCTAGAGATATTTATATGTGCCATCCACTTCCATTCGCCAGTAGCTAAGTCGATTATTTTAAAGCCAATTCTTCTACCTCTTTCTCTTGCTTCAGGTGTAGAGATGCCTCTGACAGTGAATCCTTTCTTGATGAGTTCTTTAATGATTTCTTCGATAAGTGTACTTTTACCGCTTCGTGGAGGTCCTGTAATAAGGATATTCACCTTTTTTAGCCCTTTCAACTTCCCCACTCCATCACAGTGTTTTATAGTAAACACTTACCTTACTAAACTACTGGAGTGAATATAATTCCTATCTTATAACACATATTCTGATTCTTTCCTTTTAATTAATTTGTTTTATCGAGACACTTCGTCATTGCTGCAACTTTTTAAGATACCGTAGTATGTCATTTCGGTTTTCCAAAATGTTTCTACAATCTTTATTTCTTAACATATTACCGTGATTTCGCTCGTTCTTTTCGCATCTACATTTTCTAACAGAAGCAATGACTTACGTAACTCCTTACAAGGCGTGGCTTAACGAGAACACCTCTAACGTCAGAAAGTAAGTATGGTACTTCTTAAATTTTGCCAAAATTACCGGGGTCCAGGATATGGCTTTAGCGATGCGAAAGGACATCCTCAGCTGGTAATGGAGGCGATAATTCTAAACGTGTTTTTGGTACATAAACGAGTTAAATTTCAACAGCTATTTTAAAGGCTGCTGTTATTGCATGTCTAACTCTTTGAGGCTTTGTGCAGTCTCCTACCGCATATACGTTCTTAAAAACAGTCTTAAGTTCCTCATATAGTTTGTTTCTTGGCATTGCACCTACTGCTAGGACTACGGTATCGGCCGGGAATCTTTTTTCTTGTCCGTCACATTTAGCAACTACACAGTTCCTTTCTATAGCTATGGCTTTAGTATTTGTAAATATCTTTACATTTTTTGCTTGTAGTCTTTTTAGTAGAGGCCATCTTGTTGTTCTTTCCATATCTAATCCTACTTTACCAAGCATCTCTATTACAGTTACATCTTTACCCTTCTCAGACAAGTAATCTGCGGTTTCAAGTCCTACACCGCCCCCTCCAACTATAACAATCTTATCACCACATGCCGATTTACCAGATAATATATCATGCGCCGTAATAACATTTTCTTGATGAACACCGGGTATGTCGGGTATTAGTGGTTCAGCACCCGTAGCGACAATTACTACGTCACATGTCGACTTTCTAATTGTATCAAGCGTTACCTCAGTGTTAAATTTTATTTTTACATGTAACTTCCTTAACATAGTTTCATAGTATTTGATGAGTTCCATAAGTTCTTCTTTATACGGTGGAACAGCGGCAAGCCTAAATTGTCCTCCTAAATACCCAGTTTTTTCACATAATGTAACATTATGCCCCCTGAGTGCTGTAATCAATGCTGCCTCAAGTCCTGCAGGGCCTCCTCCAATAACAAGAATACTTTTACTTTTTTCTGCTCTCTTAACATTATATTTATTTTCTTTTCCTGCTCTCGGATTAACAGTACACTCAACTGGGCTTCCTGAGAAAAGAGTTTCTAAACAGTGTCCACAAGCAATGCAAGGTCTTATTTCACTATATCGTCCTTCATACGCCTTTCGCGGCCACTCTGGATCAACTATTAGCGGCCTTCCTATGGCAACAAAATCTGTTTTTCCTTCTTTTATTACTTTATTGGCGAGTTGGGGGTATTTTATTCTGTTGCTTGCGATTACAGGTATATTTACAACCTTTTTAATGGCTTCTGCAAGGTGTATAAATCCTCCTGGGGGAACCTCTCTTGTTATTAGTGGTCTTGGAGATTCATGCCATCCCGTAGTAATATTTAAAGCATCTACACCAACATCTTCAATAGCTTTCGCAACGATTTTAGTTTCTTCGATAGTTGTACCTCCCGGTATGTAGTCTTCAGCGCTGAGCCTAACTATGAGAGGATATTTCTCCCCAACTACATTTTTTATTTTTTCAACCGTTTCGATTAGAAATCGCATTCTATTTTCAAGAGAACCACCATATTCGTCTTCTCTTTTATTTGTTGCAGGTGAAAGAAACTGACTAAAGAGATAGCCAGCAGAAGCGCAAAGTTCGACACCGTCAAATCCCGCAAGTTTAGCTCTTTTAGCTGCTTCAGTGAATTTCTCTTCGATTTCTTTTATTTCTTCAACTGTAAGTTCTTTTGGTGTTTCTCCGGTGAATTTTGAAGGTATTGGTGATGGGGCTACTGGTTGTCTTCCAGTAATTATGGAAGGTGCATATCTACCTGGATGTAGCAGTTGAGCTGTAACCTTTGCTCCCCTCTCTTTAATTTCATTTGTGAACTTTTTCCACCCAGGAATGTACTTGTCACCATCTAAAGATGGTTGACCTGGATGACTTCTATATCTATCATCTGGGCATATTCCTCCCACTGCTATGAGAGCTACTCCCCCTTCTGCTCTCTCAGCATAAAATCGAGTAAGCTTTTCTCCCACGGTGCCATCAAATTCTGAGAGACCGATTAACATCGGGGCCATAATAATTCTATTTTTAAGTTCTAACTCTCCTATTTTGCCGGTTCTAAAAAGATACTGGACCTCCACAGGTGGTTTTGAAGACATAAGTGTCCATCTCCTCTTATTACCTAAATTTTCTAATTTTAGGGTACATTAAATAATGCAAGACTAATAATACTTATGTGAAGTAAGTATAGACACCTAAGTGGAAGACTTACAAAGTAACATATTAAGCAAAGTTCACGATTTAGCAAACCACATGCAGTATCGTTAAAAGCATATTCATTGAAGAAAATTAAAAGATGTGTATGTCAATTATTATAATTTAGAACCTTAATGAGCTTAGTAGAATTAGGCTAGAGTTTTTAAGTTATCACTATCAAATTTTGATATTAATCGGGGTAGTTAAATTGTAATTTTGGACGAGATCCAAGCATTAAATTATGACACAGTTTTTTATATATCGGTACCTGTATCGTTTTATGGTTTCAACGAAAGTTGGTGGTGAAACGGTTGGAGAGGTTTATCTCTGAGAAGGCGTTTAGAACTCCGCTTTCCGGTATTAAAAAGTTTAGTGAAAAAGCTCTTGCTTTAGGGGATGTTATAAGGCTTGAACTTGGAGAACCTGATTTTGATACGCCAACTTACATTAAAGAGGCTGCTAAGGAAGCTATGGAGAAAGGTTATACGCATTATACGGCAATTGCCGGTATACCTGAGCTTAGAGAGGCCATTGCTGAGAAACTTAGGGAGGAGAATGGTATCGAGGCTGATCCCGAGAATGAAATTCTTGTTACTTGCGGTGGTTATCATGCGGTTTTTGCTGTTTTTAATATTCTTTTGAATCCTGGGGATGAAGTTATATTAACTGATCCTTCATGGTCTGCTTATTATAGTGTTGCTAAGTTTGTTGGTGCTAAGGTAGTTTATTGTCCTCTTTATGAAGATCGTGGATTTAAACCGGATATAGAGGAATTAGAGAATAAGATATCTGATAAAACTAAGTTAGTTGTTTTGAATACGCCCCAAAACCCGACAGGAGCTGTATTGGATAGGAAAATACTTGAGGAAATTGCAGATATCATTCAGAAAAAGGACGTTATTTTGCTGAGTGATGAGGTTTATGAGAAGATAATTTTTGATGGAGAAAAACATTTTAGTATAGCTTCTATTCCAGACGTTAGGGATAGGGTCATTACGGTTTTTTCATTTTCGAAAACTTATGCTATGACTGGTTGGCGAGTCGGTTATGTAGTTGCTAATCCAATATTTACTGCGCATATGAGAAAAATGGTATCTATTTCTACGGTTTGTGCGAGTTCAATTGCTCAATATGCAGCATTGACAGCATTAAAAGGACCTCAGGATGCTGTAGTGGAAATGGTTAAAGAGTACGAGCATAGAAGAAATTTAATAGTATCGGAGTTAAATAAGATCAGTGGAGTTAAATGTTTTAAACCTAGAGGAGCTTTTTATGTCTTTCCAGATTTTTCAGAGATTTCTAAAGACTCTATGTCGCTTGCAATGCACATACTTGAAAAAGCAAGAGTAGTTACTGTTCCCGGGGTTATTTTCGGACCTGAAATTGGAGAAGGTCACTTACGATTATCCTTTGCAACTTCACGTGAAAATTTGGAGAAGGCTGTAAGAAGAATACGAGAAGTAATATCAAATCTATAATTAACTGGCACAGTTGATTACGTTTAAATACCTAGTAGAAGATCTAAAGACTTACACTTATACTAGTCCTTTGAGAAGTAGGATGAATACGAATATTTGCACTATTATGAGCATAGTTCCTTCGAAATTGTCTAGTTTCCCATCGTCCACTATACTTCTTTTGAGAAACCACATGCATAATGCTGTTATAAGTAGTTGAAAAAGCACGTATTCGTCTAGAGGGATTAGAATTATCGTCCCTACGGTTCCTAAGATTAAAAGTATTATTTGAGATATCCCTCCTAGTAAATTGCCAAGTGATATATCCATTTTTCCTTTGTAAGCTGAGATGACTGCTATTCCATGTTCAGGTATTGCCGCTAAACCTCCCATTAGGAGACCACTTAATATAGTCGGGTTTCCATAGATTGCAAGAGTTTCTTCACTAACTATAGATTCGATACTTCTAACTATGAGTTCTCCACCAAGATATATCCCCAATATTCCAGCTAAGAATAGTATTGCATACACTTTCGTTGGTAGGCGTGATACTTCTTTAGTTTTTTCGTTTTGCGTAGTTTCTTTTTTTGCTGTAAATAGAATATAGACTATGTAAGAAATCACAAGAAGCAGTGTTGCCTCTCTTGGTATGTAAAATACAGCTGTCGTTGCTTTATTCAACTGCATGCTAAACAATACGTCTATTATGCCGAGGGCAAACACGGCAAGCAATGCAACTATGGTGAATCTTATGAGTTCTATTTCATGTTCTATCGCTGTTTTAGGGATTTCTATACTTCCTCCAGTTCTCTTTGTACCTAGTAGTATTACTGAACCTAGAAGTATCATGTTGAAACCTATCGATGACAGAACTGTTAGCACTGCTATATCTACCATTGCGGGGTTTTTTGTCACATGACCTCGCCATAATGTTAAACCTAACATTACTGCCTCCGGTAAATTTGATGTTAAACTTGTTAGAACTCCAACAAAATATGCCGTAAGGCCAATAGTTTTACTTATTCCTTCTAATCCTTCTATAGCCCACTCAGAAGGTCTAAATACAAGCCAGCCGCCTAAAACTATACCTAAAAGCACCAGCATGGTTGAGATACGTACAAACGCTGCGTATAAGTATAAAATTACAAGCATTAAGACCATAGCAATTTCTATTTTACCAACTTTTATGACCTTAGTTAAATCTGATTCCAAAACTGTACCTCCAGATTTACTATATAACCTCTCTTAAATTAACAACAACTTACATAATTTTGATATTTAATAAATTAGCCTTGAAATGTGATATTACTGTTTTTGACCTTTTATTTAAAAGTTAACCTATACGCAAAATGGAGTTTTATAAGCATATCAAAATTCGATAATAGTTTATGCTGATATTTGAACTGGGGATTTATCGGTTGAAATTTCAACTTTCATTTCTTTTAAGTCTTTTAACAAGTCCTTCGGTAATGTGAATAGCGCTCTATGTATTTCAGGGTAGTAAAATCGTGTCTCTACATGTCTTTTCTTCATTCTTTCCTCTATTACCTTCACATCCACATTTACTGGATCTAAGGTGTTTGACCCTATTGTAAACATCCATACATCGCCAAAAGATGGTATAAACGCACTGCACGCTCTAACCTTTCTA
>Ga0209410_1001186_pt1 | contig 12625 bp, 9 predicted proteins | sample Mar14436cmmetaG_FD_184135 | JGI IMG/M metagenome (GOLD analysis project Ga0209410, IMG submission 184135) | Marine hydrothermal vent microbial communities from Guaymas Basin, Gulf of California to study Microbial Dark Matter (Phase II) - Marker... ... | reverse complement strand
ATACTATGTTATTGAAAAAGGTAAATATTTCATAATAGAACCTAATGAGCGCGTTTTACTGCATACCTTAGAGTACATCAAATTACCCCCTGAACTCATGGGTTTTGTTAATTTGAGAAGCACATACGCTAGACTGGGACTAAGCATTCCTCCTTGTATAGCCGAAGATACTATAGTGATGGATCCCTTTAAAGGACCTACAAAAGCTATTAATGCAGAAAACGTTTTCAGCATAAATATCGAATCAAATGCCTCTTTCTACGCTCCAACAAGAAAATATGTAAATAATTACTTGGGTTCCATGATTAAAATTAGAACTAAACTCTCTGAAATTGTGACAACGCCTAATCATAAGTTTCTAAGGTTTAACCCTGCTTTAACCATAGAGGAAGCTTATGCTGCTATATTAAATAAAGGAGACCTGCTAGCTACCATAAGATGTTTTCCAGAAACTTCAACAGAGCACCAAATATTAGAGCCATATCCGGACTTACGTGTAAAAGTCTCAAATAGACTTTCTTCAAAAATAAGGGATAAAATTTACGAGCACAGTTTGACATTGTCAAAGACTGCTAAGATATTTAATAAGCATAAGTCATATCTTATTAACCTTCTAAACGGGATCTACGGTGTTAAGTGGGAGTTTTTAGAAGAATTACTTATCATGCTCAAAATACCTATCGAAGAATACTTAAATGAAATAATGTTTTACTCAAGGAAGACTGGAAAGTACTTGCCACTTACGATACTATACAAACGTGTCGATGAAGACATAGCTTATGTCGTAGGATATATTGTTGGAGATGGTGGTTTAAGCAACCTTAAAAACAGGAAAAATGCCAGACTATGTCTCACAGATAAGAACCGCGAAATACTAGAAAAAATAGCTATCATATTGAGGAAGAAGTTTGGACCGTTGGCAAATGATCTCAAAATAGAACGCATTGAGAAGAAATATAGGCTATGTTTTCCAACAATACTTGCCAAAACCTTCCTGTTTAATTTTGAAAGTGGATTAAAAAGAAGTACTGCTAGGGAAGTACCAGAAAAAATTCTAATATCACCTAACAACATTATTGCCAGTTTTATTGCTGGATTCTTTGATGCAGAAGGTTATTCAAATAGCATTACAGCATATTTCTCTACATCAAGTAAGGTTTTAGCATTTCAGATACAACTACTATTGCTAAAACTAGGTATATTATCAAGAGTAGTTACTAAGAAAACTGCTTGGAAATGGTATGAGATAATAATCCAGGGGAAGGAGAATATTGAGTTGTTCAGAAGTAAAGTAGGTAAGTATTGTTCAAAACCTATTGAGCCTACAATAAAACGTGAAATCTTCGATAAAATACCATTGAACTTCATGATAATTGAGGTCCTTAAGAAACTACCATATAGCGACATAGATGTTAGGAGAAAGATAAGCAACTATGTGAGAAGACGAAGAATACCGCGTAATAGGGTAGAACTAGTTATAGAGAAGCTCCTTAAATATAAACCTCCAGGGTACAATGATGCTCTAAGGGATTTAATACACTTGTCTAAATGGTTCTGGGATACTGTACTATATACTGAAAAGGTAAGCTATGGATATAATGGAGGTAAAATAGTAGATTGGGAAACTTCTACTCATCACTATGTAGCTGGTATTTATGTAACACATAATACAATAATTGATGGTGGTTTTGAAGGACAGTTAACTATAGAGCTTGTTGGAGGAAGCTTTCCTGTAAAGCTTTATGCGGGTGAGAGGTTTATTCATGTAGTGTTTGCTAAACTTACTAGTCCTGTTGAAAAACCTTATACTGGCAAATATCAAGGTCAAAGAGGTGTTATGCTACCTAAGTTCTAGGACTTTCAATAGGTCAATAATGTGTTCGTGTTTAACAAAAATTTCATTGTTCTTTTTATACGTTTTAACACCTTCAAGAGCCAGTATTTTCTCTTTAAATCTTATGCCTAAACTATACCCCCCTATATGCCCATTATGTTTCACAACCCTATGACACGGTATTACTATTATGTTCTTATTTTCTGAAAGTATTTTCCCTATAAGTCTTGGACTTTTCCCTACTATTTCTGAGAGTATCTTGTATGTAGTAACTTTGCCTGGAGGGATCAAGTGTAGGAGCGTATACACTATTTCCTTCAATGTTGCATACTTAAGCCTCTCCATAATACGGTCCTCGCTAAAGTTAAAATTGCAGTACTGTGTGATAAGTTCTTAGACGTATGCTGTGATGAACAGGCTAGGATTAGATGAATAGATGATAGAGTAAGGTAGGCCTCTGAGCTCACAGCTCTAAGAGGTACTGCTTGTTGGCAGTAAGTGAATGGGAGGCTCTCATAGAAGAAATAAGGAGTTGTAGAAAATGTAGACTATATAAGAATAGAAGAAACACCGTTCCTGGAGAAGGATCATTAACTACTAAGTTAATGTTCATAGGTGAAGCGCCTGGTGCCAAGGAGGATGAGGAGGGCAGGCCCTTTGTCGGAGCTGCCGGTAAGCTTCTAACAAAGCTTTTAGAAGATAATGGGATAAGTAGGAAGAACGTGTTCATAACTAATGTTGTGAAATGCAGGCCTCCTGGAAATAGAGAACCTTATGATGATGAAATTGAGGCTTGTCTACCATACCTAATTAAGCAGATAATGTTGATAAAGCCTAAAATCATTGTTACCTTAGGTAGGGTTTCAACAAAAACCTTATGCTCGATTACTGGTTTGCATTTTGCCAGCATGGCTAAAGTACATGGTAGTGTTAGAATAGCTTATTTAAATAACTTAGAAGTAAAACTTATTGCTACATATCATCCAGCGGCCGCCCTTTATAACCCTAGACTTAGACTTGTATTAGAAAAAGATTTTGAAATAATCGCTAAGGTTTATAGAGAAAATTTAAGGAGTAACAAAACATATACTCTCCTCGATTTCTTCGGAAAGAGTTGAAAAACATGGAGAAAGAATACATTCCAAGAAAACCTATCGACATACTGAAAATAGGGTACAAATATATTATACGTAACCCAAAAATGATTATTCCATTTATGATTTATGAAGCAGGTTTTGTCATTGGACAAGCCATATTCATCATATCCTTCCTCTCGTTGCTAAGCTATTTTAAAGCCTTCAACTTAATACCTAAAATTGTAGAGGAATTATCCAGGAAGAATTATGAATATTTACTTAATCCTGAAATATTACATCCTATAATTGTAACATTATTTGTTACAGCTTCAGCTTACATAATTGTTATCCTAATATTTGATAGCTTCGTTAAGGCAGGTCTCTTTCCGTACTTGAGAAAAATACTTATTGAGGGGGATAGTAGCTTAAGAGTTTTTCTAGGTTACGCGTTCTATAGGTGGAAGTTGGTCTTGAAGACCAATATTTTAACATACTCCATAATTATTTCTCCATTATTGCCTTCACTTATTCTCTTCTACTTTAGCATATCTAAGATTATTCCGACGTTAGGCATTGAGAATGGAATAGACGAACTAATGTTAGGTATTTCAGCATTAGCTTTTATAGGAGGATTAGCTTTAGCTCTTATTCTATATTTGCTCTTAATATTTGCACCAATAGCAGCAGCTATAGATGCTGATACCCCTATATTAAATGTCTATAAGAGTATAAGGATTGCTAAAAGAGAAGTAGGTTCTGTTATTTTGTACCTTTGTGTATTATCATTAATAGCTATTGCTTCTGTTGCTATTGAAGGAATAGTTAAAATATTTTATGTTACCATAACTAGCTTATTTGCATTAATAATTAGCTTAGCTATAACACCTATAATAAATATGTTTCTTGTAGCAGTTTATGAACACCACTTTAATGAGAGTTTTGCACCAGTGAAAGCGGGAATAATGGAGTTAAGGGAAATAGTTAAAATAGCTAAGATTATGGCTGGTATAAATAAGTACTTGAGAAAGTTTATAACGTCAAAGGATGGTTTTTTAGCCTTAGTATTAACAATAATCCTTTTTATGTCAGGAATAATTTTAGGACTACTTACTGTAAGTCCTGATATAAGAGATATCATAATAAACTCTGGTATTATTGTTCCGGGAAGAATGAATCCGGAGTTTAAAATCTATAACAGAATCTTTTTAGGCTTGGATATATTCTTCCATAACTGGAAAACTTCTTTAGCAACAGCCATGGCCGGTATTGCTTACTCGGTACCTTCCGCCGTTGCCACATTATTTAATGGATACGTTATAGGTATAGTATATGCGACTGTAGCTAATCCTATTAAAGCATCGGCTATAATAATACCTCATGGTATTATAGAGATTCCAGCCTTCTTGATAGCAAGCGCTGCCGGGTTAAGGCTCGGCTATATTATGTTTAAATATATTAGGGGAATAATATCGCTCAACGTATTAGAAGAGGAATTAACGAACACTGCCATCTTGGTTGCTGCATTGGCTGTACTTTTCTTTATAGCTGGTGTAATTGAGGGAAACATTACACCTATTATTGCTGAGTATTTAGGGTGGGTTTAATATATCTTCTAGCTATTTTCCCTATGACCTTATATTCTTCATAGTATTTTCCACTATACGCTATTATTGAGTATATTTTTTCAACATCGAGAATGGATATGTCTGCTATGTTTCTATGTAAACTTTCAACTTTACCATTTGATTCTAAGAGAATCAGCAGTGACGCTGCTACATCTACATTTCTAAGTTTTGATCTAAGATCTACAAATGCTGCAGCTATGTCCTTAGCCACATAGACTATGTCTAGGCTCGCAGAACCTAAACTCCTAAGTTTAAATGGCCCGAATATTTTTTCTATTTCTTTAAAAACATCGTATGATTCCTTATTCAAGTATCCTAATATGAAAGGGTATTTACCGAAGTCTACTGTTTTAAGCTTATCATTATTTTCAAAAGCCCCTTCCCCTTTGATCGCATAGTATACTTTATCTCTAAAAATTTCAGCAACAATGCCTACTCTAATATCGGAAAGTCTAGCATTTCTTGTGTACTTGGCTACGGCAATGCTTACTGAAGCATACGGTATTCCAGCTACATAATTGTTACTACCATCTAGCGGATCTGCTATCACTATGAACTCTGGTTTATCACATGTCCTAATTACTCCTCGTTCTTCGCTAACGTAGTGTATTTTAATGTGTTCTCTTAGGAACCCGTTGAGTATTCTTTCTTCAGCTTCTAAGTCTATCTTCCTGGTTACGTCTTCTCTACCCCATTTTACTGGCTCATACTTATCTACTTTGCCTTGTACTTCTCTTAACCATTTTGCAACATCCACAGCTACTTCCTTTGCCACATAAAAGACGTTTTCAACGTTATAGTTCATGGTTATTCGACCAGGTTTCTTTCAAACTTTGAAAGAACAAAGTAACTTGTATCGGTAACTACTACATCATCTTCTATTCTAATCCCTGCTAGGTTTTTAACGTAAACTCCTGGTTCTACTGTTACTACCATGCCTTTTTTAAGTTCTATGTTACTTTCCTTTCTCAATGCTGGAGGTTCATGAACATCTATTCCTATGCCGTGTCCTGTTCCGTGGATGAAGTATTTTTCGTAGCCGTATTCTTTAAGAACATTCCTAGCCTCATTATCGACAGCAGCAGCTTTAACTCCGGGCTTAATGGCTTTTATAGCTGCTTTTTGTGCTTCTAGAACGGCTTGAAACATATCCTTAATTTCTTCACGCACCCTACCTACGCTTATAGTCCTGGTTAAATCGCTTACGTAGCCTTTAAACGTAGCACCTAAATCTACAACTACTACTTCACCGCTTCGAATAACTTTATCAGAGGTTACTGCATGAGGTAAAGCTGCATGGGATCCTGAAGCTACTATTGTTGTAAAGGGTGTTTTTTCAGAACCCATTATCCTCATAGTGTATTCTACTTTTGCAGCCACTTCAAGCTCACTTACGCCTTCCCCTATAATGTTTCGTGCTTCTTCAAGACCTTTCTCGGCTATTTCAACTGCTCTTTTTATCCGCTCTATTTCCTCATCATCTTTTATCATCCTAATATTTGCTATGTCTTCAGAAATGTCAACTACATTCACATTGCTGATCTTATTTTTTACTAAAACCACAATATGGTGTGGAACACGTTTATAGCATATTCCGATTTTCCTACACGCAATACGTTCTATACTTTCTATGAGCGCTTTCTTATAGTTTTCATAATGTTCCACATGGATTCTAGATTCTTCATTAGCTCTATCGTATTCTAATTTAGGAACAAATAATGTGGGCTCTTTATCCTTAGGTATCAGTAAAAATATTCCTTCGTAGCCTTTAAACCCTGAAATGTAGAAGATGTTTGAAGCATCAGTTAAGAGCAAACAATCAAGGTTTTTACTAAATAGTATGTTCTTTACTTTAGATAGTCTTTTAGCATACACAGGATTAACACCTTGAACTTTAAGTACTCTTTTCGGAAAATAAATATTTGGTTTTAGGGTTTAAAATGTGATTAAAGAATATTCCAACAGCAAATCCCGTCTAGAGAAGTTAAGAAGGCTTTACTATTTGCTGCTCTTTTTCGTATTGGTCATTTCCTCGGTAAACTTGGTTCTAACTTTAGGGAAAATTGTAATTGAGTTTGAAAATAAAGTATCAATGCTAGATGCTTTATTTCTCCTTTTTTGGCTGTTTATTTCTTTCCTCCTTGGCTATATTTTTCTGCATAAGAGACGTTAATACCTTAGGTAGTTCCCATATACCCTCTATTACAACATGAGCTCCATGTTTTTCTAAAAGTTTAGCATCTTTTAGACCTGTAAGTACAGCTATATTTATTGTTCCGACAGCTTTACCTGCCTCCATATCTACCCAGTAATCTCCTACAAAAACAACTTCACTGGGTTTAACGTTGTGTTTTTCTATTATCTGACTTAATAGGCCTTTTCTTGAGAAAAGTATGTCTTCTTCTTCAGGTTTTTGCTGCTTTATCGTGTAGACTTCGTCAATATACTTTGCTATACTATATTTACGAAGTTCAGCCCATATTTTTTCTGGATCAACCTCTCTACCAGTAGTGACTATCACTTTGTAATTATTCTCTTTTAACCATTTTAAGACATTTAATGCACCTTTCATGGGCTTATCTTTTTCTGTAAATAGTGTACCATAGAGTATTCTAAAGGTTCTCCAAAACTTCACTTTATCTATGTTTTCAGGTATTATTTGGCTTAGCATGTCTTTTCTAAAGTAGTCTATGAAGTCTTTTCTCGAAATTCTCTTTAACCCAAAAATCTCTCTAGTTCTATTATATACTATGAAAAACCTTTCTAGTGTATCTACTAATGTCATGTCGAGGTCTAACACGATTATTTTCACTAAACATCTAACCTCAGGCTTAAAGCTAAGTTCTAAATATTTTAAATCAGTATATAATGGTTTGGTAAGTAGAGGAATATTGAAGGGTTCAAATTAATGTCTAATAAGAAGAAACCCATACTAGCTAGCGGCACTATAGTACCTGACTATGAGCCATTATTTAAGTATTGGGAGTTAGCTAAGAGTAAGGATAAGAAACTTGCTGAGAAAGCTACTTTGAGAAGCGAAGATTTTGATGCTGTTCTCTCCTACGTTTCCTCTAAAGGTATTATTAGCTTAATTGATTTACTTAATTACTTAGAAAACTATATGATTAGTAGAGTTGATGGGCAATTAGCAGTAAGAGCTTTAAAAGAAATATATGGTGTAATGTTTGAAGTAGAGGAAGCTAGGCGTAGGATAGCTAGAATACTTGCTGGGTGGCTTATAGAAGCATGTAATCTCTGGGGTACGCTTAAACTTACAGGTAAATCTAAGGAGTAAAACTTATGGTTGAAGAAATTACGTTTGTTGAGAAGGAGTATAGTGATGAGGAAATATTTAGCTTACTTAGGCCATATATTGTGGAATGGTTTAGATCCAAATATAGTACCTTTACTCCACCTCAAAGAAAAGCTATTCCCGAAATTAAGAAGGGAAATAATGTTCTGATTTCCTCACCTACAGGTACTGGTAAGACCTTAGCTGCCTTTCTCGGAATACTTGACGAACTTTTCCGCCTAGCTGAAGAAGGTAAACTCGAAGATAAAGTCTATGTTGTATATGTTAGTCCTTTAAGAGCTTTAAACAATGACATGAAAAGAAACCTTATCGGACCTCTTAGCGAGATCGAAGAATTCTGCGAAAAACTAGGTTATGGTCGTTTAAAAATTAGGGTTGCTGTTAGAACAAGTGATACTAGTCCTTATGAAAAACAGAAAATGCTTAAAGAACCACCACATATACTCATAACTACCCCTGAAAGTTTCGCTATAGCCTTAGTAGCTCCTAGATTTAGAAAATTACTTAAGGACGTCAAATGGGTTATCGTAGATGAAATTCATGAGCTTTGTAGTAGTAAACGCGGTGTTCATTTAAGCTTATCTATTGAAAGACTTGAACACTATGTTGGAAGACCTCTTATAAGGATAGGGCTTAGCGCAACAATTGCCCCATTAATTGAAGTTGCTAAGTTTCTTGTAGGCTACGACTCTAATGGTAGACCTAGGAAATGCAGAATAGTTGATGCCAGATTTGCTAAACCAATAAGCATTAAGGTTATTAGCCCCTTAAAGGACATAGTTTACGCTACAGCTGAAGAAATTAATGAAGCAATATATTCTACACTAGTGGAGATCATAAGGAATCATAGAACAGCACTTGTCTTTACCAATACTAGGAGCGCTACTGAGAGGGTTGTTTATAAGCTAAGAAAAATCTTTAAAACTAATGGTATTTTAGACGCAGACCTGGTTGAAGCACATCACAGCAGCTTAAGTAGAAATATCAGGTTAACTGTTGAGGAAAAGTTAAAGAAGGGACTATTAAAAGCGGTTGTATGTTCAACAAGCCTCGAGCTCGGAATCGATATCGGGTACATTGATGTCGTTGTTCTACTTAGCAGTCCTAAAAGCGTAAGTAGACTGCTTCAGAGAGTGGGTAGGTCGGGACATAAATTACGTAACTTAAGTAAAGGTATCTTAATAGTTGTTGATAGAGATGACCTTGTAGAATGCACAGTTCTAGCTAAGGCCGCGTTAGAGAGGAAAATAGACAATGTTAGAATACCTAAGAATGCTCTTGACGTTCTTGCTCAACACATTGTAGGAATGGCGCTAGAGAGGAAATGGAAGGTTAAGGAAGCTTATGAACTAGTGAGAAGAAGCTATAATTACCATGATTTAAGCTTTGGAGACTTTATGAGCGTCTTAAAATACCTTGCTGGAGCATATGAGGAACTTAGGAGCATGAAGGTTTATGCTAAGATATGGCTCGATGAGGAGGAAGGTGTTTTTGGTAGGAGAGGTCGTGGAAAAACCAGAATGATATACTATATGAACAGTGGAACAATACCTGATGAAGCAAAAATAACCGTTATAACGGATAAAGGGAGGTACTTAGGTACAATAGATGAACAGTTTTTACAAATACTAGTTCCCGGTGATGTATTCGTTCTTGGTGGTAGGACGTACAAGTTCGTGAGAAGTTATGGTAGTTTAATATTAGTTAAGGAGGTTGAAGGCGAAAGACCTACTGTTCCTTCATGGTTCAGTGAAATGCTTCCACTATCCTTCGACTCAGCGCTTCTTGTGGGAAAGTTTAGGAGAACAATAGCTAAGATGATAGATGAAAACGAAAATTACAGCAAGATAATAGAATACATTGTTGATACATATAACGTTGAAAGAAAGGATGCTGAGAGCATATATAAGTACATTCTCGAAGAGTACCTTTTTACCGGAGGCATAGTTCCAGGAAATGATCTAATACTTATTGAAGTATATGATGAACCTTATAGGAGAAACATAATCTTCCATACACTTTATGGTAGAAGAGTAAACGACGCACTAAGTAGAGCTTATGGGTATATTTTGAGTAAAATGATTTCCGAAAACGTGAAAATAACAATTACTGACAATGGGTTCGTACTCACCATACCTTTGAGAAATGTAAAGATAGAAGATTTACTATCTAAAGTTTCCTCACGTAACATAGTTAACATACTTAAGGAAGCTTTAAAGAATACAGAACTTCTGAAGAGAAGATTTAGGCATTGCGCTGAAAGAGCATTTATGATTCTGAAAAGGTATATGAGCTCTGAGAGATCTGTTCACAGACTTCAATTAAATGCGCAAAATTTACTAAAGATTGTTGAAAAATATGAGAACTTCCCGGTGTTAAAGGAAACATATAGAGAAATACTAGAGGACTTTATGGATGTGAAGAACGCTATTAAGGTATTAAAAGGTATAGAGGAAGGAAGAATTAAGGTTAAAGTTATAGGTCCTAGGGAGGTACCTAGTCCCTTTGCTCACAACATGCTACTACAAGGCTATAGTGACGTAGTACTTATGGAGGACAGGAGAACTATGTTACTTAAACTACATAGGAAGGTCATGGAATACTTAGAGAGCCTACGAAGCGACAAGTGAAAATACGTAATCGGTAATGTAAGGTGCTATAACGAAACTTAAACCAGCTATTAAGAGTATGAAAAATCCTCGTAAAGTATTTCTTAAAGTAAAATCCACTATTTTGCTTGTTAAAAGAGCAAACGTTAATGAAGCTTCTATGATAGTTATTTTAAATTGTTCAAAGATCTCATTGAAGTTAAACGTTATTCCAAGTACGGAGCTAAACGCCGTACTTAATGTCTCCGACGTTGTGAGAGCCAATGTTAATTTCAACACTAAAGCAAGGGAAAGTGTTAATAGAACAGGCGTTATGTAGGCTATTAGCTCATATAATAGTAACGATTTCCTAGCCTCAGCTTTTATATGGTTTATTTCATTTATAAAATGAGTTAGTTCTTCAAGTATTGCTGGAGATCCTCCTCCGGACTCTTCAATCTCATTCAGTATGAACACTACGTAGTTGAAAAGCCATGAACATGTTTTAGGCATCTTGTTTAATCCTAACCCCATTCTTACATGTGATGACATATTTGCCAATATCTTATCAAAATGTTTGTTATAGCTTTTTGACCAAGCGATTCTTATTATTGCTTGTGCTGGTGTAAAACCCATTTTCCTATATTCCGTTAAATCTCTTAGAAATTTTGGTAAAGATTCTTCAATACTCTTAGCTATTTTTCTTTCCCTAGCATATGAAATACCGTTAATTAATGTTATTGAAAGGAGAAACACCAATACAGTCATTACTAAGCTTTTGAACATGATGTATGATAGGTAAGCGGTAAATATTGATGTGGAAAATGCTATTGCAAAGTACCTTAAATGCTCTTTTCTAAGTTCTAATATTTCAGGTAAAAGGGAATCTATTATGATAAGGGATGCTATAGCTGTTATGGGTATTATGAGGAAGTTAAGAGTAGTTACTATTAAGCCTACGTCTGTTGGGAGGATTATAGAACCGATGAGGATGAGTAGTGTTAGCATTAAGAACATTGAAGCTATAGACTCTCCTAGGTCTGTACATCTATCAGCATATGTTTTCCATTTGAATCTAAGCTCTTTAAGCGTGTCCTTTGTTTTTTCTTCAAGATATTTAGCTACATCTCCTCCGCTTCTAATGAGTGATGTATATCCATATATTGCATCTTGAAATTCCTTTAACGGACTATTTTTAGCAAGGTTATCTAAGGCTGTTAGAGGGTCTTTGCCGAGAAATCTGATATCTCTTAAAAACACCATAGCTTCTTTTCTTAAATACTTAAATATACTTACTTTGGCAAGTCTAGCTAATGAAGTATATAATGATATTCCTGCATGCTGAAGCACACTCGCATAAAGTAGGAAGTAAGGTAGTTCTTTTTTAAGACCATCTTTTCTTTCTTTTACTAGTATATGCAGTTGCAGAAAAGGCGAGAAAAACACTATGACAGCAGAACATGCTGAAGCTATTGAAGCGTAGAATAAGTAATTGTCTTCAATAATAAATGCTAGTATTAGGAATACCGAAGAAAATGCTGTCAAGGTTAAACAAGCAAGTAATCTCACTGTAATGAGCGATATAGGTGATCTATAGTATCCTGCTTTTAACATGAGCACTGAAATTTTATCAGACATATATCTAACTATGTTCTTCAGTAAGGGAGTATTTGCTACAGCGTTTATTAACGCTTTACCATTCTCCTTCATCATTACTCGCCATATCTTTTCCTTGAATAGAATTCGAAGAGTCTTAAAGCGACGTTATCGTAATCGAAAACGTCGTTTTTCACTAGATCTTCTAAAAACAGCTTTCTAGACTTAAGTTCGGTTATCATATCTTCTTCAGATATTCCATAACGTTTAGCAAGAATTTTTAATCTAAAACTCCTTCTAAATACCTCGTATGGATCGTCGGGTTCATGTCTATCTTCCTGAGGATTCCAAGAGAATATTTTTACAGGTTCTACGTTTCCGCCCTTCACCTTAAGTTCATATATGTTTGTTAACCTTCTTATTATCCTGCGTGTTCTTACATCCCTTAGCCTCTTCATTACTGCTACACACCATATTAGCGATAAGAATGAATGTTTAACGTTAAGCGGTGGAGACATTAACCTAACTATCATTGAGTCCACTGTGTCCGCATGCAACGTTGTAAGCCCTCCATGACCGCTTGCTGATGCCTG
>Ga0209410_1001185_pt1 | contig 12636 bp, 11 predicted proteins | sample Mar14436cmmetaG_FD_184135 | JGI IMG/M metagenome (GOLD analysis project Ga0209410, IMG submission 184135) | Marine hydrothermal vent microbial communities from Guaymas Basin, Gulf of California to study Microbial Dark Matter (Phase II) - Marker... ... | reverse complement strand
CAGAACAACCTGCCTTTATAGGCGTGAGCTGCACCACATCGAGTTTTCTTGACGCAGTCCGCATCATAAAAATTGCCAAGAGCATCCTGCCTGACATCCAGGCGGTATTGGGCGGTCCCCATGTTTCGGCCATGAAAGAACGGGTCTTGGAAGACTTCCCTGTTATTGATTTTGTCGTTGTAGGTGAAGGGGAGCAGACCCTTGCCGAACTGATGGAGTGCGGCGGAAAAGAGGCTGCCCTGATTCAGGGTGTAATATACCGGGATGCCGGAGGAGATACCTGTTTTACCGGTTATCGGGACAAAGGGATTGTGCTCGACACCCTTCCGTTTCCTGCCTACGAGGAGCTGGAAGGGTACCCCGAAGCCTACAGGCTGCCCATATTCAATTATCCCAGGGTTCCCAATACCAGTTGCATATCCAGCCGTGGCTGCCCTTATGCCTGCAGCTATTGTGACCGGTCTGTATTCCGGCGCACTTTCCGTTACAACTCAGCCGAGTATATGTATCACCACCTGCGCTATCTGAAGGAACGCTTCGGGATACGGCACATCAATTTCTATGACGATCAATTTACTTTCAACCGCAAAAGGATTGATAAATTTACACAGATGCTGATAGACAGCCCATTGGGAATGAGTTTTAACTGTGCAGTGCGGGCTGAACATATCGATTTGGATCTGCTTCGACAGATGAAGGCAGCGGGATGTTGGATGATCAGCCTTGGAATTGAAACCGGTGACGAGAATCTCTTGGCCCGACACCGGCAGCATGTAAACCTGCAACTATTGGCAGACAAAATACGCTTGATCAAACAGGCAGGGATCCGTACTAAAGGACTTTTGATGATGGGGTTGCCGGGTGAGACTGAAGCCAGTATCAAGAAGAGCATGGACTATGTATTTTCCCTGCCCATTGACGATTTTAACCTGGCCAAGTTTACTCCATTTCCCGGCTCTCCCATTTATCAAAACATCCATGAATTAGGAGAGTTTGATGAAGACTGGGAAAAGATGGACTGCATGCACTTCCAGTTCATTCCAAAAGGGATGACCAAGGAGCAAATGGAGGAACTTTTCCAGAAATTCTACAAGACCCATTTTATGCGCCCGAAAGTCCTTTTAGGTTATGCGGCCATGGTCTGGCGCTCACCTGATAGTTGGTTACGTTTTTTGGAGAATATGGGAGATTTTCTCAGATTTGCCAGAAGCAATAAACGACTTGGAGAGGGCTGAAAAGATGAACGTCGAACATCGAACGTCCAACGTCCAACGTCGAATGAAAAACAAATATTCAATATCGAACATTCAACGGTACACGCTGAATGAGTTTTAACTATCTCCGGGTTTCCCTAACTTCCTTTAATAAGATACGAAGCTTATGGATAAAGTCCTTTTCCCCATTCAATATTCGATGTTGGACGTTCGATGTTCGATGTTCATTTTTTTCTCGAACCCTAAACCTCTGAACCTGTGAAAGGTTACGATGTTATGCATAGGAACGTATTATGGACAAACCACGCACAGTATTGATTACAGGCGGCAGCCGGGGTATTGGAGCTGCGATTGCCAAAAGACTGGCCAGCGCGGGCTATGATATCTGGCTCAATTACCGCTCCTCGCATGAAGCGGCCGCATCTGTAAAAAGTGACATAGAGGCCCGGGGACAGCGCTGTACTCTCCTGCCCTTTGATGTGGCTGACGAACCGGCTGTGGACAAGGTTCTCACCCCATTGCTGGATGAGGAAGTGCCATACGCTTTAGTCCACAGTGCCGGAGTCACCCGTGACACAGTGGCGGCCCTGATGCGCAGGGAGGATTGGGATACAGTGCTCAACGTTCACCTGACCGGTTTCTTTCTGCTGACGCGTATTTTGTTAAAGGCCATGCTGTCCAAAAGACAGGGCCGGATCATTGCCATTGCCTCTGTGTCAGGGGAGACAGGCCTGGCAGGTCAGATTAACTACTCTGCGGCAAAGGCAGGGCTCATAGGGGCATCCAAGGCCCTTGCCAGGGAGGTGGCCAAGCGCAACATTCTGGTCAACGCAGTATCACCCGGACTCATTGAGACGGAGATGATCCGGGACCTGCCCAGGGAAAAACTGCTCCCGACTATTCCCCTTGGCCGCATCGGACGGCCTGAAGAGGTGGCAGGGGTGGTAAATTTCCTGCTGAGCGATGAGGCAAGCTACATTACAGGGCAGGTTATAGGGGTAAACGGGGGCCTTTACATGTGAGCGGAAAAGGAATGAGGCAGAAACTGATACTTATACTTTTATCCTTTTTTATTATTTCTCCTGTTTTTGCAGAAGACAATGGCAGACTTTCATCATTTATCCACGAGGTAGAGGCAAAGGCCGCCACTGTCAAGACCTTAACGTGCACACTGAAACAGGAACGTCATTTAGCCATCTTTGCCCGGCCGGTTATTTTTCGAGGCCGCATGGCCTTGGAAAAGCCGGACAAACTGCGCTGGGAATTCACAAGCCCTATAGCCTCTGTGTTGATTTTTAATGGCGCCAAAGGGATAAAATGCAGTGGCAATAGTGAGCCTCAGAGATTTAATCTGGCTACGGATCCGGTAATGCAAATGGTATCTAAACAGATATGGACCTGGGTAAACGGATCATATGCTACTCTACAAGAACAATACCATATGGTATTGCTTGAACCAGGCCCTTGCCTTGTACTTACAGCAAGCGATCCAAAGATAGCAAGGGCAATTTCCAGTGTAAAGATCAGCTTTAATCCTGATTCGTTGCAACCAACCACAGTAAGAATACAGGAAGCCGGCGGGGACCATACTGTAATTTCGTTTAGCGATTTTATCCTGAACCAACCCCTGAACCAATCCCTTTTTACCAGGTGTAGCAGCCCGTGAACACAAAGTCCGTCTGGCTGAAATGGGGCATTGCTTTTTTTCTGGCCGCATTTGGATTGTTTGCAGCCAGGGGGATACATCTTGGAGAGGATGCATTGGACCTCTTGCCGGATTCGGCAGTACGCGGGGATATCCAGTTGCTACAACGTATGGGGCTGGTAAATCGTGTCTTTATCAGCTTGGAAATAAATCCTTCCCAGACGACTGTTTCAAGGAATGGAATTGAACAGGCACTCAAAACTTCTGCCAGACAAGTTGGATCAGTTCTTGCGGAAAATCCCGTATTCAGGGAAGTGTTATATCAGCTTCCTCCAGGCTATGAATGGAGACTTCTGGATCAACTATGGTCCCATCTGCCGGCCCTTCTGGCAGAAGAAGACCTGCGCTGGATACAATCCCAGCTTACTACGGATGGACTTAATCAGGCCCTTACAGAGGATTTTGCCCTGTTAAACAGCCCTGCCGGATTGCCACTCAAGGAACAGATACGCCGGGACCCGCTTGGGCTGTCACGTCTTCTTATAAAGCGCCTTTCCAGGCTCCGTGGTGAATTTACTGGTCAAATTCGAGATGGATTTTTTTTTAGTCAGGACGGCAGAAGTTGTCTTATTTGGGCTGAAAGCGCACTCCCGCTTACAGATTCCAAGGCTGCGGAACAAGTACAGGGTGAGGTGCAAAAGGCCCTTAAGCAGGGCCTGGTTCATGGAGTAAGCGCACGAATCATCGGCGCCCTTCCACATACCCTGGCAAACGCCCGCACAGTCCAGAAAGATCTGCGCAAGCTCCTGCCATTGGCCACTTTGACACTGTTTATATTCTTTTTCCTGATTTTTCGGGATCCCCGCGCGTTATTGGTAGTGGGCATTCCCTTTATGGCCGCCCCTGTGGCAATAGCCGTTCTGAGGCTCTTTTACGACCGGGTAAGTGCTATTGCCCTCGGGTTCGGCATTGTCCTTCTGGGTATTGCAGTAGATTCTGCTATACATATCTATCTTGCGCTTTCCAGAAGTCCCGGCGGCAAAGATGCTGTCCTCAAAGGTGTTAAACGCCCGGTAATTTTGTCCACAGCGACCACTCTCGCGGTCTTTGTGGTGTTGCTCTTCTCTGAAGTCCCATCTCACAGGCAAATGGCCGCTTTGGCCATAACCGGGGTCTTTCTGGCAGTGGTATTGGCCTGGATACTTGTGCCCACCCTCGCAATAAGAAAACCCCGGATTTCAAAAGAAGAACATATAAAGCCCGGCCTCCGGTATTCAAAATCAAAGCTCATACTATGGGGGCTGTTGCTTGCCGCCGGAGCTTTGGCCTGGCCCAGGTTGCACTATAACGGAAACCTTCAGACACTGGACATGATTACTCCAAAGATAAAAGCAGACGAGGCCCATTTTCGCGCTACCTGGGGACCCGCTGGAGATGAGGCATTTGTTCTGGTTTCAGGAAGCACCCTGTCACAGGCCCTGGATCGAAACGACCGAGTCTATGAGGAACTTCAGCATCATTCCATATCGGGTTTGCGAAGTATTTCTCCAATTCTTCCCGGACCATGCCTGCAGGCACAAAACATATCAAACTGGAACATTTTTTGGGAAAAGCGGCGCGTTAGCGCTGAAAAGGAAATGGACCGAATTGGAACAGAACTGGGTTTTATCCCCGGGGCCTTTTCACCCTTTTTTGAATGGTTGTCTGCCGAGCCTGTTATCCTGGATCCAGGTGTTCTGATTTCCGGGCCGCTTTCACCATTGATATGTTCCATGCTGCGTCTGCCGGATAAGCACGGCACAAAAAACCAGGACAATAATCGGCATGAGATAGTGATAGCTACAATTGCCCCGGACATCCCCGGCACATGGCCTGTGCTTAAAAAACTGGAGGAACAAATTCCCGGAGTTGCAGTCCTCTCCAATTCCAAATGGCGCTCCAGCATAGAGATACTATTGCGTCGCGACTTAACCAGGCTTTCCATCGCAGCCGGCATACTCATAGTATGTCTGGTGTGGTTTTTCTTCCGAAGGCCGATGCCTGTGCTTGCAGCATTGGCCCCTGTGCTTTCCGCCCTGTCGTCCATGGTCATATTCAATTACCTGTGCAACAAAGACATCAACCTCATGCACATTCTCATTGGGATCATGGTAATAGGCATTAGCGTGGACTACGGCATCTTTGTAGTATGCGCCTACCAGAGGGCGATTTTCAAAACCACGTTTTTTGCCGTGAGCATGTGTGCTGCCAGTACCCTTTCAGGCTTTGGGGTATTGACCCTGGCAGAGCATCCGGCCCTCCACATACTGGGAGCCACAGTGCTTGCCGGGATCGGTGCAGCCTGGCCGACCGCACTATGGATAACACCGGCGATTCTGAAGCTACATAATGGAAATGTAACATGATGCATTGGATATCGTTGATATTAATGATTCAGTTTATTTCAGGATGTGGTATCAACAGGATCCCTGAACATGCCGGTCTGCATTTTCCATATGTGGAGGAATCTCTCTGGAAACTTACTATAGAAAAATGGGGGGCTGAACGATTTACCGGTCTGCTGGCAGTGAGGACTATTGGTCCTGATTTCCATTTGGCCCTGCTTGATGCCACTGGGATCAAGCTGCTGGAGACCACAATGTCTAATGGAAGTGATGTCAGAGTTGTTTTTGCCTTAAAGTCAGTGCGCGACCGCGGTTTGCCGGAATATCTTTCCAAATCCGCCTCACGCATTTTTGATACCGTGTCAGATGATGTCCATTGTTTCAGACATGGTTTCATCAGAATATGCAAGAAAAAGCCTGCTTCGGATGTGGAAAGAAAAGAGGCCCGCTTCGGCCCTTTTTTGCTTTGGTCTGTGGACTATTTTTATAGTAAAGACACATCTGAAGGATTTGTTTGTGCGGTGTTGCAAGAGCCATGGAGGCGCTCTAAGCTGACCCTGGAGCTATTCCATGGTTTATATCTGACTTATGATAAAAGAAATCGATACTGATTCCATAGAACAGGCTTTGATGGAATCTCTATCTGAATACACTGTAGATAGAGATGAAGACATATCAGTGAATGGCACGTTTGTCTTTCAGCCTGATTTCCCCTGCTTCCAGGGCCACTTCCCAGATCAAGCAATACTCCCGGGCATCATACAAATGGCGGCGGTTCGTTCATTGGCCGATAAGGCCCTGAACCAACAGCTTGTGCCTACTGCTGCAAAACGAATCAAATTCCGAGGCCTTATCCAGCCAAAGGAGCGAATATCGATAACCGTGAACTTGAAAAGGCACCGAATGACATGGAGGGCCATATTCAGCATCCGTAATGAGAATGAGACTGTGTCTACAGGTAGAATAGATTTCTGTGAAAAAAATTAGATCTGTGCGGTTAGCGGTTAGCCATTAGCATTAAGTTGTTTTGTAAAAGTTCACAGGTTACATTTATGCCGTAATGAATTGTTTTGAAAGATGAACGTCGAACGTCGAATGAAAAAACGAATATCCAATTCCGAACATTCAACGGTATACGCTGAATGAGTTTTAACTGTCTCCGGGTCTCCCTAACTTCCTTTAATAAGATACGAAGCTTATGGATAAAGTCCTTTTTCCCCATTCAATATTCGATGTTGGACGTTCGATGTTCGATGTTCATTTTTTTCTCGAACCGTGAACCCGGAACCCCTGAATGGAGAAGACATGAGATCTCAACGTTGCTACTTTCCTCAAGAGCCTGATGCTCCCAGGCCTCTTACAGTCACTGTTCCCCGCAGGGTCAGGTTTGAAGAAATAGATCCGTTGGGGATGGTATGGCACGGCCGGTACGTGAGTTATCTTGAAGATGGCCGCGTGGCATTTGGAGACAGGTACGGCCTGCGTTACACGAAGTTCCGGGATGAAGGGCTGGCAGCTCCTATTTTGAAAATGCACATCGACTATAAGGCCCCGTTACGCTTTGATGAGATAATGAACATTGAGACCGCTCTACACTGGAGCGATGCCATGAGGCTGAACTTTGAATATCATATTACAGGCCAGGACGGACGTTTAGCAGCCACTGGGTATACGGTCCAACTCCTGACAGATATGAAGGGGGATGTTTTGCTCGTACCGACTGCCTGGATTGAAGATTTCCGGCAAAAGTGGAGAGATGGCAAGCTGGAATGAAATCAGTAGCTATTGTGGCCACCAGAGCGATAACTTCTCTTGGCAATTTAGACGAGACGTGGAGCGGACTGATGGAAGGACGCTCTGCCCTTGCCTGTCTTAAATCAGACGGTTTGTTTGGCAGATGGCCGGTAGGGTCAATAGATAGGCTTGAAGGAGAGCCGGGAACGGCAAAACGCCTTTACGCACTGATAAAATTGCTTCTTGCTGACAGCCCCCCGGTTCCGGATGACACCACCCTCATTCTGGCTATTACAAAAGGCGCTCCGGACGAACTCCTTGCCCGGTCAGTCGGTCCCACACCAGGCCAACCTTGTGATACTGCAAGTTATATAGCGAGAGAACTCGGCCTTAAGGGTCCTGTAAGCACAATCAGCGCTGCCTGTGCATCCGGAACAATAGCTATAATCCAAGGAATACACAGGATTATCAGTGGTGATGCAAAAACGGTCGCCGTAATCGGTATAGATATATTAAGCCGGTTTGTGCTGGCCGGTTTTGCAAGTCTTATGGCGCTTTCCACTCAACCTTGCCGTCCTTTCGATCATAGACGTGATGGGCTTAGCCTGGGCGAAGGGGCTGGAATCATACTTCTATGCGCCACAGAAGAGGCCCATAAACGCGATCGGCCCATCCTTGCCCGGATAACCGGATGGGGGGCGGCCTGTGACGCAGCTCACATCACAGCGCCGGACAGGGAGGCGAGCGGGCTGATAGCTTCCATAAAAAAAGCTACGGACAATTGCCGCAGGAAAGTAGGCGCCATAAACGCCCACGGTACCGGTACCCGGCATAACGATGCCATGGAGATATGCGCATTTACCACTCTGTGGGGCAAAAACAATCCGCCTTTTCATTCTGTGAAAGGAGCTATAGGCCACTGCCTTGGAGCTGCAGGCGTAATTGAGGCGGTCTTATCTGTTGAAAGCCTGAAGAGGGGCCTGATTCCTCCAAGCGTTGGACTGACGACACCGGAATCCGGCATCGGCCGTATAACCGGACAAAAACCCCTCGCCATGGATCATCCATCCATATTATCCTGCAACTCAGGATTTGGCGGCATAAATGCAAGTTTACTTATTGGAGCAAAGCCCCTTAATCAGCTTAAAGGGGTTGATTACGATAGCTCTTTGAGCTTTTATCTTTGACTTTGAGCTGATTTCTGTGCCTTGCACCTGCCTGCCGGCAGGCAGGTGCCGGGCTTTTTGAGCAGTATCATATTTCAGAACTTTTTGTAGTATAATTTTTTACAAGCAGGCAGAAGAGGAAGTTGGGTTCAAAGGCCTACTGGCAACAGTTTGAGCCAGCTCCTGAGTTCGTTGTCATGTTTTTACCAGGAGAAAATTTCTTCAGTGCGGCCCTGGAGCAGGACCCCGCGCTAATCGAATGAGGTGTAAAAGATTGTATAATCCTTGCGACACCGAAGAGAGAAGGGTGTTTCCGTCAGCCAGGCGCTTTACGGAACTTGGCGCTTCATCAAAAAAAGAGATATCACCGATATTGCCTGCAGAGAAATTGTCAAGGATGCCTCTAATGCCGGAACTTGTTCACGACCAAGGTCCGTCAGAGAATGAGCAGAGCTGATTGGCATTATGATCGACTTTTTGGGATCAGGAGCACTCAATCTCGATCTGGTCTATGAGATAGATGACCTTGAGGATGTGCGGTCAGCAGGCTTTGATCTCTATGCCGGGCGCGAGATATCAGGAGATCACAAGACGGCAAGAGTCCTTATCGATTTTCTGGATAACCGGGGGACCCTCATTACCAAAAGCGGAGGCGGCTCTTCCGCCAATACCATATGTGCTCTCAGCCGTCTCGGACACAGGGTCGGCTTCATAGGTACAGCAGGTAAAGACGAAGCCGGGGATTTCATACTTGGCTCCATGAAGGGTGTGGAATTATCCCTTGTGAAACAAGTAGGGAAAAGCGCTGTCTGTGTCGTTGTGATAGATAAAGAGATGCGGAACAGGGCCATGTTTGTTGCACCTCATTATCATGAGGCAGGCTTTCCGGATGCCGCTGTCCTGAAAGGCGTATCCGATACAAGAGTGCTCCATTTCAGTTCCCTGGCCCAGCCCGGCGGTATCTCTGCCCAGACAGAGATGGCCAATGCCCTTAAGCCGGAACAGATACTTTCCTTTGATCCGGGTGAGCTATATGCAGCAAGGGGTATTGAGGCACTGTCAGATATTCTCAAAAGGACGGATTTGCTATTTATCACGGAAGAGGAAGTAAGGATAATGACGGGCATGGCAGGCGGGGCCGGGCTTGAGGCCGTTTATCCCCTGCTGGGTCGCAACGGCTCTTTGGGATTAGGCCTCTTCAAAGACACAGGAGGAGCTGCCATAATATGCAAACAGGGTCCAAAGGGTGCAGCTATCTATAGTCCTGAAGTATCTTTTACAATTCCGGCCGAAAAGGTTCCGGAAATAGTTGACAACACCGGTGCAGGGGATGCATTTAATGCCGGTTTTTTGGACGCCATGCTTCAGGGGGCACCTGCCCTTGAATGTCTCAGGTCCGGTGCCCGGCTTGCCGCCTTTTCTCTGTCCGCCTTTGGCAGAGGCTGGCTGGACAGACTGAAGGCCTGAAAAATATTGAGCTTTCAGATCTATTCAGCTTCTTCATCCACAAAGACTGTTCGTCCCTTCTTGGTTGCTTCTGTCTCCAATTGGGGTATTTGGCTGTATCCTCCGTGTCTCAGTGAGGCTCGAACCTTTTTGAGCAGCTCTCTCCGTGAGACCCGGGGGTTTTGCCTTAAATGAGCATTAAAATAATAAGTGAATGCTCCATGATAACGCCCGTTAATGTAGGCATCGGCAGAGGTCTGGTTTGCCATGCATCCGGCCCAGAGTATGTGATGCTTGGTACCCCTTTCGTTGAATCCATTGGTAAACCCTCTTGGCTCCAAATCGTCCTCTTCACCACTGAAGCGGAGAAAGATATCTGCTGGTGGCGGAAGATAGCGATTCAGCGCGGGATGCTCAGCAGCTAATTCCGGAGGGGGCTCCAAACCCATCTCTCTCAGTCCTGTTCCAGAGTGGCAACAATCAAGAAAGACCTCCAAAAGGGCACCATCTGGTACATTTTTAAAGATACTATTCAGTATGTCGTCAGTAATGTAGGTACCATCCCAATCCATGTCATAGGGGCAGATAAGTTCATCGAGGTGGTCCACGACTTCGTCGCCGTTCCTGTCCCTGATCTGGGAGCCGTGCCCGGAGAAGTGGAACACCAGGAAGTCGCCCGATTTGGCTCCACTCACCAGCCATTTCAACCTGTGAATTATGTTATCTTTGGTGGCACGGCTGTCTGTAAGAACACGGATATCCCGGGTCTGGAAATTAAACAGGCTTCGTAAAGAGAAATGCATGTCAAGAATATCATTCACGCATCCCTTCAGGTCTTTTACCCCCTTATAGTCATTAATTCCTACCAGTAATGCCTTTCTAGCCATTTTTTTCCTCCTTAATTGTTTAGGTTTGTAGTATTACAAGCCAAACATCACCTCGTGCAAAATTTGCCTTCTATCTCATGAGTGCTAATCTTTGTTCTGACCCGCTATCATAATATTGGTTTTCGGACACATGTTTATTCCAAAGCCTCATCGAGCGGTTCCCCGGCCTGTCGTTCATAAACGAACGCCGGGGTGACAAAGATCCAACGGTAGGGCCTGCCTTGCTTAAAAACTTCAATTAACCAGGCTTCACGACCAGGCGGACCATCATGTACAAATACAGGATCTGAAGCTATCTCTCCCTGTTCATGGTGTACCCTTTCTTTAGCTAGGCAGTTGGCTTCCACTGCATCAATACCAGTTACAGTAGTAGGACAGGCTCTTATCTGCTTGGGATCTCCATAAAAAGTTCCGATACCAGCAACTTTTCCGGTTCCTAGTACCCTCACGAATCCCGCCACTCGCTCCTGAATCAATACAGGAACGATCCAATAAGATGGATTCTTGAATACATCTTTTACTATAACCGGTTGCCCCAAGGATGCATCGCTCCAAGGGGCAAACGTGGGATCTCGTTGTATTTCAGTCTGTCTTATCTCCGCCCTGGCTATCTCAAGGGCTTGATCGCTGGTGACGAACACTTCTCTTCCTTGAATTTCCTTTTTGCTATGTGCATGGGGTCGCACGATGACGGATATAAATAAAGTTCGTGTGAGTAACTGCGTCCCAGTCTTCCCATACGATCTTGCCGCCTTGACAAATATCAGCGTTCCATGGCCATGGATCGTAGATTTTTAGCCAGCGCTTGCATGGCCCTGGCCAGATACAAATATTCTGCCGTTTCCATCCAGCACACGCCCTGGCATGACCTGGAATGCCACTCTTTAGCGGTCGGTTTGCATTTATCTCGGCTCTGGCCTCTGCCCAATTGGCTGTACTGTCGTAAGTGGCGTTCAGGCACTTTTTGGAGAGTGACTCATAACCGTTTACCTGACCTGTGTTCGTTGTTCCCCCAGGCCCAGTGCCCATGGCCGCAGCAATCTGGTCCTGGGTATAGTAGTAGCGATAGAAGTCCAGAATCATCTGCCCAGTGGCTACAGCACAGTAAACATTGGTCTTCTGGGCATATAGTTCAAAGCACTTATGGGTGTTGCAGCGAGGAGAGTACTTGATGGTTCTCCATGAGTAAAAGGGAAAGGGAATTGGATAGACCGACTGAGGAACCAATGTCGGTCTGACTACCGAAAGCTCACGAGCGGTGAAACCGCGCTCGAATATCCTGGGTGTTGCTGACCTGGCTGCTTCCAATTCCCTGTCTGCCAGTTCCCACCGCTGCTCCTTCTCCGGTGCATTTGGCTCTGCTATCTCCTGATAGAAAGAGTAGGTGGTAAATCCCTCTAACTCGTCTGCACCAAATCTGTCCACTAAAGACAGATCAGCTACATCAAAAATAAGGCTTTGACTCCCCAGTTCTGGATCATCAAAATATACTCGCACACCAATCTTTGGATAGCAATAACAAACCAACTCTGTATCACTAATCTTGGCCTTTGGGAAGCGCTCTTTGACTTTATCTTTAGCCTTCCTGGAGGCATTGTCAGGATCCCAGCCCCTCGGTCCAAACTCCACTGTAGGAATAGCAGAGCCTATAATTTTGCTCGCGCTCGCCTTTGTGGAGCCAACTATCTTATTCTCGTCCATGATACTGAATTCATAGAAAAGCACTTGGCCATTGAGGTCATGTATAACGATAGGTTCTGGATCTAGTTCATATCCACCCCATCCATCGAAGTCGCGGACCTCACCCGCCCAAGCACGTCTGATAGTTAACAGTGCATGCTCCATAGCCCTCTCTTTATTAACCGGTGACCTTGGTTCTTTGCTCATCTGTATCATCTCTATAACCTCCTATTTATCTTTGGTTTAAGTGAATACACCTGCGTCAATCAGGCGTTTCGTCCCTTGCTTTCCACACTTGACCTATTTGATTTTGATCACTCCCTTTTTTGTTTTCTTGAAATTGCTATTGAGCGAATATTGTGCCAGACTGGGGAAACGGGGAGGGATGCGGGGATTTTTGATAATAACTTACGGATTTACTGATATAATTTAATGTGAATTTGATTCTAAGGACGCGTTCCAAGACAAAGAAAGATAATG
>Ga0209410_1001184_pt1 | contig 12639 bp, 14 predicted proteins | sample Mar14436cmmetaG_FD_184135 | JGI IMG/M metagenome (GOLD analysis project Ga0209410, IMG submission 184135) | Marine hydrothermal vent microbial communities from Guaymas Basin, Gulf of California to study Microbial Dark Matter (Phase II) - Marker... ... | reverse complement strand
CTAATTTTTGTAAGTATGTTTAATAATGTTTATGCTAAAATTTTAGTATTTAGGAACTGGTGTTTCATATTTTATTTCAGACCTGCACGGGTATTTCATCAAGTCAAACCTTTCGAGCTTCATCATTAACGTCTATTAAAGGATACCAGCTGTAATAAAGATTACTTCATCTGCCTTTTCAAAAAGCTAAACCTGTTTCATATAGTCATTATATTAAATTAAAATACTCCCATTAAATATTAACTATATTAATTATAAGGTGAGGGTAATGGCAGAAATTTCAGACTCCATAGTTAGAGAAATTGCGGTAAAAATAGCAGGTGATATTATATTGTCTTCTAATCCGGGCAAAGTCATGAAACGATGGCGTGAAACTTTCAGAATTTCACAGATTGAAATTGCACAAAAAATGAGAGTATCGTCATCAGTTATAAGCGATTATGAAAGCGGTAGAAGAAAGTCGCCTGGAGCAAAATTTGTTAAAAACTTTGTAAATAGTTTAATAGAGGTTGACATGGAAAGAGGTAGAGAAGTTTTATCGAATTTATTGAGGATAATATTGGGCGGTAGCAAGCTTTACAAGGCAGTTATCGATATGAGAGAGTTTTCGAAACCTATAGCAATAGCAGATTTTTGCGAAAAAATCAACGCGGATCTAATAGTTAGCGTAGGGTCAGAATCGACGCTACTTTACGGATACACCGTTGTCGACAGCATAAAACTAGTAATAGAAGTTCCTTCTTATGAATACGTTAGGCTTTACGGAACTACAACGCAAAGAGCGGCTATTTTCACCAAAGTTACATATGGCAGAAGTCCCATGGTTGCCATTAAAGCGATGCAAGCAGGGATGGGAGGCCTACATCCTGCTCTAGTTGTGATGCACGGTCCAACACGCGTAGATAGGCTTGCCAAGGTGATAGCTACAAAAGAAGGAATACCTTTAGCACTTTCTAGAGCTGGAAGTGTAGAAGAGTTGTTGGAGTATCTAAAGAAAATAACTTAATTTTAGTCGACGCTGATACGGTAGACTTTGTATTTTTTAGGTAGTCTGATCTCCAGTATACATCCACGAAGCTTTGCTTTGGCCTTTTTCGCGTCTACCGGCGTTGGTAATATTATCTCCTTCCTGTACATTTCAAAGCTTGTTCTTCCATATGTTATTAAATCGTCGAATGGAACTTTTCTTTCCATTTTAGCCTCAACAACGATTTTATTTTCAGTAGCCGTAACCTTGACATCTTCTTTTCTCTTTACGTATGGCAGATCAACACGCACAATGACTTCATTTGGTGTTTCCTCAATGTGGTATAAAGGTTCCAAACATTTACTTTCGAAGTCGAATAACGGTTTAAATATCTCCTTTTCAAATTCCCTGAAAGCTTTTTCGATCTCTTCATGAATTTTTCTTATTCTATCAAATATCCATTCCTCGCTCATGTAACCACCTCTACGTTATGCATACATTAGAGGAACCGCAAACTCGTACTCTTTGCCAGAGGTTTTGAGAGAGCTCATTGTTCTTTGCATAAGTTCACGCAATTTTAATCTAATCTCCTCTTCCTGTTTTAATAAAGGTTCTACATCAATATTTATGTTTAGTATTTTACCCAAAACTTCTAAAGCTGCTGCTGCAGCTCCAGGATCTGGATAATTAACATAGGATTCTGCCAGTAAAACCATTGCCGGAACTTTTCTTTTGATGCATTCCTTTAATATAGTCGCGTAGATTCCCGCTATAAAACCGTTTTTAAAAATTTCAAATCCCTTCTTCTTTAAAAATTCGCGATCTATATCATTGGTTACTGCGACGTAAACTTTAGGCTTGCTAAGCTCGATCCTATTGGGGACAGGGACTCCCCCTATCATTATTATTTTTTCAGATTCTATATCCTTCGCTAATGACACGATTTTTTCAGCTAAAGGTGCGAGCTGGTCGGAAGGTATGGGAACCTCTGACATTAGAACGGTTTTATTATCATCAGCGTGAAATCTTACAGGTAGCACGGGTTTAGTTTCATGGAAAACGAGTATAGGTGGAAATTTTGGGGAATCTATAAATGCAACTTCTTTCATATTGAACGTCTTTACCAGATATGATGACGAGATAGCACCAACTAGTCCAATATCTGGTAACCCAATAATTAACGGTTTCTTTTTGGGAATATCATTTTTCTTAAATATTTCAATGGTCACGTTGCCACCTTAAATTTTCGAATATTTTCTCAAAGCCTCAACTACTGGTAATGTTCCCTTAATCAAATATTCCATTAAAGCTCCACCAGCTGTGCTAACATAGCTAAATCTTTCCAAGTATCCAAGTTTTCTAGCAGCTGCTATGGTATGTCCTCCACCTATGAGAGAGAATGCTTGTGATGAAACCATTGCCTCGAAAATTGCCTCTGTACCCTTACTGAAATTGTCTTCTTCAAAGATTCCTAGCGGCCCGTTCATAACAACGGTCTTGGCGTTCTGTATTTTAGAAGCATATGCTTTAATGGTATTAGTTCCTACGTCTTTTATGAGATAGTTTGTTGGTAGTTTTTCCACGCTAATTTCTTCACGAGCATTATTAACATCTATAGCCAAATCGTCAGGGAGTAGTATCTTATCTCCATATTCGTCTAATAATTTCAAAATTTTATCTTTTAACTCTAGAAAACCTTTTTTTTCTAATACATTAACGTTTTTTTCGCCTAAATCAACTCCTTTAGAATACAAGAATAGATTAGCAACTAATCCGCCAGTTAAAACGTAATCAGCTATGCCTTGACTTAATACTGCATATGATAAGTCCGCAGAATCCTCGGCTTTTGCGCCTCCAAGTATATACACGCAGGGATGTTCGGGATTGTTCCTAACTTTGTAAAGAACTCGCAGTTCTTGCTCCATGACTCTACCCGCTATAACTTCCTTTGCAATAGGCATTAAACCTACCATCGAAGCGTGAGATCGATGCGCAGCGGCAAATGCGTCGACACAAAAAACATCTACAAACGGTGCCAACTCCTGCACAAGCTTGCTTTTCGCATGTTCTTCCGGAGGTAATTTTTTAGTTTCATCTTTCCACATTCTAACATTTTCGAGAAGTAAAACCTCGCCCTTTTTCAGTTCATTGATAGCTTTCTTAGCTTTTTCTCCAAAAATATCGTCAACAAACTTTACTGGAATGTTCAAAATATTGCTTAGTTTTTCCGCATGTTGCTTTAAACTTATAAAATCAGGTTCTCCAGGTCTGCCTTGATGAGCCAATAGAACGACTTTTGCCCCTCTATCTATAAGCTCTTGTATAGTTTTAGAATGAGTTCTAATTCTCGTATCGTCTATTAGACGCTTAGTATTGGGATCTACTGGACTATTAAAGTCTACACGTGTGAAGACGTTTTTATCTTCTACTTCTACATCATCTAAAGTTTTGATGTCTAATTCTTCAATCATCCGGTCCACCATTAACTAGACAGATATAACCAAATATATACGTTATCATTTAACATCGCTAAAGTAATAAGGAAGCATTGTTTAAAAAATAAAATTGGTGGTTTATTCTGAAGCCTGGGATTCTTTTACATGGAGGAGCTGGCTTTTACGATATAGATTCAAATAGGGAGCAGGAAATAAGGAAGGCTATAAGAGAAGCAGCTGAGAAGGGTTTTGAAGAACTTCAGAAAAATGCCAGAAAGGCTGTTGTCGAGAGCGTTAAGATAATGGAGGATAGTGGAATTTTTAACGCAGGCGTTGGCTCTGCTCTGACATTGAGTGGACGCGTGGAGATGGATGCAGCTGTCATGGATGGACGTGATTTATCCATAGGGGCTGTCGCGAATTTAAGAAATATTAAAAATCCCATTCTGGTGGCTGAAAAAGTATTGGAGGTTACAGATCATATATTGTTGGCTGGCGAAGGAGCTTACAAATTTGCTAAAATGATAGGATTTGAAGATGCGGGTGATTTGTTAATAACAGCGGAGAAGAATAGGAAGCGTGAAGAGATGATAGAGAAGTGGCTTAGAGGAGATATTTACACCACGTTTACCAAATTAAGAAAACTATTTGAGGAAAAGAGTAGCGAAATTTTGGGGACGGTTGGAGCTGTTGCATGTGATTTTGAAGGTAATCTTGCAGCTGCGGTGTCTACAGGAGGAATACGTATAAAACTAGAAGGTAGAGTGGGTGACTCGCCACTACCAGGAGCGGGTTTCTACGCTAATAGCGAAGCTGCTGCCGTAGCAACTGGAATAGGCGAATACATAGCTAGAATTCTTTTATCCAAATACGCTTGTGATCAAGTGTCTTTAGGTAAATCAGCTCGAGAAGCTGCGAAAGGAGCTATTAACTACATTACAAGAATATTTGGTAGCGATATTGCAGGTATAATAGTAATCGACAAGGAGGGAAGAATTGGAGCGGACTTTAATACTAGGGGAATGGCGAGAGCCTATATGAGAGAGGGCTTAGAAAATCCTAAAATCGCTATTTACAAAAACGAAAAATTCTTCTAATCAGGCACTATCCACGTTCCAGACCTACCTTTGATAGAATCTTCTAATTTTTCTAAATGAGCAATGATTGCCGGATTCTTTGTTTTCTCCACATATTCAATGCAAGCCAATATTTTAGGACCCATACTGCCTGGCGGAAAATGTCCCTCATTATAGAATTTTCTAGCCTCGCTAACCCTTAACCGTTTCAAAAATGTTTGTTTATCGCTTCCATAGTATAAAGCTGCACCCTCCACATCTGTTAAAATTATTAATCTATCAGCATTCAATTCTACTGCCAAAAGAGCGCTTGCCAGATCCTTATCTATTACTGCTTCCACTCCAAACAATCTGTTATTTCGTTTGATTACAGGTATTCCCCCTCCACCAGTACAAACTACTATGACTCCGTTATTGACTAGGTTTTTTATCGAAGATATTTCTATGATTCTTTTCGGCGTGGGAGATGGTACGACTCTCCTCCAGCCTTTATTAGTTTGAAACTTCATTATCCATCCCCTTTCAACTTGTAATTTCTTAGCTTCGTTTTCTCTATAAAATGGACCTATTGGTTTGCTAGGCTTTTGGAACGCGGCATCGCTTTCATCAACTAAAACCTGGGTAAGCAGCGTTGCCACCTCTTTCTCTATTCCAATCTTCTCAAGATGAGATTTTAGCTCTTGCTGAATAAAATAGCCAATCATGCCTTGGCTCATCGCTCCACAAACATCGAGGGGCATTGGAGGAACTGTATTGGCTGCTATCTCTTGCTGGAGGTATATATTTCCAACCTGCGGTCCATTACCGTGCGTAATGACAATTTTATGGTCTTTAACTAGCTTCGATATTTGCCGTATAGCTCTGCGTAGATTTTTTCTTTGTTCATCAGCAAAGCCTTTTTCGCCTTTGCCAATAAGAGCGTTACCTCCAAGAGCAATCACAAGTAGCATTTTTTCAACCGCGTAGATTAAATATTATTTAGTTATATTAATGCTTGGGTAAACTAATGAAACTAATATTCATAGGTAGAGAGGAGATAGATGGGAAACGTGTTGTAATTTTGGAGTACTCAGGGTTTGACGATGAACAGATAGAATCTATACTTAAAAAATCAGGTTTACGCTATGATAAAAAAGGAAGGCTTATCATTGTAAGCGGGAAATCTAAAAACAAGATTAAAAATATTCTAGTAAAGTCAGGAATCAACCCTGAGGATATCATCGTCGAAGGCGAGTTTCTTTCTTTTAAGCACATTTTCAAAAGGATTAGTATAGGTAGAAGCGCCAGGTTGATATGTCCCAGGTGCGGTTCCAGGAATGTAAGAAAGATAAGTTTTCTTTCGGGATGGTTGACGCCTTTACAGCTTATATGCGAGGATTGCGGATATATTGGTGCAGCATTTTTAGAGGTGGAGGAGAATGTTAATAATAGAACCTAAAAAGCTTGTAAAGACGATATCGAGAAGAGAATTGGCGAAAAAAATAGATCATACGCTTTTAAAACCGAATGTTACGTTGAGCCAGCTAGAAAAAACATGTATCGAGTCTAGAAACTATGGTTTTGCAGCTTGCGTTATTCCAGCATTTTTTGTTGAAAGGGCTGTTAAACTTCTGAAGGAGTCCGATGTTAAAGTAGCTACTGTTATCGGTTTTCCACATGGAAATTTAACTACAAAAGCTAAACTTGCTGATACCAGGGAAGTTCTGGAGAAAGGAGCTAGAGAAATTGATATGGTATTAAACATTTCAGCGCTCAAAAGCGGGTTATACGATTTTGTAAAGTGGGAAATTAGCGAAATAGTGGATTTAGCAAAAGATTATGATGCAGTTATTAAAGTAATAATAGAAACTGCATATTTAACCGATGATGAAAAAGTAAAAGCAGCTGTAATTGTTAAAGAAGCTGGTGCGCACTACGTAAAAACGAGCACAGGTTTTGCAGGAGTAGGAGCAACAGTTCACGACGTATTGCTGTTGAAAAGGGCTGTTGGAGAATTTCCTAAAATAAAAGCTGCGGGAGGAATTAGGCATTTAGAAGATGCATTGATAATGATATTTGTGGGCGCCGAGAGAATAGGTACCAGCAGCGGAGTACGTATAATGGAAGAATACGATAAACTAGTGAATAGTCTAAAATAGTTTCGACAAACAACTAATTTTTTATACCCCCTCTGTTCTCTCTACTCTTCGATCTCTATGAAGCCGTTAAAGAAAGTGGGCATTGCGGGATATGGAGCATACATACCCATGTATAGAATTAAAGACGAGGAAATTGCTAGAGTTTGGGGAAGGGATGTTAGGCGTACACCTATTCAGGAAAAATCTGTTCCTGGAATTGATGAGGATTCATTGACTTTTTCCGTAGAAGCGGCTCAAAACGCCATTTTAAGAGCCAAAGTAAGTCCTCAAGAAATAGAAGCAGTCTATGTCGGGTCTGAAAGTCCTCCTTATGCTGTAAAACCAACAGCCACAGTCGTCGCCGAGGCACTCGGAATAACACCGAGGTTGATAGCTATTGATATGGAATTTGCATGTAGAGCTGGCACCACGGCAATGCAAAGCGTTATGGGCTTAGTAGCCAGCGAAATGATAAAATACGGGCTTGCTATAGGAACAGATACGGCCCAAGGAAGACCTCAAGACGAACTCGAATATACGGCCGCTTCTGGCGCTGCAGCTTTTATATTAGGGCCTCACAATTCTGAAAATGTAGCACTTATCGAGGGATCGTATTCGTACGTTACAGATACTCCGGATTTTTGGCGTAGAGAGGGAGAATTTTATCCCATGCATTCTTTCCGATTTACCGGTGAGCCAGCGTACTTTCATCATATATACCATGCGGCAATCGGGTTAATGGAATCATTAGGGCTTAAAAACAGCGACTTCGATTACGTTGTTTTCCATCAGCCAAATGTGAAGTTTCCATTAAAAATAGCTAAACTTTTAGGATTTTCAGCAGATAAAATCAAAGATGGTTTATTAACTGGAATAATAGGGAATACTTACGCGGCTGCCTCCATGATCGGTCTTGCCGCCGTATTAGATAAAGCAAAACCTGGAGAGCGGATATTAATGGTATCCTTTGGTAGCGGCGCTGGATCGGATGCTTTCAGTATAATCGTCCAAGATGCTATCGAAGAAAAGAGAAATTTAGCTCCTTTAGTAGAGGATTACATTAAAAGAAAAAAATACGTAGATTATGCAACTTATGTGCGGCTGAGACGAAAATTGAGGAGGTGATTAGAGTGAATAAGGTATATCTCATAGGTGGAGGAGCGACAAAGATAGGAGAGCATTGGGAAAAATCGCTGAGGGATCTCTTTGTGGAAGCGGCATTGAAAGCTGTAGATTCTGCTGAGATATCACTAAAAGATATTGAAGCCGTCTACGTCGGTAACATGTCCTCTGGTGAACTGCAAGGACAAGAACATTTAGGATCTTTAATGGCGACTTGGCTTGGAATACCTGGAGTAGCTGCGGCTAAGGTAGAAGCAGCCTGTGCAAGCGGCGGAGTAGCTTTCCACCAAGCGTATCTAGCCGTAGCTTCCGGATTATACGACTGCGTTCTTGTGGGAGGAGTAGAAAAAATGACAGATGCTATAATATACGATGTTACAGCCGCGCTTATTATGGCTGATGACTATGAGTATGTAGCTTTTACGGGAGCGAGTTTTGTAGGTTTGAATGCCATCGTCTACAGGTACTACATGGAGAAATTTGGCGTAAAACAAGAAGATATTGCATTATTTGCTGTTCATGATCATAAGTATGCAGTAAAAAATCCCTACGCACAATACCAGTTCGCGGTATCGCTGGAAAAAGTACTAGAATCGCCGAACGTGGCGGATCCGATAAAACTTTTTGAATGTGCACCTGTTGGAGATGGATCTGCAGCATTGGTTATTTGCTCAGAGGATTTCGCGAAAAAGCTTGGTAAAGATTTCTTAGTGCAAGTTGCGGCATCAACTGTTGCAACGGATACGATAAGCCTTACAAATAGGAGAGATTTAGCAACCCTGGAAGCGACCGTGAAGGCAGCTAATAGAGCTTATAGAATAGCTAAGATAAGTGTTGAAGATATCGACGTGATAGAGGTTCATGACGCGTTTACTATTTTAGGCGTCCTACATCTGGAGGATCTAGGCTTCGCTGAAAAAGGTCAAGGTTGGAAGCTTTTAAAAGAGGGAGAGCTGGAGAAAAATGCTAAAATACCTACGAACATGTCTGGAGGTTTAAAAGCTAGAGGGCACCCAGTAGGTTCGACTGGCGTATATCAAATATTCGATATTTACCTACAATTAATAGGTGAGGCGCCAAACCAAGTTGATAGCGCCGAAATAGGCTTAGCTCAAAGCGTTGGAGGCGTGGGTGGAACGGTAGCTATTAATATTCTAAGGAGGGTGAAATAATGAGCATTCCGGCATCGAGTGTCCCGAGATCTTGGAGAGAAAGAATAGTAAAGTATAGGCTTATAGGATCAAAATGTAGCGAATGTGGAAAAACGAGTTACCCACCGAGGAATATTTGTCCATATTGCGGGTCTAGAAGGCAAGAGAAGTTTGATTTGCCACGAAGGGGGAAGGTGTTATCGTATACCGTGATACGAACACCACCGCGAGACTTCCTAGAATATAGTCCATTTATCGTAGCATTAATAGAATTAGAAGATGGTACAAGGGTGTTAAGTCAATTGACCGACGTTGAGCCTGATGAGGTTAGTACTGGCATGGCGGTCGAAGCTGTTTTTAGGCGTTATAAAGAACAAGGGAAGGAAGGGATTATTGAATATGGAATAAAGTTCCGTCCATTAATCAAATAATTTATTAGCCTATTTTAGATTCTTCAAGAACTGTTACTAAACCTATTACAGCTGATGTTAAAGCATTGTCCGTGGATATAGTTATGCCTGGTGCAAGATCTATTACTAGCTCAGCTGCTCTGAAAAGCCCTGTCGGCAAGCCTTCATGAGCTCCAATTAAAATTATAATCTCTTTATGTTTGCTGAATAAATCGATTATTGAATCTTTAACCGTCACTAGTGGTTTTCCACGAGTAGAAGTTACGATTATAGGTTTATCGCATTTTAATCTTACGAATTGATATAGGTCGTATACATAGACAGGCACTCTATGGGGTTTGACACTGTAGGCTTTTTTCTGGATTTCGTATCTCGATTTTATACCCTCGTATACACCGTCTAGAAAGGTTTTGAGGATAAAGCCTTCCAATGGCCTGAACGGGGTCACGTAAAGGGATTTAATTTCAAAAGTTTGCGCAGCTCTACCTATTCTTATTCCCATTCTCCTTACAGCTTCTATATCGCCAACATAAGGAACCTGACCTATAACTATTCGTTTAGGAACTTGTCGAAGATTCGGCTTCCCTGGATAAGATTTTTTCCTCTCCTCAGATCCGGATGTTATTGAAATAAATGCCTCGTCGTGGAAAATTTCAATCCATACAATTTTGTCAGGATAGGATAGATTGACCAGCGCCCCAGTAACAGATTGAACAGCTGAACCGGCAGCTATATTCACGTCTACACTGGAGAATTCATGTTTACCCCTCCTCGTAGTTCTAACGGCGAAAGTGTCATTTTTGCTTATTAAACGTAAAGCCACCTTCGCTGCAGCTTCTGATATTTCATCGATGCTAGCTTTGCAAGATGCGTAAACTGGTAATACTTTCTCTACCTCATACACTTTTTGCTTTATAGTATTTATTATGTCAGGTTCAGGGTCTATGTTTTTTACGAAGACTATACCGACGCTGCCGCGTGGTTTGGACTCGACTATGGCTGTGGGGAACATCTCTTGTATTCTGGAGGCTGCGATGTTTTCGAGATTTTTTAAGGTTTTTATCAGTAACATCTTATCACCTATATATTCTAGCTATAAAAAATCCTGTTGTTTTATTAATATGTGGAAATAGTCTTTTCACTTTGCGTGCAATTCTATAAGTATTATAACCCGAAGTACCGATAACATTGGAAGTGTCTACTTCTATATCATAATTGGCTAATAATTTCTCTATTACAAGCTCACCTTCTTCAGGAAGTAGCGAGCACGTAGAATATACAATAGTAGTATTTTTCCTAGAATCTTTTATAGCTTTTTCAAGCATTGAATATTGAACTTTCTGAAACTTTATAGGATCGAAGCCACGCTTATTCAATGCAAGTCTCAATCCTGGATCTGAAGCTATGGCACCAGTATTGCTGCACGGGGCATCAATAATTATTTTCCTAGGATATTTAGATAAGCATATTCTAGTGGAATCGCATAAAATTAAGTCAACATTTAAAACGTTCCATAATTGTAATAACTTTTTCATATCCGAGAGTCTGCCGTGGCTAATATCAAGAGCTATTATCTTAGAAGTATTATCTGTTAGTTGCGCTATTATTGAAGTCTTAATGCCAGGAGCGGCAGCCATATCCAGAATATAGTCATATTTTTCTGGAGAAATAGCGCTAACCACTACGGCGCTTCCCTTATCATGTATTATAACGTAACCATTTTTAACAATACTTGAAATAATTAGTTGTTCGCGACCTTTCAAAATTTCATACATATAGTCGTAATCCTTATCTTTTCTCACCACTGCGACTTGACTTAGCTTTTTTAAAATTTTAGTAGGATTTTCTTTTAATGAATTAATCCTGATCCATGTCATAGAGCGCATTGTCGATCGAAGCAAATTTTCTAAACTGGAACGATCCATAACTTTCAGAAGCCTGACTATAAGCCAGTCGGGAATTGAATATTTAACTCCTAATCTTTGATTACCGGGAATTTCTTCTAAAATATCTTCGAAAGTTAACCTACTGACTTTCTTTAAGATTCTAAACATCTTACTTGTGAGCAAGCCACCCGATATCCTTTTCAAATCTTCAAATGTGAAACCTAGTTTTTTATCTATTAAAAGTGTAAATCCCACGCGAAAAGCGCATACACGTCTTAGAGGAGCATGTATTTTCTCTGAAGAAAGTAGGTAATCGGCTGCGCGGTAGTAGAATAGGCTGTTAAAAGCGAAATTGTAGGTTCTGATTATATTTTCTTTAAAGTCGACTTTAGAAATAATTTCTGAAAATGCTCTATCCAATGATATACCATGGCGCTCGATTTTTTCAAGTATTAATGTTGCGGCTCTAAAGGCTGCTCGAGACATTATATTATCATATACGCTCCGTGAATATGAAATGTTCGCACACGTGCATGCACATTCACATGCAACATGACCTTTTATTATTCTAAAACTAAATTGTATCGATGAAAATGCGTTTAAGCAAGATATTAGTCTATGGCATTGGCCTGCTGATAATATACCACTTTTCACGCATATTAACAATTATCATATTAGTTGTAGTAGGCCTACGCTACCTCTTCCATCTATACAAAAAGAGCGATAAAATGCATAAAATATACGAGTACGTAGCGAGAAAACTTAGGCTATTGTCATTAGATAGGAATCTTAAAAAGCTACTAAATCCTCTGAGCAGAGCAGAAATAAGTCTTATCAAGTTGAGAAGTTTTTACAGAATATATCGCTGTTCGAATGATGCGATTTTTGTTGTAATTAACGGGTTTAAAATTACATTATTTACTATAATAAAAATACATCTCGATCCGAACAAAATAAGTTGCGCAGATTTTATCGGCAGTCTTTACCAGCTGCTATCAAGACAAATAGATGGTTTTAAGATAGTAATTAATGACTTTGATAGACAAGAGATTTACCTAATATTATCTACGTCAAAATATGCGCAGGCTATAACCCAAAAACTGCTAGTTGATATGGAAGACAAAATCGATAAAATCAGAAGTTCTTTGGCATATCTTCTATCCTCTCCTAGAATGTTAGAGAATATTCTAAGTGTAGACGTTTTGAGAAATGAAGATATTTTTGAGGTGATAATTGCTTGAAAAAGGGAAACTTCGAAATAAGCAAGTGTTCTTTGGATAACGTAGATTTTAAAGGCAATATCCTAATCACCGGAAACTTGAGCCTTCAGGCATTAGTAAACTTTTTATTGTATGAAAAAATAGAAAAAATATTAGTTTTGGACATAGACGGAAAAATAGAAAGTTTGTTCAAGGCTTCCGGATTGGATATAAGATATATTGATGCGGCTTATTTACTAAAAGAGCTCCTATATT
>Ga0209410_1001182_pt1 | contig 12647 bp, 11 predicted proteins | sample Mar14436cmmetaG_FD_184135 | JGI IMG/M metagenome (GOLD analysis project Ga0209410, IMG submission 184135) | Marine hydrothermal vent microbial communities from Guaymas Basin, Gulf of California to study Microbial Dark Matter (Phase II) - Marker... ... | reverse complement strand
CTTATACATTGGTACAAGTTCCTTTGTGAAGTGGTCGTGGTGGAAATGGGATATTATGACAACATCAGCCGTCTCAAGGTGTTGTATTATTCTGCTCTTCAACTCATAAAATCTTTCTATTTCCCGTGGATGGGGTGGCAGGTCAAACCTGAGAGGTGCAATGTCAAGCCCCGGGTCAATGATTATCTTCTCTTCTCCTGTATCAACAAATATACTGAAACTCCTTACTCCAAGACTGTCCGATGAGAGCAATCTCAAACCACTAACTGGATACCATTTCCCTGAATCTTTTTGCATCTTCAAACATATTTGTATTGTTGAACATGATGTATCCATCGCATTCAGCATATTCCTTTAACCTCAAAAGGTCTTCATTCGTGTATCTATACCTGTATCCACCTACTCCATGCAGTCTGAAGTATACAAAATCTGTCTTGAGTGGTTCTGTCTTGAACGGGTCAACGACTTCAAATAGACCTGTCTCTGAATAAATATACTCCAGCGCATCTTTGCTCCATGTACCCCTGTGTTCCCACCCAAAGATGAATTGGTCTGTCCTGAACCTTCTGAAAAAGTTAATGATTGACTTAATGCTCTCCTCTGATTCTCTGAAAGAGGCAGGGGTCTGGAAAATGATTATCTTTGCATCAAGCAGTTCAGCACACGCAAGGGTTTTCTCCATTCCTACATTAACACACTCAGAATCCCTGAAGGATCCACAATCATGGTAATTTACCTTTGCCTTCCTGTATGTGGGAGAGGTTTCAGGGTGTGTGATGAGTTGCCATGCCTTTATTACAAATTCAAAATCTTGTGGTGCTTCTCTTCTCCATCTTTCAAGGGTATTTTTTTCAGGGGGATTGTAAAAGGTCTTCTGAACCTCAACTACATTAAATTCACGATAATATCTTTTCCTGGCAACAGGGAAACCGCAACACCCTATCTTCACCATAACCTTACAATCCTGGTTCCTCTATAATAATGCCTCAAGATCTGTTTGTAATTATAACCAAGCCTTGCCATTCCTATGGCACCATACTGGCACATCCCAACCCCATGCCCATATCCTTTTCCATCAATGATAATCAGGTTGCCTTTCTGCCTGATGGTAAAAAGAATGGACTTGAGTGATCTTCCATTGTACTGGAAGATTGAACGAATCCTATCCTTTTCAATCGTAAACTTACCTCTATCAGTTCCTATCTCAACCTTTTTCACCCTCCCTGACCTTGTTCTTCCTGAAACCTTTATGTACTTCACCCTGTTCACATCCTTCCCGAACATCTGCTTTATCCTCTTCTTCACAACATTAAAGAATTCATCCCTGTTGTATATCACCTGCCATTCATAATATGGGGAAAATCTGCAGAACGGTTCACCAAACCTTCCATCATAAACACTTCTCAGGTATGGGAGTGGTTTACCTGGCCAGACCTCTTCGTTGTTTTCTGTTCTTCCACCACATGTGGATGAATACCTTGCATCAGCAACCTTCCCCCTGTACATAAGAACCTCACCCCTTGTGAGTTCAACAGCACTATCTGTGGTGGGGGTTGAGATATCGTAGCTTCCATAGACCTGATGTGCCTCTGTGTTTATAAGGTCGTATGGTTTTTCTCTGTTGAGAAGGTTGAATGCATATGACCTTGCAGCCACAGCCTGTGCCTTCAATGCCTCAATCAGTTCTGGAGATAGTCTCCCCATCTCCCTTGGAACAACACCCTTTATGTAATCCTCCATCTTCACAAAATTTACCACAAGTATATCTTCACCATTTTTTATCAACTTTATGTAACCCCTGTAAGGTCTTCCATTGAGGTATATTCCTGCACCTCCTACAGGAACAAAAGCAAGGGGAAAACTGGCCTCTTTCACAACCATATTCCCATGAACCTTTATCTTCAGGGGTCCTGTATAAACAATAATCTCACCAGCAAAGATTCCTTTCTTTCCTCCGGTATATACCCTTGTCCCGATATCCGATGAAACTGTGAACCTTCGTGGGTTTCTTAAGAGAAGGATCCTCACATCCGGCTCTGGCATACCTCTTCTTGGCACTGGCCTGACTGCCTGCTTTGATACACAGCCTGAAAGTATGATTGCAAACAGGAGTATAAATGACTTCCTCATCCCACCCTCTTCAAGAATTCCTTCATCAGGTCTATATGTGTTCCCTGCCAGTATATCTTATCACATACGGGACAGTAATAGAATTCATTATGGGTTTTATATACGTACTCTGGAACCCTTCCCTTAACCTTCTCCTTTTCAATTTTCTGTATTGGGGTATTACATAGGCTGCACCTTGAAAGGGGTTCTCCCTCTGGAGGAAAAATCTCCATCACCTTCCTGAGTTGCTCATGGATCATCTCTGACTTTATATAAACAACGCCAGGTATCTCCACAAGTTTTGAATTTCTGGTAAGGACAACCCTTGCCTCAGCCTTTGCTTTTACAATGAGTTTATCCGGGTGGTCTTCCCTGAAGTACTCGGTATCATAACCCAGAAGCCTCATCCACCTTGCAAGTCTTCCAAGCATGAAATCACATATGAACTTCACACCTCAATTCCCCAGTTTTTTAATAACTTATCAATCTCTTCCTGAGGAATCTTCTTCTCTCCACCAAGGAGGCGTGATATAAACATCACCCTTGCAAGAAACTCTATCCTCTCTGCCCTGTAAAATGCCTCGTCAAGGTCCTTACCCATTGCAAGGCAGCCGTGATTGGCAAGGAGTATGGCATTATGCTTCTCAATGTATGCAGATATAGAACGGGGAACTTCCTCTGTTGATGGTGTTGCATATGGGCTAACAGGTACATGCCCATTGGCAAGGACGGCCTCAGAAACAACAGGTTCAAGTGGAATATGGGAAACAGCAAATGCAGTTGCATATGGAGAGTGGGTATGAACCACAGCATTCACATCCTGCCTCTTCCTGTAAACCTCAAGGTGCATCCTGTATTCACTTGATGGTTTGTAGGTTCCCTTCACCTTCCTTCCTTCAAGGTCAATCTTCACCAGTGAATCAATTGTGAGTTTTCCCTTTGGTAGGCCCGATGGGGTTATCAGGATATTACCATCGGGTAGTCTCGTGCTGAAGTTTCCATCCGTTGCAACAACAAGCCCCTTCTGCTCAAGGAGTTTTCCAATCTCAATCATCTTTTGACGGAGAGAGAATTCACTGTTCAATATAGCCCCCTGAAGGTATCCATTATACCAGAAACGCCAACAAGGAATATTGCAAGAATCGATGAAACAATACCGATCAGCACAATAACACCCTGGATAATGAAGTAAATCTTCAGGTTTTTCAAACCTGATAAAACTGCCTCCTGTTTCTCTCTTGAAACATCTGCAAAGTCATTACCTGCCCTTAGAAGTAGAACACCCTGCCATATGGGAAGCCAGGCAGTGATTATACCAATGATTGTGAGCGCAGAAAGTCCACCTATAACAATACTGACAATCCCCACAAGTTTCAGCCACCCGGAGATCTCTCCAGAAACAACCTTCACTTTATCATCCAAAACTGCCAGATTATCCATATCCATAATTCCTCCTTTTTGTTCAGTATAACCATGGCGAAATAAAAATCAAGTTTCAGTATGGCTCTGAAAATCAATTAAATTCTTTTCTTACAGGTAGAGGGATAAAAAATTCAACCTGAAAAAACCTCATTTGCCTTACCCTCGTAACAATTGGGGTCAGTCATTAACAGGTTACATTTGACCTTTGAATGCTTTATTCTATCTCTTTAAATTGCAATCAGTTATGTTAAGGGTAAGGTTAATCTAATGCAAACTAAAAATTTATGCCCTGGAATCCAGAACTCAACCCTTTACCTGTTTGTTTTTACTTTTGCTTATAACAGATTGACATTAAAATGGTTAGGTTGAATGCGTGTGGACAAGCATGAGGAATAATGCTGAACAGATGAGAAAGTAGAGAGGGGGTAACATTTTAATTGCTAAATAAGTGTTTAAATATCAAAAAATTATCCGTTTAAAACTATGTTACTTGTTAATGCCTGACCCCGGATTTCCTCATCCTCTCCTTGGCATACACTCCACCATCCCTGTCAAAACCAAATACCATTAGTCCATCACCATACTGAAAGAATACAGGCATATCATCTGGAAGTGATTCTATGTCTTTACTGACACCCTTCTTAATACCCACCTCTGGTGGAATTATCTCACCATCCTTTGAGACCTTAACTATATACGTCAATTTCTCATCAGGGTCCCTTGAATAAACATAAAAATATCCATCACCAACCCTGTAAAATCCCCTGGGAATGTAAACATCCTCATACCTGTAAAGTGCAACCTCCTCAAGGTCTATCACCTCTGGCTCCTTTACCATCCTCAACTCATCATCATACTCAAACAAAACAACAAGGTTCCTGGGTCCAAGCCTTCCCAATTCCATCTTAGCTTTCCCCAAATCTATCTTTGAAATTCCAAGAATCCTCCCATTACACCAGGCAAAATTTATATCCACAATAGCTCCTAAATAATCAAGCTTCTTCTCCTTCCTGAATTCTTCCACTATATTCTTCCACTCTTCCCAAGATATTATCTTTACCCATTCCTTCTTAAAATACCTTTTCCTTATAAATTCCTTTGTCAAATCCTCCTCTCCAACATAAAGCGTGAAAACCTTATTTAGCTCTGAATCCCTGTATCCTATATCACTGAAATCCTCAGAAAACCTGTATATTTTGCTTCTACGAATCCAAGGCTCTGTTATTCCCATTGCTCTGTTTTTGTTATCGTAAAAAATATTGGAATGAATGTTGGAAGACATCAACCTCACCTTCCTGCATCCCTCACATCTCACCCTTCCCTGAAAATTCAATTCACTGTCATAAACATAAACATCCCTCTCCTTACTCCCATCAGGCCGTATAACCACTGTCCACAAAACACCATCAGGACGAAGAAGAAGAGTTGTGTATGGGAAAATATCATAGTGGCGCCACGGTTTGTACTCCCAGGGAAATTCAAGTTTTCTGTCATATTCTATAACACTCCCTTCCCTGTCTATCTTGGTTACATGGAATTCAGGATAATAGTAATACTCAGCAAGATTACTAAACAGTTTCCCTTCCCCACATACAACATAATAATTCTCATCCCTGTCCATATATACTTTTGTATAGGTATTCTTCCGTGTGTCCACAATAAACTGGATGTATCTGCTTACCTCATCTATTATCCTCTCATGCCTCACCCCTGATAAAAGTATCATTGTTAGAATAAAACCCATCTTTCACCTCCTATCTTCCTGAACTACCAATTAAATTATCTCTCCCAGAGATGTTCCTCAGGTCCAAAAAGTTCATGCATATAGTGGTACAGGCATTTCTCTGGATGATGTCCAGGATCATGACCTGACAACAACATCTTTTTTCATTTTTCACCCCCAAAATTCGCTTCTCCATTAAAACACTTCTATGTTGCCTGCCATTAAAAAATCAGATACCCTTATGTTCCTTTACTTCTGAGAATCTCTATTAACGCTTCCAGATGGTCTTCTGGAACATCAATGCTCAGGTTCTCTCCATAGTTGAATCGGGTTCCTTTTATCTTCTTCACAATCCTTCTTATATCATCACCTGAAATTTCGGTTCCAAGATAAACCCTGTACCCATAATCAATCTCCTTTATTTTAAGAATTCCTGCTTCCGATGCAGACATTCTGATTCCTGCCCAGTAGAAGAAACGCTCCATCTCCTCAGGGAACCTTCCATACATATCCCTCACCTCATCCATCACCTCTTTGAGTTGTTCAGGTCTTGTAGAGGAGGCAACCTTTCTGTATATTGACAACCTTTCATCTGGATTTGAAACATAATTGTATGGCACCATAGGAGGGTTGAAGAGTTGAATCTCACAGAATACCTTTTTAACAATTCTTTCACCTCTGAGTTCCCTTATTGCTTCATCAAGGAGTCTCAGATACATGTCATATCCAACCGACTTCATAAATCCACTCTGTTTTGGGCCAAGAACTGTTCCAGCACCCCTCATTTCAAGGTCCATCAGAGCAATCTTCAGACCGGAGCCAAGATGGGTGAATGTCTTTATGGCTGAAATCCTCCTCAAGCCTTCAGGAGATACCCCTCTCGGGATTATCAGGTAACAGAATCCCCTCTTTAACCCTCTCCCCACCCTTCCTCTCAACTGGTGAAGGTCACTGAGCCCGAATCGGTGGGCATCGTTTATGATGATTGTGTTGACATCTGGGAGGTCAAGCCCTGACTCAATGATGGCTGTTGAAAGAAGCAGGTGGAACTTCTTCTGTATAAAATCAACCATTATCCTTTCAAGTTTTGAAGAGGGCATTCTGCCATGTGCAATCTCAATCCTCAATTCAGGCAAAATCCTTTTCAATTTCTCTCCAATTGAATCAATGGTCTCAATCCTGTTGTGCACAAAGAATACCTGTCCACCCCTTTCAATCTCTCTCATAACAGCATCCCTTATAATCTCATTATCCCAGTGTATAACCTCTGTAACAACGCTGAGCCTTCCAGGTGGTGGAGTCTCAATAAGTGAAAGGTCCATCATTCCAGAAAGTGCCATGTGAAGTGTTCTTGGAATGGGTGTTGCACTCAGGGCAAGGTAGTCCACATTCACCTTGAGTTGTTTCAGTCTGTCCTTCTGTTTGACACCGAATTTCTGTTCCTCATCAACAATGAGAAGTCCAAGGTCTTTAAATTGAATGTCCTTTGAGAGAAGCCTGTGGGTTCCAATAACAATGTCCACCTTCCCCTCTCCTATGCCTTCTATTATCTCCTTCTCCCTTGATTTTGTGAATCTTGAAAGCAACTCTATCCTTACAGGGAATCTTTCCATTCTCTCTTTGAACCTTATATAGTGCTGTTCTGCAAGGATTGTTGTTGGAGCAAGTATGGCAACCTGTTTACCATCCATAACCGCCTTAAATGACGCACGGATGGCAACCTCTGTTTTCCCAAATCCAACCTCTCCGCACAGGAGCCTCTCCATGGGGTATTCTGCCTCCATGTCCCTTTTAATCTCCTCTATGGCCTTCAACTGGTCATCTGTTTCTTCATATGGAAAGAGTGCCTCAAGTTCCTTCTGCCACAGGGTATCCCTGCTGAATGCATGGCCCCTGGATGCCTTACGCATGGCATAGAGTTTTAACATCTCACCCGCAATCTTCTTCAGGTCTTCCTTTACCTTCTCCTTCTTTCTCTCCCATCTTGTCTTTGAAAGGGGTTCAATAACGGGCTTCTCTCCACCTGCATACCTCTTGACAAGGTATGACCTGTCAACGGGCACGAAAACCCTGTCCCCCTTACCATATTTAATACTCAACCCCTCTATCAACTGGTCATGAATTTTTATTGTCTTCAATCCTTCAAATATTCCTATTCCAAAATCATCGTGGACAACATAATCCCCTTCAGTAAAATCCTCAATTCCAGTAACAGGGATAACTGGCTTCTCCCTCTTTCTCCTTACTACCCCAAAAATATCTGACTCTGTAATTACAGCACACTCTTCCTCTAAAAGGATAAATCCACGTGAGAGATGGGCTTCAATGTATTCAATCCCGGGGAAATCTTCTTCCAGTAAATCCTTCATTCTGTCTATCTCTCCAGGTGTTTCAAGGGAAAGAATGAGTCTCCAGGAGTAATGTGTCTTCAGAAAACTCCGGAGTTTTGAGAGGTCTCTTCCAAAGAGTGGTGAGGGTTCAAATGGAATTGTATTACCGGTGGGTGTAAGAAGAATTTCTGGTGTCAGGCCATGGGTCTTCTGTGAGACAACAAAGAATCTCCTCAACATTTCTGAAAGTTTCTTTGAATCAGTTTTAGAGGCTGGTATTGATACCTTCTTTATAAATGTCATGGTCCTCTGGTTAAATGGATTGAAAATCCTGAGGGAAATAACCCTCTCGTCCTCAAATTCAATCCTCACAGGCTCATCCATATGGAATGGGAAAATATCTATGATAAACCCACGAACACTGAATTCACCCCTTTCAAGGGTTCTTGAAACCCTCTCATATCCCCCTGTTACAAGGTATTCAAGCAGACCATCATAATCAATACTATCTCCCTCTTTAATTGTTTTTACCCTCATCAGAGGCACTTCATCCTCAAGGTCCTCGGGGGAAAGGACAAGGACATCAAAATTCCCCTCCTCCAGAACACCTCCAATCTCTTCCTTATTCTCCCTGTAATATATCACGGGTTTTTTAAAGAAAAAACTCAGATCTTCCCAGACCCTTTCCTTCTCCTTCCTATCCACTATCAGAACAAGGGGTCTTTTCTCCCTGAGGCTGTTCAAAATCAAAAGCACCCCCGGGTAGGGTGGGAGTATCATCCTTTCCCGGAGGCGTTTCTTTACTGACCAGCCTATTTCTTCAACAATCACAGAGAAAGGCCAAGGAAGCCCTGAAATCCAAGGAATGCAAGTGCCATGAGGCTTGCTGTGATAAATGCTATGGGAAGCCCCTTCATTGCATCAGGGATAGGGGCAGTATCAATCCTCATTCTTATACCTGCCATGAGCACAAGTGCAAGAGTGAAGCCGAGTGATACACCAATGGAATAAACAAGTGTCTGAATCAGAGAATGCCCATAGTCTATGTTGAGGAAGGCAACACCAAGGATTGCGCAGTTTGTTGTGATCAGGGGAAGGAATATACCGAGTGCAGAATAAAGACCCGGTATCGCCTTTTTGAAATAAATTTCAAGGAATTGCACTAATGAGGCAATAACGAGTATGAATGCCGCTGTCCTGAGGAAAACAAGGTTCAATGGCATAAGTATATACTGGTATAAAAACCAGGTGATAACACTTGAAAGAACCATCACAAAGATAACACTCATGCCCATACCAACTGCCGTGTCCAGTTTTGAAGATATACCAAAGAATGGGCACAACCCCAAAAATCTCATTAAAACAATATTGTTAACGAGAAAAGCTGATAAGAATAGAAGGAATAGACTCATGCGGACCTCCTTGCTTCAAAGTATCTTATGCCTCCCATGAGGAAGGCTATGACAAGGAAACCACCAGGAGGGAGAATCATAAAAAGAACAGGGTAATTCAGGAAGCCCTGCCCAAGAACCTTGAACCCTTCAAAACCACCGGGAATACTCATCCATGTTCCCTGTCCAAGAATCTCCCTTATGGTTCCCATTATGAAAATGGCAAGTGTGAATCCAATTCCACTTCCAAGTCCATCAAGGACTGCCTTACCAACAGAATTTTTGTATGCAAACCCTTCAGCCCTTCCAAGTATAATGCAGTTTACAACTATCAACGGAACAAAAACACCAAGGTTCTTTGAAAGTCCAGGAAGATATGCCTTCATCACATAGTCAACGATGGTTACAAAGGTTGAGATAATTATAATGAATATGGGGATTCTCAAATTATCAGGAATCACCTTTCTGAAGGATGAAACAATAAGGTTTGAGAAGGTGAGAACGAATATCACCGCTGCACCCATACCCAGTGCATTGAATGCAGAGGTTGAAACGGCAAGTGTTGGACATAGCCCTATTGCCAGTACAAGCACAGGATTATTTTTTACAATTCCATCAATGAATGTCTTAAGCATCATTCACCTCCCACCCTTTTGTATCCAGAAACAATGGCCTTTTTCAACGCCTCTGAGGTTATGGTTGCACCTGTAACATCATCAATCTTTCCTGCCTCATCGGGATTTATCCCTATAAATTTCTTTAGATATGTGTTTTCCCTTACTTTATAACCAAACTCCTTTGTTTCAGGAAATCCCTCATCAGGGGACTGTATATAAATATCCCTGATTTTTCCATCCTTCACAGCAACAAGGACACCGAACTTTCCTCCGTACCCCTCTCCATAGGAGAGATAGATGGTGCCCAGTGTTTCATTATCCTTGACAGCCACCCAGATTTTATCTCCATATTCTTTTATCTCTGCATCTGGGAAGAAGTCTGAAAGATGCTTCTGATACCATTCATTCTCGCTCTTTTCTTCTTCCTTCAGGTATTTTTTGTATTTCTCCATTCCCATTCTCACAGCATTTGTTGCAGCCCTTGAGGAAATTGTGGCAGCAGTGATCGCATCCAGGGTTCCACCATCCTTTTTCAGTTTCACCTCTTCTTCCTTCTTTCCCTTAAACTGTTCCATAAACCATGGTTCTGTAACCTTCATTCCAAGACCGGGTGTCTCTGAAAGCCCTTCCTTTGGTATGTGAACACCCACAATCTTTCCTGTTGTATCCACCCCTACAATCACCTTTATAACACTTGCATAACCCCTCATTCCATTTACGAATATTATACCCAGTCTCTTTCCTTCTGTGATTACCAAAACAAATGTTGGTTTTAATATATCCTTCATTTTTTCACCTCCCCAAGATACTTTGGTCTGATCCTGTCAAGGAGAGGAACAAACATGTTCATGAACAGAATGGAATATGAAACCCCTTCTGGATAACCACCCCATACCCTTATGAGCATACATATAAGACCACCTCCAATTCCGAATATCCACCTGCCTGCTGGTGTGACCGGTGAAGTGACCATGTCGGTTGCCATGAATAGCCCACCAAGGAAAACACCACCAGACAAAATATGGAATAATGGACCTGCAGGTGTGAGTCCTGCCAGATAGAATATCCAGGCAACAACAAAAACAGTTCCTATGTATCCTACACTTATCCTCCAGTCTGCATACCTCATCACAAACAGAAAAATAGCACCTATAAGGAGAAGGAGTGCTGATGTCTCACCAATACATCCTCCAACATTCCCTATAAACAGGTTCTTGAGCATTTCAGGTGAATTTATCCTTGAGAGAACAGCAGGGTCTGTAGCATGGAGTTTAAGGAGATTGAGCGGTGTTGCAGAAGTTATACCATCTATCCCGCTTATTGAACCATGAAGGGGTGCACTCCATCTACCAGTCATTATCTGTGGCCATGATGCCATAACAAATGCCCTTCCAGCAAGTGCTGGATTGAATATGTTGTATCCAAGACCACCAAAGAACTGCTTTGCCACGAGAATGGCAAAGAAAGAACCAACAACAGGCAGCCACCATGGTGAGTTAACAGGTATGTTAAATGCAAGAAGGATACCTGTGATTATTGCACTTCCATCAAGGGCAGTTATTTTTCTCCTTGTTATCTTCTGGAACAGATATTCAGTGACCACAGCACTTACAACAGAGAGGAATGTAAGATACGCAGCCCTCCATCCAAAGAAATAGATAGAACCTATGAATGCTGGCATGAGGGCGATCACCACTCCATACATGATTTTCTTCACATTCCAGTCTTTCCTTATATGGGGAGACGCGGATATATACATTATTTCTTCCTCCTTTTCAGAACTTCCCTTTTACCCATTTTGAAGGTGTGAACCAGTGGTCTCTTTGAAGGACATACATATGCGCAACACCCACATTCAATACAGAACATCAGCCCCATCTCCTCAGCCATCTCATACTTTCCTGCATTTACAAGTTTCCCAATCATATTTGGTATCAGCCCCATTGGACACACATCCACACATGAAGAACATCTGATACATGGATAAACATCCTCTATGTGAACCTCATTTTTCAACTGGATGAGTATTCCGCTTGTCCCTTTAATAACAGGAACCGCATCCGTTATCTGGGCAAGCCCCATCATTGGACCACCAAAGATAATCTTCCCGACCTCTCCCTTCACACCACCAGCCTGTTCAATCAGATGGGATGCGGGTGTTCCTATGGGAACAAGATAATTGCCCGGTTTGTTCACCCCTCCTGTGATTGTAACAACCCTCTCGTAAAGGGGTTTACCAAACCTCAATGCCTCATATATTGCAAAGGCAGTCCCAACATTCTGGACATAGCAACCCACATCAAAGGGAAGCCCGCCAGCAGGAACCTTCCTTCCTGTTATTGCATATATCAGTTGTTTTTCAGAACCCTGTGGATACCTTGCTGGAAGGGAAACGACCTCAATCCCGGTTCCATCTGTTTTCTCTCTTAAAATCTGAATTGCATCTGGCTTATTATCCTCAATTCCTATAACAACCCTCTTCGGATTCAAAATTCTTCTTATGATTTCAGTCCCCTTGATGATGTCGTCGGGTCTTTCAAGCATCAGGCGATAGTCAGAAGTAAGATAGGGTTCACATTCTGCACCATTGATAATCACAATGTCAATGGGCTTGTCAGGTGGTGGAGAGAGTTTCACATGGGTAGGAAAGGCAGCACCACCAAGCCCCACAATTCCTGCCATCTTTATTGCCTCAATCATCTCTTCCTTCTTCATATTGGAATAGTCCCTTTCCTCACCGATCCCCTCTTCAATTTCATCGCCTTCAACCTTGATCTTTATTGCATCCATCTTCTTTCCAAGAGGATGGTAGTAAGGAACTATTCCCATCACTGTTCCAGATACAGGTGAATGAACAGGAACCGATACGAACCCAACAGGTTCTGAAAGCCTTGTTCCTTTTTTGACCTGTGCCTTCTTCTCCACTATGGGCTTTGAGGGTGCACCTGTATGCTGTGAAAGGGGAACATAAACAAACTCTGGTGGTGGCACAGGCACAATCTGGGATGATTTTGAGAGTTCCTTATGGTCATGCGGATGAACACCGCCTTTAAAT
>Ga0209410_1001180_pt1 | contig 12654 bp, 11 predicted proteins | sample Mar14436cmmetaG_FD_184135 | JGI IMG/M metagenome (GOLD analysis project Ga0209410, IMG submission 184135) | Marine hydrothermal vent microbial communities from Guaymas Basin, Gulf of California to study Microbial Dark Matter (Phase II) - Marker... ... | reverse complement strand
TCCCGGCCACCTGACGACTTTGGGATTTAATTCTTTGATTGCCTCTAAGACGTCGAGGCGGAATCCTTTATGGTTCGGAATCTCCGATTCCTCGCCTACCCAGATTCCCCCATATATGCATCTCCCGAGGTGCTCTATGAATTGGCCATAACACCTCTTGTCCAATCTTCCTATAACGGCTGACGCGTCCACAAAACCTTTACATTCCAAAAGATTCACCTTCGATTCGGGGTTATTATCCTCTTCTCTTCATCATCGATTTTAAGGATTACGCCTTTAGGATCGGCCGGAGCGTATCTCAAGTCCCTGCCTCCAAGTGGGTCAGCCTCAAGCCTGCTTGTCTCAGCTGGAGAAGAACCTCTAGGTTGAGATGTGCAACTGATATCCGTGATTTGAAGAATTCTGTTACTCTACTGGATGGAATTACAACCAAAAGTTAAAAAGGTTGGTTTTAGGCAGAGAATCCGAACACTCTGGGATTCAAGGGTTTTGTCGGGGCCTCCACATACTTATGACCTCTTCGCTTGCTCCCATCTCCTTTAAGAACTCCAACATCTTCAAGTGGAGGTCTTCGGCAACATCCTTATGCTCCTCGTAAAGGTTTCTTGTCTGGTTCGGGTCTCTCTTGAGGTTGTACAGTTCCGGCTCGATCTTCCTTCCAAGATCATCCGTTCCGGTAACGTCCGGCCTAACATCTATGAAGGCCCATTCCTTAGTGGTCACGGTTATCCTCTTTGCTGGGCCTCCCCCACGCTTGACGAGAGGAGCCGCACTCACTGCAAACTCCCTTTCCTCGAACTCCTCCCTCCTTATTAGAGGGATCAGGGACTTACCCTGAACCGTCTCCGGCACCTCAACCCCGGCGAACTCAAGGATGGTAGGCATGAGGTCTGGAGGCTGGACTATCGCGTCGCGTCTACCTTTTACACCTTCCGAGTCTGGCATCCGTATGATCAGAGGTATATGGGCTACCTCCTCGTAGAGGTGAGTCCTCTTACCTACGTATCCGTGCTCCCCATGGTACGACCCATGATCCGTCGTGAAGATCACCATCGTATCCTCGTAGAGGCCGAGGTCCTCCACTTTTTGGAGGAGCATGCCTACCCAACGGTCAACTAGGGTCACCTCCCCGGCGTAGAGAGCCCTCAAATGCCTCAATTCCTCCTCGCTTAGGTTGGGGGCTATCCTAGGGAAAGGCATATCGTACGGCGACAGGTAAGCCCCACCCATCACGTATCCGCCCTTCCATCCCGGATCGTACATCTCAGCGTACCATTTAGGCGGGTCCCAAGGTTCATGAGGATCAAATATGTCTATGTGCAAGAAGAACTTCTCATGTTTATCGTAGTTGAGTTCAAGCCATTTTATTGCCTCCGTTGTGGTTTGGGCTACGAAGTATTCGCTCTCAAACCTACGGAGCGAAACATTCCTCAAATATTGGGTTCCAAACGCCCTCTTCTTCTCAGCAGGGTCTCCAGTCGGGTTCGTCATGTAACGGTCATGTTCCTGGCCTCTTATCCACCACCATCCGTCGAACCCTCTGTCGAAGCGGTGGCCGTCCCTGATCATATGGTAGGTGTCGACGATGAGCATAGTTGTGTATCCGGCTTGGCGGAGAGTCTCGGCCAGTATAACCTCGTCCTCCGGGAGAGGCTCCCAACCTGAGTATATGAACGTGTAACGGCCGGTGAAGAGGTCGTGCCGGTTAGGTATCGTTGGGAAAGACGCTATGTAGGCCCTATCGAAGACTACGGCCTTCTCAGCGAAGGAGTCCAGATGCTCTGTGTGAATCCAGTCGTTCCCATAACACCCGAGGAAATCGCGCCGGAAAGTGTCACAAACTATCTCGATGATATTCATCTTCAACAACCTCAAAGAACCATCTAAATTTAAACCATAAAAAGTTTAGGCTTTATATAGACTGTGGAAGACCTTACTTCGGTGCAAAGCATGCTTAAGGAGCTAGTTGCAGTAGGCCCTCGAACGCCCATACTCAGGGAGTATGAAGAGCCGACTCAGGTCAAGGGTCAAGAGCACGCTCTCAGCGGTGAAGCATGGAACGACGCTCTCGATCTATCAAGGGAAACCCACACCATAAGCGAGGACAAGGTTAAGAGGGTTCCTCCAGAACTAAGTGGTGATCTCTAGAGCCCGGGTTGAGAGCGAGCCTTATAGGGAGCATCCCAGATGGGATGGGAACAGAATCTGCGAGACTGTTATAGAACTGTTTAGAAGGAAGAAGCTCAGGGTCGACTGTTTGCTCCAACCCATAGTTAAGATCGATGAGAGACCGTGGGAAGCCATAAAGCTTGCAGTTAGATACGGCTAGTTAACTTCATAACGTCCTTCACGTTTGCAAAAGGCTCGGTTTCCGCCGTCTCCTTCTTCTCAGCCATCCAACTTTCTCAAATTCTTAAATTGGTGTTCAGTCTAATATCGTAAAGGGGGGTCGTGTAGAGTTTTGCCTCGTGAACCTCTGGGCGTGAAGGTGCTGAAGGCGGTTTCCTCGCCGCTTAGACTGCGGATACTCGACTTTCTCATGAATAGGGGTCCCCTCTCCTACACAGAGATAATGAAACTCCTGAAACTCAAGCCGAGCAGAGACGCGGGGAGGTTTGCGTACCATCTCAAGACCCTGCTCAAGATGGATCTTATCGAGCCCGACTTGGAAAAGAAGAAGTATAGGCTTACGAGCCTCGGCAGGAAACTCGTTGAGGTCGCCGAGGAGATAGAGGAGAACGCGTTCCAAAGGAAGAAGATGCTCGTTAGGACTTCAAGGCTCTCCCTAGAACACTTCGAGAGGAACAAGATAGCCGAGTCGCTTATAAAGGAGGCTGGAGTCCCCGCGGACCTAGCTCAGAGCATAGCCCGGGAAACCGAAAGACGCCTAACGAAGCTCAGAACCAAATACTTGACCGCACCGCTCATAAGGGAGTTTGTGAACGCCATACTCATCGAGAGAGGCCTCGAGGAGTATCGCCATAAACTCACACGCTTAGGGCTCCCAGTCTACGACGTAACCCAGCTGATCAAGACCATGAGCCAAAGAGCGGTCGACGTTGAGGCTGTACATGAAGCGGCTGGGGACGCCGTCTTAGAGGAATACGCCCTCCTGAACGTTTTACCCCGAGACATAGCCGACGCGCATATCTCCGGCTCCCTCCACATAAACAATCTGGGCTGTTGGGTTCTGAAGTTGGAGGGAGTCATGCACGACCTCCGCTTCTTCTTTAGGTACGGGCTGTCCCCCGGGCCCGGCTTAGAGAAAATACCCCGCAAGCCTCCAAAGGATTTAGAGTCAGCCCTCTCAATAACGATTGAGGTTCTCAAGCTAACAACGAGGGAGTCCATGGGCGAACAGACCGTGGACTTTTTCAACGTGTTTTTAGCGCCCTTTGTTGGGGACATGAAGCCTGACGAGGTTAGGGATATCATCCGCAACTTCCTCATCGAGGTGAACCACCTCATTCCTAGCGGGGTATCCCTAGGCCTCGAGCTCACGATTCCAAGGTTCATAGCCGAGATATCAGCTGTGGGACCCAACGGAAGGAACGTTGACATCTATGGAGACTACGTTGAGGAGAGCCTCCTAATAGCTTCATCGATCATAGAGGCCATGCTAAGTGAAGAGAAGCCCATCCTCAACCCGAGTTTGATCATAAAAATAAGGAACAAGACTTTTAAGGATGGGAAGGCTGAGAGAATCCTCTTTGAGGCTCACAGGCTGGCTCTGAAGAGGGGAACCCCATACTTCGCGAATCTTATCCTCAAAGAGCAGAGGTACGCCTCCTACGCGGCTACCGGCTTCAGGTTGGCTTCTGAATGGAGCGGAGACTGGGAGCTCGACACTCTAAGGACAGGCATCTTGGACAGTGTGATCATAAACCTTCCACGGGCCTGCTATGATTCTGGAGGAAACCGAAGTAGGTTCTTCGAACAGTTACGTGACAGGATGGAGATGGCGGCTCGAGCCCTAGAGATAAAATATCTCACGATCAAAGAGAGGATAGGAGAGAATCTACTTCCCTTCCTAACACAGTGTAGGGACGGAGACCCATATTATAGACTTGAGAACTCCTCCCGTCTGGTGGGGTTCGTCGGATTGAACGAGGCTGTCCACGCGATCTCCGGCAACCCTATTTACCAGAGCGAGGAATCCCTAAAGTTCGCTGTAGAGATAGTTAAATTCCTATCGAAGGAGCTGGAGAGATACTCTAACAGGCCGGATAGCCGCTTCAACCTCTCCATGATCTCATGCAGGAACGCCGCCAAGAGGCTTGCCGAACTCGACATAGAGAGGTATGGGCTTGCAAAAGTTCGGGTTCATGGAGGCAGGAAAAACCCTGCGTATACGGATATGACCGCTATTCCGTTTGACGCTGGGATTCCTCTACAAAGATACCTCAGAATTGAGGAGCAGTTCCACCAGTTGACTCCGGGAAGCCACTTAACGCCTATACCCCTCAGGGAGGGGGAGAACGGGCCGGAGAGTCTCCTCTCAACCACGAAGGAGATCGTGAACACACATAAGATTGGGTTCTACACCTACAGTAGAGACATGGCCTACTGCAACAACTGCGATAGACTCTTCTACGGGGAAGTTGTGAAGTGCCCCCTCTGCGGCTCTGTCAAAACCATGACGCGCTTCATAAGGAGATCAGCGAAGTACGCAACTAAAACTTTGAACAGTATCTAGCTCTTTCTTGTTCTCAGTTTTAAGAGCAGACCGGACAAGAGCAACAAGATGGAATAAACGATAAAAACCTTAAAATTAAGCCGAGATGTATGAGGTAACGGTTGCGTAGCAACATATAACAGGCAAGTATGTGGACGCCATGTCGCTGAGGGAGTTCCTTAAGAAGGTTGAGGAAGAAGTTAAGCGTAAGGATGAGGCGCGTCAAGAGATCCAAGCGGCCATGCGTAAGGCTACACGCCTCTCGAAACAGGCGATCTTCCTCATCCATAAGGAGAGGCTTGAGGAAGCCGAGGAGGCCCTCAAGAGGGCTGAAGAATTCTTCAAAAAGCTTGAAGAAGTGTCGAAGGATGATCCTGAGCTGGTTTACTCGGGTATCGTTGACGCCGCGTTTCAAGAATATTCTGAAGCCCGCATATTGTTGGGGCTGGTTAGGGACGGCAGGTTCGTCGGATTCGAGGAGATAGGTGTCCCAACGATCTCTTACGTTTTGGGATTAGCCGACGTTATCGGAGAGCTGAGGAGGAGAGCTCTCGACTCGATAAGGAGAAACAAGATAGAGGTCGCTGAGGACAGTTTGGAACTTATGGAGACCATATACTCGGAGCTAATAGGTTTGGACGAGGCGCACTTCCTAATCCATGGACTCAGGAAGAAATGCGACATAGCACGGCGGATCATAGAGGCCACAAGGGGAGACGTAACCATGGAGGCGCGGAGGATAACCCTCGAACGTTCGATAAGGGAGCTGAAAGACGCTTTAAAGGAGGTTAGGGAGTATGGGGATTCGTCTCAACCCGGAGGAGATACTTAAACGGGTTGAGGTTGAAGGGTTTGAGAAGGTCTGGAGAGAGAGCGGCAGCTTTCTACCCAAGCCACCGGAGGGCTATCGCCTATCCTTACGTGGACGCGGAACCCCCCACCCGCTCTTCGACCTCATCGAGAAGATGAGGAGAACCTTCCTCAATCAAGGCTTCATCGAGGTTGCTAACCCCATAATAGTCGAGGACACTGAAGTCTACAAGCAGTATGGACCGGAAGCGCCGGTGATACTGGACCGTTGCTACTACCTAGCTGTTCTACCAAGACCGGATATCGGCCTGAGCAGGGAGAAGCGCCGGGAGATTGAGAGCCTCGGGGTAGAGATGACCGAGGAGAAGACCTCCAACTTGAAGGCTGTCCTCAGAGATTACAAGCGAGGTAAGATAGAAGCCGACGACCTTATCGAGAAGATATCTGAATCCTTAGAGGTGCCAGACGCCACGGCCACACTGATAGTCTCAAAGGTCTTCCCGGAGTTCACGTCCCTACGTCCAGAACCGACCAACCTCACGCTCCGCTCACACATGACAACATCTTGGTTTCTGTCGCTTCAGGCTTTACAGCATAGAGTCGAGATGCCCATAAAACTATTCTCAGTGGGAATCCGGTTCAGGAGAGAGCAGAGGGAGGACCCAACCCACCTTCGAGTCCACCACGCGGCCAGTTGCGTAGTTATGGACGAGGCGATAGACATCAAGGAGGGGGAAAGGATCACGAGGAACTTGCTTGAGCCTCTGGGCTTCAAGAGTTTCCGCTTCACCAAGAAGAAGGTGACCTCGAAGTATTATACGCCGGGCACGGAGTATGAGGGTTACATATATCACCCTAAGATGAGGCGGTGGATCGAGGTTGTTAACTTCGGCCTATACAACCCGATAGCCCTTGCAAGGTATGGACTTGAGTATCCGGTCTTAAACGTCGGGGTTGGAGTTGAGAGGGTTGCTTTAGCGCTCTACGGGGAGGACGACGTCCGAAGACTCGTCTATCCCCAGTTTTACGGGGAATGGAGACTCACAGACGCTGAGATAGCAAGGATGATCAGCTACCAGAACGAGCCGAAGACTAGGGAGGGCCACGAGATAAAAAGGAGAATAGTTGAGGAAGCCCTGAAACACGCTGATGACCCGAGTCCATGCGAGGTCCTCGCTTACGAAGGCCAGCTCCTCGATAAGGTGGTGAGAGTCTACCTCTACGAGAAGGAGCGGGGAGCCAGACTTCTAGGAGCAGCTGCCAGAAACGCCATTTACGTTCACGAAGGAAACGTTCTAGGAATCCCCTTAGAGGGTATGGATCACATCCCGGCTGTTAGAGAAGCGAGAGAAAAAGGCGTCTCAACGGGCCTCACATACATAGAGGGGGTAGCCGCCCTAGCCGCATCCAAGATCGAGGAGGCCGCTAAAACCGGAAGGAGCCACATGGACATCCGCGTAAGGATCGCTAGGCGCCCAAGCGACGTCAACATAAAGATAAGCAACGTGGCCAGAAGATACATAACGAGCCGGAAGGGGAGAATCGATGTCTCGGGGCCAGTCTTCGTCGGGGTGAGAGCCGAGATAATGGACAAGTGTACCTGAGAAGAAAGAGCCTTCAACAGGAATAGTTCTATCGAGTCCGCGATGTTGAGGGTTGAGATGAAAGGCGGTTTCTCGCTGGAGAGAGCTCGAGCTGCTCAGAGACTCTTGTCGAGGAGGGTTGTAACCGAGAACCGGGTGTCGATGCCTCCTCGTTACGTGGCGGGCGTGGATGTAGCCTATGCCGGACGGTTCTCTATAGGTGTAGTCGCAGTCCTCGATCTCGGCTCTGGGAAGGTTCTGGAGGTGGAGAAGTCCCTCCAAGAGACGAGGTTCCCCTACGTGCCGACCCTACTCTCCTTCAGAGAGGTTCCGCCAGTCGTCTCGGCGATACGGAAACTCAAGATTAGGCCTCAAGTATTTCTGGTTGATGGACATGGGAGGGCTCACCCATACCGCTTAGGCTTCGCCAGCCACCTCGGCTTGGTGATAAGGGCTCCGACCATAGGTGTAGCGAAGAGAATTCTCTGCGGGAGGGTTGAGAAGGGCTCTTCGAGGCTTTGGAACCCGATACTTCACGAAGGCGAGGTTGTCGGAGCCGAGGTCTACACGAAACCCGGAGGGAAACCCGTCTACGTGAGCGTAGGCCACATGGTCTCCCTCGAGACCGCCGTAAAGATAGTGTTGATGTGTGTGAAGGGGCACAGGATACCTGAACCCATCCTGAAAGCCCACCAAGCCGCCAGTAGAGAGAAGGAAAGGTTAAAGAGCCTCTTAACATAAGATTTTGAAACATAACCGCTTCCGGGGAAGGAGGCTAGAAAGGAAACTTGGACCCCCGGCTTATAGAGGCGATAAACAAGATTCGGGACGAGTCCCTCAAGGAGACGGTCCTCGACCTAGTTAAAGAGCCGTCCCTGAATCTCAGCGGAGCCCTTTACAAGGGTTTACGCGTCGAAGATTCGCCCGCAAGCCTCTCTAGACACCACAGCTACCCAGGCGGGCTCCTAGAGCATATCCTATCAACCCTCCGGATAGCGTTGACACTCTGTGACTGTGTTGAGGAAATCTACCACGGCAAGGTTAACAGGGATCTAGTTATTGCTGGGGTGGTCCTCCATGACATCCTCAAGCCCCTCATGTACGTAGCCAGAGATGATGGAGGATACGAGTCTTCACCCTTAGCTGAAAGGGTTGACCATCTCACTCTGATAACCTCTGAACTCGTTAGGAGAGGCTTACCCCTAGAGATCGTCCACGTGGTCTGCGCTCATCACGGGGATGCTGGGCCAATATCGCCTAAGACTTTGGAGGCCCTAATCTGCCACGTAGCCGACGTCGCCGACTCAACGTTGAACGGTAAAGTCTTGAGGGCTGCGAAGCATCTCATCAAGGAGGTTACAGGCCAGCCTGTGGAGGTTATAGACTCCAAGACAGCCTTTGAGCTAGTCCATCTGAAAGCAAAGGAAGGATGGGAAGGCGTACGTAAAGCCTTGAAGGGCTCAAACCTCATGGAGGAGTAAGGTTACAGTTGCTGGTGACGTGCCGTCCTTTCTGGAGAGAGTCCTTACTTGCTGAGGGTGGAGAGGGTAAGCGGCCTTAGGGGGGTTCCAGGCTGAGGCGACTACGCTGTTCGCCTCTCCTTTCTAGCCTTAAACCATCTCCTTATGTTCCTGTACTCATTGAACCCTATCGGACCGACTATTGCCAGCGTAGCCAACGAGAGTATTAGGGAGCCCATCCCCTCTAAGCCTGGAATCCTATCAATAATCCTTGTCAGGGTTCCCCACGCGCTCGGTATACCCGTCACCAAGAGGCTTGCCGCAGACGGCCCCCGAACTCTTATGTAGCAGTTTCTAGACTTCTCCGTGAAGGTTACGTTCATATATTTGTAGGTGACCTTGGCGTAGGGTATCGTGTATAGGCCTTCCCTCCTAAACGCAATCGTGTAGCTATGCGTGACCGAAGAGTTTGCGGGTATCTGATTCCAAGCCGCCGTCAGGTTTCCTTCCCTAACCTCAACGGAGGCCGCGGCTCCATAATAGGTTAGGAGGAGACGCTCGTCTAAGGTTACGTTCTCAGCCGGGTCGGTGTCCATGTTTACTATGGTCACGGTGACATCAACATCCTGTCCAATATCCACCTCGGGCATGGCGACGGCTTTCTCTACGTCGATCTCCATCGGGAGAATCTGGGTGAAACTCAAGGTGAGGTCCTCGGTTGAGATCGTTGCACCCTTCGGAACCTCCCTCACCATGACGTTGCTGGTTAGGTTTAAGTTCTCTATGGCCTCCCTAACCGGTTCCAGCTCCGGGTCCGTCAGGTTCGCCGAGATGGTTAACGAGACTACGGGTGTCTGCGATGTTACCGTTCCGTTGACAATCGTCGCGTTCGGAACAACCGTTGAGAGAACCGAGATCGTGGCCTCTGGAGAGAACTCTAAGGGCTCCGTCAAGTTCAGTAAGCTACTGACGTTGAAGGTGTGCTGGAGAGGTGAAGAATGTAACCGGTCCAGCCAGTACGAGAAGAGGCCTACTGTGACCGTCGGCTCCGTGGTGTTGGGTATGATCATGCTTACGAAGTCGAACGGGAAGCCTTCGACAGCCCTGAAAAGATCAAGAGCCGCAGAAGACGTGAAGAAGCCCACAACCATTACTGTACCGTTCGAGGAGAGCGACGTTGCCCCAGGACACAGTATACCCGAAGAGTACGCATGGTCTATGGGGATAGCTAAGCCTCCCCTCTCGACCGGTAGAACCCCCATAATTCCGGGGGCGATGTCGCCTGGGATATTGGACGACTGATAGATGAAGATGTCAACTTTGTGACGTTCTCCCGATATCTCGAAGTCTTGTGAGAAGGAAGCCAGATACGAGAGGGAAGCTCCAAAGGCCGAAGAGAATTCCTCGACAACGGAGTCAGCCCTCCCCCGAGCCTCGCCCTCAGGGGCATCTAGATAAGTTAAGAGTAAGACCGTTGGGGGGATGATCTCGTAGTACCTCGTCAAGTTTTCCAATAGGTCGCTTGGAACATCCGGTGGAAGGAGTCCGCTGAGCATCCCCGGGGAAGATAAGATCGGGGGAAGAGCGTCCGCCCTTGTATCATGCGTTATCAATACTCCTAAGAGAACGTTCTCGAACGCCGAATCTGAGAAGTCGACTCCTGGAAGCGTAGCCTCAGAGTCCATGAAGGCGGATGCCAAGTAGGCGGTTCCGTCCGGCGTGACGAAGCAGAAGAGGCCTTCCGCGTAGAACGGCTCCGAAGAGCCATTTTCAGGGGTTGCAACAGAGACCGCTAAAGAGAGGATCAAGACCGTTAAGGTGAAGACCGGAAAAAGTAGATGTCTCGACGCTTTAAACTTCATCCAAATGAACTTGACAGCTCTGCCAGACTCCATTGGAGGATTTGGGTTACCAGAAGTTACTTCGGCAGACTGTCTCCCGACGCTCCTAGATGAGAGTATCTTCTCAACGATCTGTCCGACTTCGCACCCGATCAAGGATGAGACGAAGAGTATGAGTATGTTCTTTAGAGCGCTTAACGCTATGGATGGGGCTAATGGGAATAGAATCTCGGTTGGTGAACCTATAGAGGAGAGCGATGTCTCCTGGAGAACTTGGAAGAGGTAACCTACAATCGGGGCGTTCATGATTGTGCTGAGCGATGCTCCCGGGGGTATGGGCGGCGTCAGGGAGAAAAGGGTTTCAGGTCTCTGAAGCAAGCCGAGCTCTAAGACCACTTCCCAGATTCCTAGAACTGAGACCAGTGCCACGAATAACATAAATCCGTAGATGAGCCACGCTGAGACTAGGCTTCCAACGATTCTTCTAACCATCAAGCCGCAGAAGAGGCCGATAACCGTCCATAGGATGATCAACGTCGTGAACTTGAAGGGGTCTCCGAAGAGTATAAAGATCATCGATAGGAGTACACGGAGAGACTCTCCGAAGAGTGGGGCCAACCAATCGATTATATACTTAAATTCCACCGGTACAATTGAAACGCCAACGGTAAACGTTGCAACTGAACCTAACATAAAGGCAGCTATCTTTCTCATATCTTTATTCTCTCACTGGTCTTAACATAGATACTCTCTTCAGGCATATATATTCTTAGGTGCTCTGTTGCCGGGTCATAGATGCCTCGCCTAGACGCTTAAGGCAGTCCCTTTAAGGGAAGCTCTCAGACCGAATATGCCAGTCACGAGGATGCTCGCCATCAGAACTATATAGGACATGGCGTCGAGGGACCACAAGTCCACCCACCGGTTTCGGCAGAACCATAAACCGATGCTCAGTGAGATGTAAATTGAAGCTAAACTACAAAGAGCATGGGAAGCCCGGATGGGTTTACAGAACCTCTCAGCAATTTCTCCCAGCCATCTGAGGAAACTCTTCACTCGGGGAGAGATATCAGAGATGTCGTCCAATAGGAGTGTGAGACCGCCATAAATAAAGAAGGTCTCTACGTAAGGCGTCAGGCCGTTGAGGCGTCCATAAGAAAGCCGTAAAGGTGACTGAGAAGACGGGATCGCCATAGAGAGATGAACAGACGCCGTCGAGACAAGAGTAACGAATAATCCATAAACATAATGGTGAAAGAGAAACCTTCTAATCTTGACTCTTCCCAAAACTCTAGCCGGAGCTATGTTCAAGATCGAAGCTGGAATCACCGCCCAGAAGAGCGAACCATCCAGCAAATATGGCGAGAAAGGTCTCCACCAAGGTCTAGCGGCATAGAACCCGGAGAGAATTCTAAGGGCCGACGTTAAACTTATCAGGGAGTTGAAGATTAGTGCCAGACCCAAGGTCTTTTTACCTAGGGCCGTAAAGATTCCCGACATGACCTTCATATAACGTCCTTCTGAAGATTTAAAGCTTCCTTATCCCTCGGCAGTCTTCTCCTCCGGAGGCTGAATCTCCACCACGGTAGATTTTTGACACTGTTTCGATTATGGTCTCGTGGAGATGACCACGGTTCGCAGTCGTGACCTTCAGAACCTCGACATCTTCACGGCTCTTTATCATTGTGACGAGGGAGTCTCTAGCCCTGTAATGGATCGTGCCCAAGACGGGCTTCCCGCTTTCTAAAGCGGCCTTCACCACGTCTCTGAACGGCTTTGAGAAGAGCTCCATCGGCCCAACCTCATCGATCACGATTAAATCAGCGTTCAAGACCGCTTCCCTTACAGACTTGACCCCAACGGACTCGAGATCGCTTAGGTTGACGCGGTACTTACTTATCTTGGGACCGACTGGTTGCTTAACGTGGGCGAGCCAGCCCTCACGGCCTGTCGAAAGGTCTATTATCTTGAAGCCCACACGGACACCTCTCTCACGAACCTCACGGCTCATCATTCCCCCAACCCTGTAACCCATAGACCTCAACTTCTCGACGGCTTTGAGGAGAACCGTTGTCTTACCGATCCCTGGGGGACCTGTCAAGAAGATTATACGCTTCAAGGCGTGAACCTCCTTATACTACATGAAATCGGCTAGAGTTCTCTGCTTAGGCCCCTCCGCTCCCGACCTTGGATGAGACTTAATCTCTTCATCCTTCCCCGGGAGGATTATCTGGCCGTAGACCCCGTCGTAACCGGGAATAACCTTAACCCGCTCCTCCCTGACT
>Ga0209410_1001178_pt1 | contig 12682 bp, 11 predicted proteins | sample Mar14436cmmetaG_FD_184135 | JGI IMG/M metagenome (GOLD analysis project Ga0209410, IMG submission 184135) | Marine hydrothermal vent microbial communities from Guaymas Basin, Gulf of California to study Microbial Dark Matter (Phase II) - Marker... ... | reverse complement strand
CATCTCCCACCATACTTGCGGGGGCAAGAGCTGTATTAACTCCCCATGCTGGAGAATTTAAAGGCCTTGTAAATCTCGACATTACTAAACTACCGTTTAAAGAACGAATAAAAGAAGTAAAGAAAGCTGCGAAACAATTAAATCTTACCATACTCTTGAAGGGCCACTGGGATATAATAAGTGATGGAAATAAAGTAAAAGTTAATATAACTGGTAATCCAGCCATGACTGTGGGAGGAACTGGGGACGTACTTTCGGGCTTAGTAGCAACTCTCTTAGCATGGAAGAATGAACCGTTTACAGCTGCTTCGGTTGCGGCGTTCATTAATGGAGTAGCTGGAGATTTAACAGCGCAGGAAAAAGGATATCATATCGTTGCAACAGATCTCGTCGACAAAATACCAGAAGTCTTCAAAAAATTTGAGATAAATTAATTTTATTTCACAATCGCAGCTGTAGATCCTGGAGATCTATTTGATCTACGTTTTTGAATCTGTTCAAAACTTTTCAAATTTTACATGTATCGTTATCAGTACAACTACCAATGCCGCTACAGCTATCGGTATCCATAGGTGAAGCGGTAAACCGAGCGGTAGACCCCACCATGGTCTTTCCATTAAACTTGAAAATTCTGGATCCAATAGGTGTAAGGCTGATATTGCATAGAACGTTGCTTCCATGGTTGTTTCATCCTCAGCAATGGGCTCTTCTGCTGTTGAATTCACTAGGCTGAAACCACCAGATGTTCTTTGGCAACTTAGTATCCAGTTTATTATCTTGTTTTTATTATCGCCCAACTGGTCTATCGCACCGACCGTATACAGGACGTCTATAGCTAAATATATTGTAAAGAGGGATCCTATGCCTGATCCTGGGACTTCTTCGAAACATCCATTGGGAAGCATCCTGCTTAAAACCCATGATACTAGTTGCTCTTTATTTATCCTATTGTCTTGAAGAGCCCCCGTAAGGTTTAGAAGTTTTACAGCAGCGTATGTTTCAGAAAGGGAGGAAGCGTTTTCTTCTACGGAAAAACCTCCATCGGGATTTTGAAGAGAAACTAACCACTCTGTTATATTGTAACTCATTGTGTTCCAGAGTGTTTTATTCAGTATGTAGATGATTGAGAGAGCATAATATGTTGTCCACAACGACTTCTCTGTGCTATCAGGGTATATGGTATAGAGATGGTCTGTGTTACATTTCATTACCCAGTTCACAATGCGATCTTCTTCTAAATATTCTGAATAGTCTTTATCGATAAGAAGAAAAGTTTTAAGCCCAAAGTAATTGCTGTATATGGTTATATCTCCATCCTTATCATATCTAATTAAACTATAATCTTCTGATTTCGAATCATGAATTATTAGAGTGCCATTGATCCATTCAGCAATTTTGTCCTTCTTTATCTTTCCAAACTTATTTAAAAGTTTTAACATGGTAAGAGCTTCAAAAGTAGCTTCAATGTTTGGTTTATCTTTTTGAAACGATTTAAAACCTTTCTTGTCTTCTTGTAAATCTAAGATATACCTGACTATGGCATCTTTTCTGGTGCTAATTAAGGCCGAAGCCTCTACTATAAAGAACGAACTTGAACACAATAGCATTGCTATTAATACCACAGCAAGCAATTTTATCTTCATCCGTCGATCCTCCGCATATTTAGTGTCACTTGAGTAGTTATCAAGAAATTGAAATCGCCCTACTTAATTTTTTCCATAACTCTGTACCTTACTTTAAATATTCATAAGCACTGATTGCAGCGACCGTACCCTCTCCTACGGAAATTGCAATTTTTAGAACTCCGCTTGTTACATAACCAGCAGCAAATACCCCGGGTACGTTCGTTCTTTGTTTTTTATCGACAATAATGTATTTGTTATTATCAATAGTTACTCCGATTTCTTGGGCAACCCTGCTTTCAGGTTCAAGACCTAAGCTTACAAAAACGCTGTCCACCTTTAACTCTTTAGTTTCATTGGTTGTTTTATCAATTAACGTCATTTTTTTAATGGAAGAGTCTCCGCTAATAGCTGTAACATCAGTGTTCCAAAAAACATCGATGCCGCTTCTCATTACCTTTCTTTTTAGGAGTGCAGTTGTATGCAGTTCATTATCGCTACATATCAAATATACAGTTTCAGCGGTGTCAGCAAGCATCAGAGCATTAAAGACTGCTATGTCACCATTACCAACAACTGCGATGCGTTTTCCTTTAAATAACATACCACTTGATGCCGTGCCATAAAAAACATTTCTTCCTGCGTATTTTTCTTCTCCTGGGATTCCAAGTTTTTTATATTTTCCTCCAGTAGCTATGATTAAGGCTTTAGCAAAATACATGTCTTTGGAGGAGACAATTCTCTTTTTTCCATGGAATATGTCGATTTTTAATACTTCTTCCAATTCCTTAATCTTTGCGCCGTTTTCGAGGGCCTGTCTTTTCATCGTATTAATAAGTTCCATACTACTAATTTTTACGATACCTGGGTAATCTTCAATAGTTCGAGTGTCAAGAACTTTGCCACCCACATTTTTGCTTTCTAGGACCACGGTTTCAAGTCCTAGTCTAGCCCCATGAATAGCTGCAGAGAGACCCGCAGGCCCTCCGCCGATGATCACAAGATCTATCTCTGCAGACACCCACAGATCCCCCCTTAACTGCATACTAACTTTATCATTTCACTTTAATAAGAGTTATTAGGGCATACACCTTCCACTAAAACAACTTACCGTATTAATGTCAAAGTATTATTACTACCCTAAGAACAAAGGGTTTGATTTTAATCTATAGCTCTGCTGTGTTAATTTTGGATGTATTAAAGTGATTTTTGGGTCTTATAAGACGTCTTAGGAATTGTTTTGCATGTTTAAGCTCTGCTAGTCTACACTCTACAGCTAAATCTCCTATTTGCCTATTTTATTTTAATGAATAACTTCATAAACTTTCGTAACAATAATTTTGTAAAACTTAAAATCCGTCCCTTAATGCGGCGGTGATTCAATGGTAAGAATTTTTGTTGAAAGTGTTCATGTAATATTTAAGCATTTAGTTAAGGTGGGTCCTTCAATTCCTGTTCAAGTGTTTATTGACAAATTATCGAATTTAGGTTTTTCTTATACAACTAGAAAACTTATGGTTCCTCCCTTGCCTCAACCAGTTCCACAACCTCCAAGCGAACTTGTTGAATATCTTTTTAAGCGTCCTTCGGATGCTACGTCTCTAATAGTTGTAAGTGAAAAGGGGTTTGTCGTTGATACTAGATCTGTTCAAACAGCTTTAGATCTTTTTTGGACTTCTCACGGGATATTGCGTGAGAGTCTTAAAGAGAGATTTAAAACTATAGTTCCACAAATGCAACTTTTAGCAACTATTCAAATTTATAGTGAGATAAGCCCTTTGAAGATAATTCAAGATATGTTAACACCCAGATTATTGAAAAAGAAAATTACAATGAAAAAAGTGCTTTCTCCGATGGCTATAGAGTTATGGACTGGTATCCCCAAGGATGAAAGTGAATGGTATATTGTTCGTTTAGAGCCTTTTAAAGGGGATCCCTTTAGAAGAATGCTAATGAGAATCACTTATAAGCATCAAAGCGTTGGGGAAGCTGTAGATTTTCTTGAAAAATTAGAGACTTACTCGATAAATCTACTTCAGAAAATAGTTAAAGAGACGAAATAAAATGAAGTTTGTTAATATGTTTTAGCTATTGCAGCCATCTTTTTAGTCTCTCTACCACATATAGGGCAAACTTCGCTCTCAGCTAGGTTAGCTAAGTCTTCTGACATCACAACACCTAGCACGTCCCCATCTACCTCTTCGCATATTTTTAGTCCACATTCATCACTTTCACACCATGGAATTAAGGCGATACCACGTCTATTTTGAATAATTTCCCTAGCTTCTTGCAGGTTTTTAACTCTGAATATTCTTCTTCTAAATTCTTCCCATGCTCTTTTCCTAAGGTTTTCTTCAATTTCGGTGAATATTTCTTTTACAACCGTCGTTAAATCACCTATCGAGTATGTTTTTCTTTCGAATGTATCTCGTCTTACAATTGTTACTTGGTTATTTGCAACGTCTTTTGGCCCTATTTCTACTCTAACAGGAATCCCTCTAAACTCCCAGTCGTAAAACTTCCTACCAGGGCTAATGTCTCTTTCGTCAAGAAACGTTCTGATGCCCCCTTGCCTTAAGATGTCAAGAACTTTTCTACACTGTTGAAGAACTTTTTCTTCCTCTCCCTTATAGATTATTGGCACAATAACTACTTGTATTGGAGCTATCGAAGGAAGGAAAATAGCTCCTCGATTGTCTCCATGTATTGCTACTATTGCTGCAATAACTCGTTCAGAAATACCGTAACATGTTTGATAAGCAAATTGGTGCTTTCCATTTACATCTTCATATGTTAGCTCGAAAGCTTTGGCAAAATTTTGCCCAAGGTTGTGTACGGTTCCTATTTGCATTGTTCTGCCATCGGGCATCAAGGTGTCAAAGGCAATACTATACTCCGCGCCTGCAAACTTATCGAAGCTGGGTCGTCGACAAATTATGTAGGGAACTCCTAGCTCATTAAAAAACTTGCTGTAGACTTCGACAGCTTCTTTAACTTGCTTTTCAGCTTCTTCCATAGTAGCATGTACGGTGTGAGCTTCTTTAAATGTGGTTACTTCACGTACCCGTATTAATGGTTTTGTAGCCTTTGTTTCATATCTAAAAATATTTACTATTTGATATACTTTAATTGGCAGATCTGCATGACTGTGTACCCATTTTTTGAACATGCTGTACATGGCTGTTTCGCTTGTGGGTCTTAAAGCAAGTTTTTTCTCCAGTTTTCTTAATCCTCCGTGGGTAACCCAGTATACTTCTCCTTCAAACCCTTTTATATGCTCTTTTTCAAGGCCAAGAATATCTTCGGGTATGAGAAGGGGGAATAATACTTCTTCATGCCCTGTATTATTGAGAAGCCTTCTAATGATATCTAGAACATATTTCCTAAGTTTAAATCCGTACGGACGCCAAACATAACATCCCTTAACTGGATATCTTGTATCTACTAGTTCAGCGTCCATAATAATGGTTCTAAACCATTCACTGAAGTTCTTATACTTATCAAATGCTTCTTTTTCTTCCATCTTAATAACCCCAAGTTAGTGCCATATACTTAGTGAGGGTTTGAAATCCTTTCTTTCCTTTTAATACAGTTTTAATTTAAATTTTTCAGCAACAATATTTAACTAATGCTTTTGCCAACCATTGCTTCAAAATATGACGTGAAACTTGTTAGATTACCTTTCTTATACGGTTTAGAAGTTGTCTAGCTCTTTTGTATATCATATGCTTGTCAGGGAAACCTGTTGGACCAGGAAATTCAACAACGAACGATGCTGCTGCTGTTGCAGCTGCAACGGCCCATTTTACATCGTGGGAAACTTGATATTCCAAGGTGAAAATGACCGTATATACATCGCCAGCACCAGTACTATCAACGAGTTTACTTGGCTTGATTGTTGGAGCGTAGAAGACTCCTTCTCTTGTACCTATATATGAGCCTTTTTCTCCTAGAGTTACTAAGGCTATGTCTGCGCCCATTTCCACGAGAGTTTCAGCTGCTTTGCTAGGTAAATTCGTTTTAGCGATGACTTTGGCTTCGTAAATGTCTGCATGAACAACATTTACAAGCTTTAAGAAACGCTCTGCTTCATTCCATTCTGAAAGAAATACTTTACCTGTTTTATCTATTTTTCTAACATATCCCTGTACATCAAGAGAAATGTACTTGTTTTTAGAATAAATTTTCCTAAGGGTCGAGAGAGGAATTTCATTAATAACGGAACCTATGTGAAATGTTTTTGCGTTCAAGCATGGTTTGCATAGATCGTCTGGTAATATTGGTTCACATCGATCCATTAGAAAAAGGGTTCGTTCACTATTCTCATATATTAGTTTAAATTTTGTTGTCGGCGCTGAAACCTGCTTAACGCATGTCAAATTTACTTCCCTTTTTATTAGGAAAGAAAGAAGATTTTCTGGAAAATCTTTTCCTATCTTGCTAACTAATAAGGCTTTAGCACCGTAGGTTTTTGAAGCTAAAGTACTGTAAGTTGCAGCTCCTCCCACAGATCTTGCCTGAAAACTTCCTCTTTTTATTTCATCTATTACTATATGGCCTAGAATGGCTATGTCGTACATTTTTATCTCCCATTTCATTGATTGTTTAGTAAGCCATTTTAACTTGGATGAATGTTTACTAAGATTAAATAGTGCTTATCCTAATTTTGCTATCTTAAGAACCCTAAAATTTATTTGGAATGGAAAATATTCACTAGACTGTTAGCATCGACATGAGGGTGATTTGGGTGAGAATAATCTTACTTGGTCCACCTGGCTCTGGAAAGGGAACCCAAGCTAAACTTCTTTCGAAGAAATATAGTATACCTCATATAGCTATGGGAGATATTTTGAGAGAAGAGGTTGCAAAGAAAACGCCATTAGGGGAAAAAGTCAATGTATATATGAGTAAAGGGGAACTTGTCCCAGATGAAATTGTTATAGAAGTTTTGAAAAAACGATTACAAGAAGCAGATTGCGTAAATGGATTTATTTTAGATGGGTTCCCAAGAACTTTAAACCAAGCCAAGGCTTTAGATAATATGTTAAACGAATTAAACCTTAAAATTGATGCTGTTATCTATATCGATGTCCCAGACGAGGAGATTATGAAACGTTTATCGCTTCGAAGAACATGTAAGGTATGTGGAAGAATTTATAATTTACATTATAATCCGCCTAAACAGGATGGTAAATGCGACGTATGTGGTGGAGAACTAATTATTAGAGATGACGATAAACCAGAGGTCATAAAAAATAGGCTCAAGGTATATAATGATCAAACAAAGCCTTTAGTTAACTACTACGAAACTCATAAGTTATTGATTCGTATTAATGGTGTAGATCCTATAGATAAGGTGTTCCAACAAATAGTTGAGAAATTAAGCCTTAAAAAAAGGTTAACTGAATAATTTAGAATTGCAAATCGATGGGTGATTTTGTGGAAAGAAAAATCAATGAAATCGTTAAACACCCAGAGATGGTATCTTCTCTGACTCCAAGAGACATAGAAGACATTATTCAAATGGCTTCTAACCTGTTTAGGGCTGAGAATTCTCTTTTGGAAATAGAAGGAAATAATATTTTATTTGTCGGCGACACCCATGGAGACTTTAATTCAACTAGGAAACTCGTGAAGTTATTTCTAACTGGAAAGTGCAATTATATTGTTTTTCTAGGAGACTACGTCGATAGAGGAGCTTACCAGATAGAAAATATAAACTATGTTCTATGCTTAAAGCTCTTCTACCCGGAAAATGTAATCTTACTTCGTGGTAATCATGAGACGCCTCTTGCAAACCTCCATTATGGTTTCTATTACGAAGTGCTACAAAAATTGGATAAAAAATTCTATGATTTATATAGTGAATTATTTGCAAAAATGCCTTACGCAGTTTTGGTAAACAACCATGTATTGGCATTGCATGGAGGCATCGCAGAAAGTTTGAAAAATATTCAACAAATCAAGGGTATAAAAAAGGACTTAATTGATGTAAGAGACCCTATGGTTCTTCAGATATTATGGAACGATCCAAGCGACGATGTTCTAGGTTTTCAACCCAGTATGAGGGGGCCTGGAATAAGAGTTTTTGGTAAGGACGTATTTGAAGAATTTGCCATGGAAAATGATATAGAACTTATGATTAGGGCTCATGAAGTATTTCCTGAGGGATATCGCTACTTTTTTGGAGGGAAATTGCTCAGTATCTTCTCGGCCAGAAACTACGTCATCCCTGTGAATGCTAAAATTGCCGAACTAACATCAGAAGGAAAAATTAAGTTAATAGATGTTTGAATTATTAGCTTGCTTTTTCCCGTCATCTGACATTTTTAGCGCAAATCTTAAATATTCTTATTATTTTCAATTTTTTATTGATGCGAAATGGAGGGAGAAAGTGAGGAAAACTCCGATGATCGAGGGAGGGAGGAAATAAGTCTACATATTCCTCCCTACATGTTTTCACCAATGACCTCTATCATTAGAAACCATAATAGATTAAGACTCTAGTCTAATCATCATCGGGTTTGATCGTAATTTTACTTTGTTATAACTGCCAACTACTATCAAAAAGTTCAAAGCTAATTAACCAAAGATACTTACAAGAAGCTGTTGGTGATCACTGAAATTTAAACTAGATGAACTGTAGGAGACTGGAAAGGTGTATAATGTAGTTGATAAAGATGAACAGTTTAAAAAAGATGAGACATTCGGTTTCCCGGTACCAAAAATCTTAGAAAGAGGTTTTAAAGTTTTAAATATGAAGGATATAGATATAACGACGATTCTTTGGGCCTTAACAGGTTTAAACTACACGGCAGTGAAAGTGCTTGAAATGCTTTTAAATGAAACCTTGACAGTCTTAGAAATCTCTAGTAGGATTGATAAAAGTAGGAGTTGGGTTCAGAAACTGCTTGGCTTACTATTTAAGTATGGACTTGTTGAAAGAACTTGGGTGTCTAGCCAACAAAAATATTTTTATAAAATTTCGAACAAAGCTGCATTCTTTAATGCGCTTAAACATATTTTGAATGAAGTTTATAGAGAAGTTATTAAGTTTTTATCTAAAGATTCTAGGTTAAACACTAAATAAAATATGATAGAAAATTGTATACGTTTAATCTAGGTTAAGTAGGTATAGCTTTAATTTTTCATCGAAACTTCGTTCTAACGGCTCTTTCAACTTTACTAGGAATATCTCGCATGTAACGGAGATTATAGACCCTGGAAGTAAGTGTCCACCAAAAGCTGCACCATCTCTCCTCGAAACTATAATATGTGCATGTACAAACGGTTTTCCTTCTTTAAGGCTTACATTGCCAAGTAAGCTAACTATTTCTAATTCGCCTTCCATGTTGATTTCCTTGTATTTTCCTTCAACAAATATTCCCATCTTCACTTTGTTTAGAGCTCCTATACCCGTGAAGAAGCCAGCTTTAATGTTTTCCTTCTTAACTATCGAGCTTAGGGCTTCTAGTAGATCCTCGCCCTTTTCTAATTTTACAACTAGAACTTCACTGACTTCATTTTTCTTTACTTTCACCTTAGCCACCTCCAAATAGATGTATTAAAATATGCGTTAACTCGTTATTAATAATTTGAGGAAAATTTATACTCTACTTAGTGCCTTAATATTTGGGGATGAACTTTACTATGAAAAAAGCAGTCCAAAAGAGGTTAACTGAATATATCAATAAGGGAGAGGACAAGTCCTTAGATGAAGTAGAGACGGAGGAAGTTATCGAAGAAGAAGCCATCTATGAGGTTGAAACATCTTTCACAAATGATAATGAGAAGGAAATTGCTTCTGGTATTTTACTTTCTGTTGGTTATGATGGGGCAAAAGGCTGCGCATACGCTAAATTGTATAATCCAGAAAATAGGAAGATCTTCATATGGTATGATGAAGAAAAAACCCATAGACCATATCTCTTAACTGACTTAAGTAGAGAAGAACTTGAAAAAATACCCGATGTCATAAATCATAAGGGTTTAATAGGTTTTGGAGAAGTTGAAAAATACGATCCACTTAGGGATCAATGGGTAAAAATGACTAAAGTTATTGCAGATGACCCGCTTTCCATTGGAGGTAAGCCTAACTCACTTAGGGAACTTCTTCCTTCAGACCAGTGGGGTAAAAGAGCGTGGGAAGCAAAAATAAGGTATCATCACTGTTTCACATACGATAATAATCTGATTCCAGGCATGCCATATATTGAAAGAGATAAAAAATTACAATTAATTAAAGTAAGAATTCCCGAGAATGTTAAAGAAAATCTTTTTAACCTCCTGAAAAGCGAGGATATTGAATATGGTGATATTTTAGACAGGTACTTACCCGTATTTCTTTACCCAGTTCCTCATATTGATAGAGTAGCTATTGACATTGAGGTTTTTACACCTAAGTTAGATAGAATTCCAGATTCTAAGGAAGCCGAATATAACATTATCTCAGCTGCATTTGCATCAACAGACGGTCTAAACAAGGTTTTTGTCTTAAGACGTGCAAATCTTGAGAGTTCTAAAAAAGTTGAGGATTTACCTAGCAATGTTGAAATTATTTATTTCGATGATGAAAAAGAAATGATTAAGGAAATTTTTAATGTAATTAATCAATATCCTATAGTTATTACGTTCAATGGGGATAACTTTGACTTAAGATATCTTTATCACAGGGCAATTAGGCTTGGATTTAAAAAAGAGGAAATACCCATTGAACTTACTAAGGACGAAGCTCACGTAAAATATGGTGTTCACATAGATTTGTATAAATTCTTCTATAATAATGCGATTAAAGTGTATGCGTTTGGTAATGCCTACAAGGAAGTTACATTGGACACTATAGCAAAAGCTTTGCTAGGAACCAGTAAAGTTGAGATAGAGAAGCCCATATCAGAACTTTCACTAGAAGAATTAGCACACTATAACTACCAAGATGCAAAAATAACTTTAGATCTTACAACTTTTAACAATAACTTAACATTAAAACTTATCATATTGCTAATGAGAATCTCGCGTCTACCCATGGAAGATCTTGTTAGACAAGGTGTATCCAGTTGGGTTAAAAGTCTTTTCTACGCTGAACATAGAATACGAAACTATTTGATCCCCAGACCAGAGGAAATAACAGGACTAAAGGGAACCGTTGATACAACCCCGATCATTAAAGGCAAAAAATATAAAGGCGCTATAGTAGTTGAGCCAAAACCCGGAGTACACTTTAATGTCGTTGTATTAGATTTCGCGTCTTTGTATCCCTCAGTTATTAAGAAGTATAATCTTAGTTACGAAACTGTTAGATGTGTCCATCCAGAGTGTAGAGACCAGAAGGTTCCTGAAACCAACCATTGGGTATGTAAGAAACGTAGAGGATTAACTTCTCAGATAATAGGTTTCTTAAGAGACATAAGAGTTAAATGGTTTAAACCTATGAGCAAAAACAAGAATCTGTCTGATGAAGTACGAAATTGGTATTCAGTAGTTCAGCAAGCACTCAAAGTGTTTATTAACGCATCCTATGGAGTTTTTGGTGCAGAACACTTCCCCTTCTACTGCCTGCCAGTTGCGGAAAGCACTGCTGCGATAGGGAGATATGCGATTATGAAAACTATTAAAAAGGCTAAGGAACTTGGAGTGGAAGTAGTGTACGGTGATACTGATAGTGTTTTTCTAAAGGAACCTAGCGAAGAGAAGATTAGAGAATTGATTAGGTGGAGTAGTGGAGAACTTGGAATCGAATTGGATGTTGATAAAGTTTACAGGTATTTGGCTTTATCTCAGAGGAAGAAGAACTATCTGGGAGTATTTGATGATGGAAGTGTTGACATTAAAGGTTTGACAGGTAAAAAGAGGAATACACCGATATTTCTTCAAAAAGCCTTTATGGAAGTTGTGAGAGTGTTAGGAGAAGTAAAATCTGCGGAGGATTTTGAAAAAGCTAAGGAAAAAATACGAGAAATAGCACAAGAATGTTACAGAAAACTGGAAGAAAGAAAATACTCACTTGAAGAACTAGCTTTCAAAGTGCAACTTACTAAGCCATTGAAACAATATGTTAAAACGACGCCTCAGCATGTGAAAGCTGCAAGAATGCTTGCAGCTCAAGGAAAAGATATAAGACCTGGCGATATAATAACTTTTGTGAAAACTAGAGGGGTACCTGGTGTTAAACCTGTTCAATACGCCTCAATATATGAGATAGATATAGAAAAATACAAAGATCACATAAGGACTACATTTGAGCAGATTCTGGACGCGCTAGGAATAGATTTTAGCGAAATTGTTGGTATACGTAGTCTTGACATGTTTATCTAACTTTTAACATGCTAAAAATTAGTTGACCCTCTATTTTAGGTTACCATTCTTCCGCATTTATAGCAGAATTTGGCATCCGAAGGTAACTGAGTACCGCAATACATACAGAATTTTGTTTCCGAAGTATAGCTTTCATTGTAACCCTTTGTTGATAGGTTAACTTCTCTTGATGACTCCTTGTCTTGAAAGAGAAGTCTTAAATCCGTAGAGCTCTCTGTTTGGTGATTTTGTTCAGATATATGGCTTATTTGAGGAATTTCAATCTTCTCTTCAGAAATTTCTGAGCAAAAATGTCCTTTAGCATATTCTATTATTCTCTTATGACATTCTTCCTTCAGCTTACGGTAATCTTCATGAGTTAATCCTAATAGTTCTAAAGCTTTGTCACGATTTATACATCGCTTTTCTAGGCTACAACAATAAGCTAAGCTCCCGTAACAGGTTAAAGCCATAGCTTTTTCTATAACAGATTTGAAAATAGGTTGTATTCTTTCTCTACCAATAATTAAATCACTGCCATCCACTTTGATTTCAACTAAACTCTGATTTAAAAGCGCTCTTAGAACTTTTTCAGCAGGATAAGCTCTACCACGAATAATAATAGTTCCTTTGGCCTCCGAAGTTTCTTCCATTACTTAACCACCAGTTTTAGATTACTAAGCCAATATAATTAAAATTTTGTATTACACAATTTGTCTTAATGAAATTTGTATAAAGCTAAACTTATATAAATCTCTTATTAAATGTGC
>Ga0209410_1001176_pt1 | contig 12685 bp, 10 predicted proteins | sample Mar14436cmmetaG_FD_184135 | JGI IMG/M metagenome (GOLD analysis project Ga0209410, IMG submission 184135) | Marine hydrothermal vent microbial communities from Guaymas Basin, Gulf of California to study Microbial Dark Matter (Phase II) - Marker... ... | reverse complement strand
TTCTAAAAGTCTTTTTGCATTTTTAAGTCGTTCTTCCCCTATAGGTGCCCCTGGTTCAAAAAGATTACAATATTTTTTTTCTAAAGAAACAACATTAATTGTGGCATAAATCTGAGACTTATATCGACAAAATAAATCTTTAAAACTCTCTGGTACTATTCCTTTAGTAAGAAAGCTAATATAAAAACCTCTTCTGAGCAAAATGTTCATAACCCTATAAGTAATTTCTAAAACCTGTGGATGTGTTTGAAAACAATCAGAAGCAGTATTAAAAATAATTGTTGTTCCAATTGGCAAATGTTTTATCTCCTTTTGTATAAGTTCTGGTAAATTTCTATAAAAATAAACTATACCTTTAGGCGGAGCAATAGCATATCCACGAGCGTAACAATAAACACAACTAAAACTACATCCTTGAGTAACATTTAAAGCATAGGCTTTTTTTAAACAGCCAAATTCTGCTCGATGAATAACAGGCGGTTTTTTAATCTTTGGAATAAATAAAAAATTACCAGAATCCATATTCCTTTAAAAAATTTTCATTAAGTTTTTTCTCTTCTCTTATAGCAAGTAATTTAGCTACATATTTTCCTATTAAATCTGTTTCAATATTTACTTTATCACCAATTTTACGTTTGCCCAATATAGTTACTTGAGCAGTATGAGGGATAATATTAACAGTAAAGTTATTTTCAAAACATTGATTGACTGTAAGACTTACACCATCAACTGCTATTGATCCTTTTTCTACTACATATTGTATCCATTCTTTTGGTATTTGAATAGTGAGTTCAAAATGAGTTCCTCTTTCTTTTCTAGCTATAATTATACCAATAGTATCCACATGACCTGTAACAAAATGACCTCCTAAACGATCGCCTAGTCTTAAAGCACGTTCTAAATTTACTTCTTCTCCTACATGAGAAAATTGAAATGTTGTGCGAGAAAGGGTTTCTGGAGAGACTTCTACTATAAATATATCTTTTTCCTTTTTTACTACTGTAAGGCATACACCATTTACAGCAATACTTTCTCCAATCTTTAATTTATTTAAATTAAATAAAGGCATTAAATATATTTTAGCTCCATAGCTACTTCTTTCAAAACGTATAATTTTCCCTTTTCCTTCTATCAATCCTGTAAACATATTTCAGAGTAGGAAATAATTAATACAATGTCAATAATCATTTTTTATCTATAAGATGTAATTCTATTTCTTTTCGGCGAGGATTAACATTAATGACTCTTACTCTTACTTGATCACCTAATCGAAAGGTCTTTTTTCGCCGTTTTCCTTTTAAAGAAAAAGTTTTTTCATCAAAAAAATAATAATCATCATGTAAAGAAGATATTTTTACTAATCCTTCTACAAATACTTCATTAAGCTCTACGAAAAAACCAAAGCTGTTTACACCAGAGATAGTACCATTATATTCTTCACCAATTTTTTTAAGCATAAACTGAATCCTCAATCTATCTACAATTTCTCTTTCAGCTTCCATAGCAATGCGTTCTCTTTCAGAAATATGTTGGCAAATTCTATCCAAATATTTTATTAATCCATTTTTGGGCATCTCATTTTTTAATGCTTTCTTTAAAATCCTATGTACCATTAAGTCAGCATAGCGTCTAATAGGCGAAGTAAAATGAGTATAACAATTGGATGCTAAGCCAAAATGGCCAATATTATAAGGACTATATCTAGCTTGTTTAAGTGAACGTAATAAAATTCGATTTACTAAAAATTCATGTGGTGTGCCTTTTACTTGTTTTAAAAGCTTTTGAAAATCAATTGGTTTATACATATTTGTTTTTGGTAAACTATATCCTAATGTTTCAAAAAATTTAGCAAATGTTTCAATTTTTTCTCTACTGGGTCTATCATGTACCCGATAAACCATAGGCCAATTTTTTTCTGTAAGATACATGGCAATTGTTTCATTAGCAGCAATCATAAATTCTTCAATAATTTGGTGTGAAAACCATCTTTTAGTACGCAAAATATTACTTGGATGACCTAAAATGTCTAAAAATACTTCAGGTTCTGGTAAATCAAAATCAAGACTTCCCCTTTTTATACGCCTTTTTCTAAGAATTTCCGCTAATTCTGCCATATAATTTAATGATCGTAAAATACTTTTCTTTTTAATAACCCCTTTTTCTCCATTAAGTACTTGCTGAACTTGATAATAAGTTAGTCTTTCTTTACTTTGAATAACACTTTCATAAATATCATAATCAATTAATTCTCCATGATTATTAAAACGCATCTCTACTGTTATAGTTAAACGATCTTCTCCTGGGTTTAGGCTACAGATCCCTTGTGAGATTGAGAAAGGTAACATAGGCAAAACTCTATCAGGAAAATATATGCTATTTCCTCTTTGATAAGCCTCTTCATCTAAAGCAGAATGAGGTTTAACATAATAAGATACATCTGCAATAGAAACATAAAGTCGATAACCATTTTTTTCTTTTTTTATAGCTACAGCATCATCAAAATCTTTAGCCATTTCACCATCAATGGTGAAAAAAGAAATTCTACGCAGATCCTTTCGACCTTCTTTTTTAATTTTTCTCTTAATTGCTCCTTCTGCTTCATCTTCAGCAATATCTGAAAATTTAGTTGGTAAATTATATTTAAATACAACAATCTGGCTTTGTGTGCTGGCCAAAGATTCATCTCCTAAAACTTCTATTATTTTAGCAAGTGCTCCATGTCTTATTGTGGGGAAACGAACGATTTCAGCTATTACCATTTGACCTGAAGCTGCCTCTTTTGCCCATGCTAAAGGAACAATTATTTCTGTAGTAAACCGTTCATCTTCGGGTAAAAGAAAACCAACTTGCCCATCTGTTTCAAAAACTCCAATTAAATGTTTATTTCTTCTTTCAAGGATACGAATAATTTCACCTTCATATTTTTTCCCTTTTTTCTTTTTTTCAACTCTTACAAGTACTCTATCACCATGCATTGCCTCTTTTATATTTCTAGGACTAATAAATATATCTTTTTGCCCATTTTCAGGAATAACAAAGCCATATCCATCTGGATGGCAGGAAAGATGACCAACTATTAAGTTCATCTTTTTTGTAAGTCCAAACCTTTTGCTACTAATTTCAATTACTTCTCCTTTCTCTTCTAATTCTGCTAAAATTTTTCTTACTTTTTCTCTGTCTTTTACTCCAAAATGGCGACAGATTTCCCGTAAAGTAATAGGTCTTCCAATACGGGCAAGAAATTTAGTAATATTTATAGATGTAAGTGCTTTTTTAGATTTTTTCTTTTTTCCCATTATTTGCTCGAGATACGTTCTATGTATTCACCTGTTCTTGTATCTATTCTTATAATATCACCTTCATTGATAAAAAGCGGTACTTGCACTACTGCACCTGTTTCTAACTTAGCAGGTTTACTACCTCCAGTAGCTGTATCACCTCTTACTCCAGGGTCTGTTTCTATTACTTCAAGATCTACTGTAGTAGGTAATTCAATAGCTACAGGTTTTTCATTAAAAAATAAAATTTTTACAACAAGATTTTCTTTTAAAAATTTTTTTTGTTCCCCTAAACGGTCTGCTTCCATAAATATTTGATCATAAGTTTCTAAATCCATAAAACAAAAATGTTCGTCTTCTCTATACAAAAATTGCATTTCTTTCTCTTCTAAATTTGGTCTAGGAATACGGTCACTTGTGCGAAAATTGTGTTCTATAACTGCCCCTGTTATTAAATTTTTCAATTTTGTACGTACAAATGCTTGCCCTTTTCCTGGCTTTACATGGAGAAACTCTATAATTTCATAAGGTTCACCTTTAAATTCAATTTTAAGCCCTCGACGAATATCACTAGTTGTATACATTGTTTTCCTCCTGTAAAATTATTTTTGTTGAGAAATTGCAGCAGCCGCTTTTATTGCTAATAGATAACTTTGAACCCCAAAACCACAAATTTGACCAATAGCTACATCACTAATATAAGAATGATGTCTAAAAGGTTCTCTTTTATAAATATTTGAAAGATGTACTTCAATAGTTGGGATATTTACAGCCAAAATAGCATCTCTTATAGCAATACTTGTATGTGTATAAGCTGCAGGATTAATAATAATTACATCATATTTCCCTTTTGCCTTTTGTATGGCTTCTACTAAAGCCCCTTCATAATTTGATTGGAAAAAATCTACTTCTAACCCATATTTTTCTGCCTCAATTTTAATCATTTCATTAATCTCTTCAAGCCTTAAGTTGCCATAAAAAGAAGTTTCTCTTTCTCCTAATAAGTTAAGATTTGGACCGTTTAATATAAGAATGCGCTTCATAATCTACTCCTTCATTAATTCTTTAAAATATTCTATTTTAGCAAAATTATTTAATGGCAATTTAGGTGGCAATTTATTGCTGGGACGGCTTTTAAAAAAAAGATATTTAATCCCTGCTTCTCTAGCAGCAAGTAAAGGTTCTTCAGTATCATCAATAAATAATGTACGTTCTGGATTAAATTTCAAAATTTCTTTAAGTTTATACCAAAATTCTTTACTTTCTTTAGGAAGACCAATATCAAAGGCAGTAATTACTCTATCAAAATAAGAACCAAGTTTTGTACATTTTAACTTTAAATTTAAAGTTTTATAATGAGCATTTGTTACAAGTGCTACCTTTTTTCCTTTCTGACGTAAAAATTTTAAAAAATCTTCTACATAAGGATGAACATTTATCAAATGACTTACCTGCTCCTTTAAAGCTGGAATATCTAAATCTAGTCTTTTTGACCAAAAATCTACGTCTGTCCAATTTAATGTACCTTCTTCTCGCCGATATAACTCCATTACTTTTGCTTTAGCTTCCGAAAAGCTAAGTCCATATTTTTTTGCATATTTTTGTGGTACAAGAGTTTCCCAAAAAAAATCATCAAAATATTTGTCTAAAAGGGTGCCATCCATATCTAAAAGTACCCAATCTATTTTTCTCCAAAATCCCTTTTTCACAGCTCAAACACCACCTGCATTTCTTCATTTGAAACATCAAATACAGTATTATGGGGTGGAAGTGGTTCTTCTAAAAAGAATTCTGGTAAGCTATCATGAACTGGGGTGAAACCTGCTCTTAAATTGAAATCTCTTTCTAGTTTAATTACTTCCTCCCCTAAAGTAAACAAATCATGTTGTGTCCATTTCCATCCATATCGTGCATTAATCATAGTTACTACATCATCCCATGATTTTTGGTTTTCTAGCATCATCATTGCACAAAAAAGACAAAGTCCTGTACAGTCCAAAGCAGCTGTAGCTACTTGTAATTTTTTGGAAAGGTCTACTTGCCCTTCTTTGCTCAATGGATCAACTTTACCACCTAATCCTAAAACATTAGTAGCTACAGTATAACCAGCAGTATGATCTGCCCCCATTGTTGAGGTAGCATAAGTAACACCAATGCCCTTTATTGCTCTTGGATCATAGGCAGGTAAAGATTGTCCTTTTACTGCTGGTATTTTAGAAAGTCCAAAAGCTTTTGCTACACTTACCAATCCATTTCCAACAATTCTGCCTAAATGAGTACCTTTAGCTACTTCATGATACAAATTAATAGCTCCCTCAGCATCACCAAAAGCAATTAAACCTGCTTCCATAGCAGCAGCAATGGCATTGCCCATTTCAATAGTATCTAAACCATAATCATCAGCCAATCTATCCATCTGAGCAATGGCATCAAGGTCAGAAATACCTAAATTTGGGCCATGTGCCCATACAGTTTCATATTCTGGTCCTTTAGTAAGATATTCTCCTTTTTTATCCAAATATATCCTTGAGCATCGAATAACACATCCAGCATGACAGGGATGTCCAATTTTTCCTCCTCTTTCTTTAATAATTTCATATTGCCTTTCACCACTTATTGCTTCAACTCCCTCAAACTGTCCTGATTTAAAATAACGGGTAGGTAAAGCACCAGCTTCATTTATCACTTTCATAAGAACATTTGTGCCAAAAGTTGGTAATCCTTGTCCTGTTACTGGATGTTTTGTTAAAGCTTCACTAAATCTTTTAACTGCCTCCTTAAATTGCTCTTTATCTGAAAAATTAGGACCATCTGCATCTTTAGCATCAATAACAATAGCCTTAATTCCTTTACTTCCCATCACTGCTCCAAGTCCTCCTCTTCCTGCATGGCGAGTTGGACGTCCTTCCATATCAGTTACTGCCACACTGGCAGCTGCCAATCGATATTCACCTGCTTGACCAATAGAAATAATAGCTACTTTATTTCCAAATTTTTCTTTAATTTTAGCTGTTGTTTCATAATTACCTAATCCCTTTAATTCAAGCGCTGGAATAAGTTCTGTTTTTTCCTTTGTTATATAAAGACAATAAGTCTTTCCATCCTTTGGTGTCCCTTCAATGATTATTCCTTTTATTCCTAATTTCCCTAAAGCATTTGCTGCTTCCCCACCAACATTTGTTTCCTTAATTGTCCAAGTAAGTGGGCTTTTTGCCCCCACAGAAAGTCTTCCAGCACTTGGAGCATTTGTTCCACTTAGAAGACCAGGTGCAAAAATTAATTTGTTATGTTTACCTAAAGGATGACATGTAGGTAATACTTCTTTATTAACTATAACAGAACTAAGTCCTCTTCCACCATATTTGCGATAAATTTCTGGTACATCTTCCTTTTTTACCTCTAAATTGTCCATATTAATTCTTAAAATAGTATTCATCTTTCCCTCCTTAAAAAATTTTTTGACATTATTACCATAATTTCCCTTTAAAGGGAATGATTTAAAAGTTTTGGTCATTTTTTACGATAAACGAATATATTTTGACTGTGAATGGTTTAAGTCTAAAATAGTTATTTAAAAACCCATTTGTCTTGAACTCATCAAGGTTAATCCAATACAGCCACCATTTATCGTTTTCAATTAGCCTTTTTTAAAACCACATGTTAAAGATTTTGAAAAAAATTTTGTGAGGTATTTGTGATGGGTAAAACATTAACTCAAAAGATTTTAGAGACCCATTTAGTGTCAGGGAAATATATACCAGGTGAAGAAATAGCTATCCATATTGATCAGACTTTGACTCAGGATGCTACTGGCACAATGTGTTATTTACAATTTGAGGCAATGGGTATTCCTCGAGTAAGGACAAGGCTTTCGGTAAGTTACATTGATCACAATACCATTCAAGCAGGTTTTGAAAATCCAGATGATCACAAATATCTTCAAACAGTTGCTGCTAAATATGGGATTATTCTTTCAAGAGCTGGTAATGGTATTTGTCATCAAGTTCATTTAGAGCGTTTTGCTAAACCAGGACAAACCCTATTAGGTTCAGATAGTCATACTCCTACTGCAGGCGGTGTTGGGATGGTAGGTATTGGCGCAGGTGGATTGGATGTAGCTGTTGCTATGGCTGGTGGGCCTTTTCATATGATCTGTCCAAAGGTGGTAGGGATTCATCTTACTGGTAAGCTTCAGCCATGGGTAAGTGCAAAGGATGTAATTCTTAAAGTTCTTGAGTTATTTGGCACAAAAGGAAATGTTGGATGGGTATTTGAATATATGGGAGAAGGTGCAAAGGCATTAACTGTACCTGAACGAGCAACTATTACTAATATGGGAGCTGAATGTGGTGTAACTTTTTCTATCTTTCCAAGTGATGAAGTTACTTATAAATTTTTAAAATCTCAAGCAAGAGAAATAGATTGGGTACCACTTTCACCTGATGAAGATGCAAAATATGACAAAGAGATAGAGATAAATCTAAGTGAGATTGTTCCACTTATTGCCTGTCCACATAGCCCGGGCAATGTCAAAAAAGTGGAAGAAGTTGCAGGCATACCTGTAGATCAAGTATGCATTGGCAGTTGTACCAACTCTTCTTATCGAGATTTGATGATTGTTGCAGAGATGCTTGATGGCAAAAGGTGTCATCCTAATGTGAGTTTTGTTGTAGCACCAGGCTCAAGACAAGTTTTGAGAATGTTAGCCAAAAATGGTGCTTTAGATAAATTGATTGCAGCTGGTGCTAGGATCGCTGAATGTGCATGTACTTTTTGTATCGGAAATAGTTTTGCCCCAAGAAGTAATGGTATTTCACTACGTACTATAAATAGAAATTTTTTGGGTCGTTGTGGAACAAAGACAGCTCAGGTATATTTGGTAAGTCCTGAAACTGCTGCTGCCGCTGTAATTACAGGTAAGATTACAGATCCCCGTACTTTAGATATTCCTTATCCAAAGATTGAAATGCCTGAGCAGTTTCTTATTGATGATTCTATGTTTATTCATCCCTCTCCTGAACCAGAAAAGATTGAGATTTATCGTGGGCCAAATATTGGTGAACCACCTAAAAATGAACCTATGCCAGAAAAGATAGATGGAGTAGTAACGATAAAAGTAGGTGATGAAATTACAACTGATCATATTATTCCTGCTGGTAGTCGGATGAAGTATCGTTCAAATGTGCCAAAATATGCAGAATTTGTATTTGAAGTAATTGATCCTGATTTTCACAAAAGGGCAAAGGCATATAAAGAGCAAGGAAAACACAATATTATTGTTGGTGGCTTAAGTTATGGACAGGGTTCTTCTAGAGAACATGCAGCTATCTGTCCTATGTATTTGGGGGTAAAAGCGGTAATTGCAAAATCATTTGAAAGAATTCATGCAGCAAATTTGGTAAATTTTGGTATTGCTCCTTTACTATTTAAAGATGAAGCAGATTATGAGGCAATTGAGCAGGGTGATGAAATAGAGATTCCAGACATTAGAGAGAAAATTAAAACAGGAGAGAATTTAACAGTGATTAATAAAACAAAAGGTAAAGAATTTAAAGTAATTTATAAGTTATCTGATAGAGAAAAAGAGATTTTATTAGCAGGTGGGACTTTGGCTTATATGAAAAACAAAGCTTAGGAGGTAAAGATGGCTCAAAGAGGCATTAGAGAATATGATGCAAAGAGATTATTATTTCAATATTTATCAAAAGAAGGACTAAATTATCCATTTAAAGCAGTATTGGTAACAAAAGAAACAGATTGGAAGCAATTAGAGAAGGAGAATTCTTGGTTAAAAAAAGAAAAATTAGTAGCAAAACCTGATCAACTTTTTGGCAAAAGAGGAAAACATGGTTTAGTTCTACTAAATGCTTCTTTGGAAGAAGTAAAATCTTGGATTGAGGAAAAAATGGGCAAAGAAGTGACTATTGGTAGGGTGACAGATCAATTAACACATTTCTTAATAGAACCATTCGTTCCACATGAACAGGAGTATTATTTAGCCATCACTATGGAGAGAGAAGGGGATAAAATTTATATCTCTGCTGAAGGTGGAGTAGATATCGAAGAAATGTGGGGAAAGGTAAAAGAAATTTTCATTCCAGTTTTAAGTGATAAAAAAGAAGTGAAAAAACTTATAGAAGAGAATTTACCTGAAGGAATAAAAGAAAAAGAGACTTTTATCCAATTTGCAGTAGCTATTTATAACTTTTTTGTAGATTATCATTTTACTTATTTAGAATTTAATCCTCTTACAATTTTGGATAATGCATTTTATCCTTTAGATGCAGTTGCTCGTTTAGATGACACAGCTCATTTTGAATGCGCTGAAAAATGGGGTGATATAGAATTCCCTGCGCCTTTTGGTCGTAAATATACACCAGAGGAACTCTATATTCGACAACTTGATGAAAAGAGTGGATCTTCTTTAAAGCTTACAGTCTTAAATCCAAAAGGTCGTATCTGGACAATGGTAGCAGGAGGTGGGGCAAGTGTAGTTTATACAGATACTGTTTCAGACTTGGGATTTGCTCATGAATTGGGAAATTATGGTGAATATAGTGGTAATCCTACAACAGGAGAGACATATGAATATGCCAAAACCATTTTGGATTTAATGACTAGGGAACCTGATAAAGATGGTAAGCCAAAAGTACTTATTATTGGTGGTGGAATTGCCAATTTCACTGATGTAGCAAAAACATTTGATGGAATTGTTAAAGCTTTAGAAGATTATGTGGATAAACTAAAGGCTGTTAATGCAAAGATTTATGTGCGAAGAGGTGGACCAAATTATGAAAGAGGATTGGCAAAAATAAAAGAAGCAGGAGAAAGGTTAGGTTTACCTATAGAAGTCTATGGGCCAGAAACCCATATGACAAGGATTGTAAAATTAGCTTTAGAAGAAAATTAGTAAAATGGAGGTTTTAAAATGGGAGAAAAACCAGATTATCTATTATTTGATAAACAAACGCAGGCTATCTTTTATGGCTATCATGCTAATGCTATACAACGTATGTTAGATTTTGATTATATCTGTCGCCGTGAGAAACCTAGTGTAGCTGCTATTGTTGCACCTACAAGGAGCAATGGCTATCATAAATGTTTTTGGGGAAATAAAGAAATTTTAATCCCCATTTACCGCCATTTTGAAGAAGCAGTAGAAAAACATCCAAATGCAGATGTAGTAATTAACTTTTCATCTTACCGTTCTGCCTATCCAACTACTCTTCAAGCCTTAGAAACAGAGACTATTCGTACAATTGCTATTATTGCTGAAGGTATACCAGAAAGGTATGCTAGAGAGATAGCTGCCTTAGCTAAAGAAAAAGGTAAATGGATTATTGGACCTGCCACAGTAGGAGCAATTATGGCAGGTGCCTTTAAGATTGGTAATGCTGCTGGTACACTTGAAAATATTATTCGCTGCAAACTTTATCGACCTGGAAATGTCGCTTTTGTCTCTACCTCAGGAGGTCTTTTTAATGAATTAAACAATATTATTTCTCAAGCAACAAACGGTGTTTATGAAGGTGTAGCTATAGGTGGTGATTTGTATCCTGGTTCTACTTTTATTGACCATTGTCTTCGTTATGAAGCTAATCAAGATGTAAAAATGATTGTAATTTTAGGAGAATTGGGTGGAGTAGATGAATATAAAGTAATTGAAGCTATAAAAGCAGGAAAGATTACCAAACCAGTAGTTGCATGGTGTATTGGTACTTGTTCAAAATTGTTTCCCACTGAAGTGCAATTTGGCCATGCTAAAGCAAGAGCAAGAGGTTTAGAGGAGACAGCTGATGCTAAAAATCAGGCCTTTCGTGAAGCCGGAGCAATTGTGCCTAATTCTTTTGATGAATTAAGAAAGGTTATTAGAGAAACATTTAATAGATTGAAAGAAAAAGGTGTGATTCCAGAGATAGAAGAACCAGAAGTACCTCCTATCCCAGAAGATTTTTCAATTGCTTTAAAACAAGGTAAGGTAAGACGTCCAACAGGATTTATTTGCACTGTTACTGATGATCGTGGAGAAGATGTTCTTTATGCAGGCATACCTTTGACAGAGATTATTGAAAAGAAATACAGTCTTGGTGAGATTATTGGTCTATTATGGTTAAAAACACTTCTTCCTAAATGGGCATCAGAATTTATAGAAATGTGTTTGAAAATAGTAGCTGATCATGGCCCTTGTGTTTCTGGTGCTCATAATGCCATTGTAACAGCCAGGGCTGGGAAAGATTTGGTTTCTGCTTTAGCTAGTGGACTTTTAACCATTGGGCCAAGATTTGGTGGAGCTATTGATGGTGCTGCCTATTATTTTAGAAAGTTCTATTTAGAAAACAAAACACCTAGACAGATGGTAGATGAAATGAAAGCAGCTGGCATTTTAATTCCAGGTATTGGTCATAGGGTAAAGAGTGTGCGTAATCCTGATAAAAGAGTAGAATTGCTTAAAAATTATGCAAAAACCCATTTTCCACAAACAAAACTTTTGGATTTTGCTTTACAAGTAGAAAAGATTACAACAGCCAAAAGGGGCAATCTTATACTAAATGTAGATGGCTGTATTGGTGTTTTGTTTGTAGATATGCTTGATAACTGTGGATTTAGTCCAGAAGAAATAGATGAAATTATTGAAGCAGGTACTTTAAATGCAATATTTGTTTTAGGTAGAAGTATTGGGATTATTGGACATATTTTAGATCAGAAGAGACTTAAGGAAAGACTTTACCGTCACCCTTGGGATGATGTTTTGTTTGCGGTAGAGTTTCCTAAAGTTATTGAGGAGATAAAAGAAGAAAAAGTTTATAATTTACGCTATGCCGCTGCTAAATAATAAAACAAAAGTGTGTATATATATGCGGACAGCTACAAAAAAGAACGTAGAATATCTTGAAAGACAAAGACAGCTTTTAAAAGAACACTGTCATAAAAAAGGATATGAAATAGTGGCAGAAATATCTGAAATTGCTAGTGGTATAAATGAACATAGAAAAGGTTTACAGCGTTTAATGAATTTAGCAAAAAGAGGTGAGATCAAGAAAGTGGTTGTAGAGAATGAAAGCCGCTTGGCTCGTTTTGGTTTGAGTTATTTAAAAGCTTTTTTTTCTAGTCATGGAGTGGATTTAGAAATTATCAAAAAATCAGATAATAAAGAGTCAAGACAAGAATTAATGAAAGATCTTGGGGCAGTAGTCAATTTTTTAATAAAACAATTGGAGGGGAATTATGAAGTTTAATGGTTTAGAATTAAAATTTTTTACTCCACCCACTGAAGGGGAAAAGATTGAATTAAATTCAGATGGAACTCTTGACGTTCCTGATAATCCCGTCATTCCTTATATAGAAGGCGACGGTATAGGACCTGATATTTGGCGAGCGGCTATGCCAGTTTTTAATACAGCCGTAGA
>Ga0209410_1001174_pt1 | contig 12695 bp, 23 predicted proteins | sample Mar14436cmmetaG_FD_184135 | JGI IMG/M metagenome (GOLD analysis project Ga0209410, IMG submission 184135) | Marine hydrothermal vent microbial communities from Guaymas Basin, Gulf of California to study Microbial Dark Matter (Phase II) - Marker... ... | reverse complement strand
GTCAAAAATAACCTGTTTCGTTTTTTATTTCTTTTATTTTTAGTAGAGTAATATTTACGCTTCTTCATTCCTTTGCTCCAATAATATTTTCGACCAATTTGCTCAGTTTTTATATTTTTCTCAAAATAATGTCAATTACAAGAACATATACATTCACTATCAATATTTATATTTAATGTAGCTCAGTTCAAGTTTCGCGCACAAAACTGAAAAAAACACTATAAAATTTTCCACATAAAAATTTCACCCAAAAATTTCAACAAAAGTTTCCTCACAAAACTTCACAAAAAAATTCCACAAAACTTTTTTGAAAAAATCCGCCAAAAAATTTCGACAAAAGTTTTTTTGAAATTTCTCCAATCAAAGTAAACTCAGCATAGATAGAAGAATTACCCGGTAAATGGCGGAGCGGTCGATTAAGTAATGGGGTATTCGGTAGGAATGGGTCGCCGCGGTATAGAAAAGTTGCTGTTTGGGGCGTTTTTGCATGTTTACTGTCTAAGTGTGTGTGGTGCTGTGATTTGTGTAGATAAGTGAGAATATTGAGCAGATTTTGTTAGGCACATATAATAGCATAGCGATTTACCATTTCCCTATTACATAAAGCAATTAAGCTATTCCTAAGTATATAAAATGCAATTGGTTATAATATGTAATAGGGTATTTTTGAGGAAATGAGGGGGAGAAATTCTAATTGTATGGGTATCATGAAATAGAAACAGTGATAATATATACCTCTGTTTGTTACCACATTTTGCTACAAAGAGAATATAAGTATAATAAAGAAGTAGCGTTGAATAATAAGTAATGGGGTATTCTGGGGGAGAATGGGCAGATGTGTCGTAGCCACCCCCGCCGCGTCCCGCCATCCGTTTAGAAATTTTTGAAAAACCCTATCCCTTTTTCTACCCTTTCTTGTTCTTTAAATTATTCTTTTTCCTTTTCCTTTTCTTCTTTTTCTTTCTTTTTCCAGTAATACCATGATGGGACGCGACAATTAGATGGTACTGCCTCAACGGCATCCAAATATTTTTCCAATAAACTTGTTGGGATGCCATTTAATCGGACATCCCAAGCCAAAGCTAAAAGGTCTGTTTCCCCCTCTTGGCTATTATCATCGTAGAACCGATCACACAAAAATTGTGCATGTGCATCGCATTCAATTGACCATGCGATGCTATTAACTATACTAGGTTCGGAAATCACGCTAGTTTCCCCCAAACTGTCAACGAAGTTTTTTACGTACCTTTCTAACATACTAAGCCTCCTTTCTACCTAATTTCAATTAGCCAAATACAATGATACATTTTTCTTCTTTCCATCCCTTTGATGGTAAAAACTTGTAGATGGTAAAGCTTTCATCATCAGAGGGATCATACCATTTAAGCCATTTTTGTGCGCGCGCACACGCACTTTTTCCTTTAAAAATTACTAAACTTTTGTTACCGAATTCTTTAACTTGCATGACATCCTCCTTTTTAATAAGTTACGTTATAGAACTTGAAAAATCTAACTCCCTTGCGATTGCCTCTGCGTTGAGGCGCAGAGGCATTCTAGCTTTCTCAACGATAACACTAGTTTCTCGATGTAGTTCATCTTATCCCCCAAATACGATCGCCATTGCCATTACCATCGCAAAGTACATCGCCAAAGGTACGATAAAACGCAGATCCATTTTAGCCCTCCTCCTTAAAAATGATTTTACAAAAATTTTTTCCTTTAATTACTTCATAATGACCATCCGGACAAAACCATTTTAGCCATCGCATCGCCCTAGCGATGGCACCACGTCCCTCAATCATCTCACATCTTTTTTCGTCCCAACAAGTTTTTACCTTCATGCTACCTCCTTTTCTCTCACGCATGCCATCCCCCATGCAGCAATTACCGTACCAGCTTGCCAGGTTTTCTAAGTTATTATCTCGCAAAGACTTATGGAATCTGCCATCCTGACAGACCTATGGCGTTTTGCCATGGTTATAGGTAAAATTGCCTCGGTTTGTCGTAAGTCTAACAACGATAAGATGTTATGACAGAGGAATTTTTACATAGGTAGGTAAAAACCGGCAAAAATCGCGGGCACGCTTCTTGCATCAACGGCTTTTGCGGATTTTTTGTCAAGGATGTTGATAAAATCTCAGAATGATATAGGCTCTCTCGGTGTCCAAAAATTTGACAATTGGATTCAAGGATTAAAAATTTTTAATGGCACAGTTTTTGACCTTGGCACAGTTTTTGCATCGCGCGATGCAAGTTTTGTTCCATTAATTTTTTTTAATGGCACAAAAGTTGCATCCCGGCAGACACCTTAATTCAGACTTCAAAATCCGAATTCCCCCAGCAAGTTTCGTTCCCGCTCGAAAAAATTTTGGGCACGATTCTTGCATCCAAACTTTATAATTTATAGTTTATAAAACGTCAAGCCCTTTTCTAGTGAGCGCGCAGAGCCGGAGCCGGAGCGGCCGGAGCCGGAAATGAAAAATTTTTAATTTTGGGAGCCCGGGCACGGTTTTTGCAATGGGAGCCTTTTTCTATCCTTCCTTGCGCGATGGGATGAGCCTATTAAACTTTTTTGATGCGAACTAGTGGGAAAGCCTAAACTTTTGGTTAATTGCCGATTCCTTAGGGAGAAAATATAATCTTCCTTCCTTGTCTTTTGCAAGCACAAAATCGCGATAATGGGATGAGCCTAAAAATCCTTCCGCCGAAAGCCTACGTAAAGCTTTTTCTAAACTGACCTTCCCTAAAACGTATCCGCCAATATATTCTTCGTAGAACATTATTTCCTCCTTTCATGGCCAGCAAGCCTCCCCCATCGCTTGTCCAGATTGCGGGGGAAGCGGATGGGGGATTACTTCCCCCGCAACCATAATTATAGTTTAAGATTCCTTGAATATTCCCATCCCTTTCTTTTTAACCATCGTGCAAGGGATGGCATCACCATCCGGATGCACGACACAAAAAACCTTGTTCTTTCTTGTAATTCTCATTATCCTCCTTATTCTCTTATGGTCAAACCTATTACGGAAATTAAAATGAACCTCAACATATCCATCCCTTGCAAAAGAAGGGATGCCGGTTTCTTTGGCAATCTTTGCAATCGCTACGATATCCTTATCAGTTTTAGCATCGAAAAACGCAATTGCTTTTACAAACCTCATTAGCACCTCCTTTCCGTAAGCTTTCTATCCCATCATACTACAAAAACCATTCCTAGTCAAGCAAAAAATCTAAGTTATTATTTTGCCTATACTTACGGATGTGTCCTATCGCGGCATGACACACAAAACTGACAATTTTTGTCAGCCGTTTCTCTAAGTCTAATTCTCACAAAAACTTAGCGCTGACAATTTTTGTTAATAATATGACGTAAAATGTCAACCGTGCAAGTTTTATTCCCGCGTGCGAAAATGAAAATTTTTTAATTTGGATTCAAGCGCTTCATTAAAATTTTTTAATGGAACATTTTTTGCATCGCCGTGCGTTAATAAGTTTGATTTTAACTTCGGGCACGCTATTTGCATTATCAGCAACAACTATGCCAGCCGCTTTGGATTCAAGGAAAATTAAAAATTTTTAATGGAACGTTTTTTGCTCTCCCTATGCAAGAATCGATCCCGTTAGTGGTCCGTGTGGTTTAAAAATTTCTAAATTATTTTATTTCTTTGGGCATGAAACTTGCTTAATACAATTACCATTCCGGTTTTTGGCATAGAAATTGCTCGCGGATGCAAAAATTGATCCTGCCGATTGGATTCAAGGACAGTTTATAAATTTTTAAACTATTAAATTTCGCGAAAGATACCGGCAAAAATAAAAAACCGCGGGAAAAATCCCGCGGTTTATAAGATTAGGGGCAGTTAAGATTTAGGAATTGCTAAACTTCACCGATTCTTTTCCTATAATTTTTCTCAACTAAAGCTTTTATTAGGGATCCAAAGATTTGGTCTTTTTCCAGATCCTTTTCTGCACGACGATCCGTTAGGGATGCCTTGACTAGTGAGACATCCCAAGATGCCTTATAGCCATCACCTCTTCCTCTTTCCCGAATTCTTCTTTCTTTCACGCCACTAGCTTGGCGCATCCTATAAATAGCCCAACATTGCGCGCAATCCGTCCTAGGCTTTCTCAATCCCTTGTACCTAGGATGATCCGGACAGATCATTTTCCGTGCTAAAATTGCATGCAGATCAAAAGTTTTTTCCGTCATCGTCATCCTCCTTTCTATTCAGTAAACAAAACTCTTTCTTTTTCTTTTCTCAGAAACACTAATCCGCCATTGAGGATTAGATCGAAACTATAAATAACCTTGCCATCTTTTGCAAAAAGATCTTTTCTGATAACTTTAACCTCTTGGCTTGAAAAAAGACTATCTTCCATAGAAACTATTAGATGAAATCTTCCCGGAAAAGGTACCTTTTCGATCTTAGCGGAATAAGTTTTTGCCATATCTTTTAAACTTTTTTTGGTTAATGTTTTTAGCATCGCATCCTCCTTTCTAGCGGATTTTCTTTACTTCCCAACATCCCTTATAAAGAAAAATCCCATCCCTTTTGACTACTAGCTTAGGATGGGATAAGAAATATCCTATAATCGCACTAGCAAGGTTAATGGCAAGGAAAAGGGAAATTACTACTAGCATCTTTCTTCCTCCTTTTCTTCTTCTTATTCTACCATCCTTTTTGCTTTTTGTCAAGCCTATTTTTCTTTTTGCTTGCGGCATCTTCCCTATTAGCAAGAAGCGATCCTACGTGCCCGATTTATTAAATATAGGCGGGATAATAACTTACGACAAAGGCTTTTTTGAGAATCGCTACTAAAAATGACAAAAAACGGCAATGTTTTCCTAAGTCCTTGCAATAAAAGCGGTTACGACGACAAAATTTTGGCAAGATGTGACAATTTTTGTCAATCGGTGCAAGTTTCATTCCCGCCAGCGGAAGATTAAAAATTTTTCATTTTGGATTCAAGGACGCATTTTCATGAATTTATGAATTTCTAAACCTTGCAAAAAGTACATTAATAACTTGTCGAAAAACTTTTATGAAATTTTTTCATGATCGGGCACGGTTTTTGCACGCTGGCACGGTTTTTGTCGGTGAAAATTTTTTAATGGAACACTTCTTGCATCCCTTGCAGATACCCTAAGCAGGAACGAAATTTGCATCCCGCGGAAAAGCCAGATTAAAAATTTTTCATATTCGGCGGGCACGATTTTTGCTACGCGGAAATTCCCTAATCCGGCTTGCCATAAAAACTTGCGCAATAGGGAGCGGCGAAAAAAGAACGTCGAACGATTATAACGGGCGGAAAAAATTTAAAAAAAGGGAGCCCCGCAAACTGGCGTCGGACATCCTCAGACGTTCGCGAGGCTCCCGATCGGCAAGGAAGGAGGATGCGATTAGAACGTTGCTTTTAGAAGTTTGAGAATTTCTTCGGCGTATTCTTCGGGACGTTTTTCTTTATAGGGGAATATGCACGGCATAAACAAAACCCCTAGTTCGTTGAAATTTCTCTTCGATATTGCCAAAATAGGCTGCCCTTCCTTATCGTCTGACCAAAACTGCACATCGTCAAATAGCCGCGTGAAATCTCCCAGTAATCGCAAAATGTTGGGATGTAATGAGACAATCTTCGGCGTTGAGAGTTTTTCCCCTAGGCATTTAAAAGGAAAGCTCAAATCTGGTCCTTTCCAATCGGACCAAGGAATAACCCTTCCCCCCATCCTGAAAACGCCATCCTTAAAAACTGGCATGTAATCATTGGTTTTTAATACACTAATGAGGTCCGACAATTTAATTTCCTTGATAGGAAAATCATCCCAATCGTAGGAAAAACTGATCCATGCTATGGCGATGCCGGAAACGCCAACGAAATAGATTCTACCTTTCTTGGCAAAAACCGCCATCCAGCCTTGCCTATAATCTTTCTTCTGCTTTTCGATAAACTTCACGATGGCACGGAACCAAAGCTTTTTAATAATAGCTTCGTTTTTAAATCTGCGCATTGCATCCTCCTTTCTGTTAATCTAAATCCGCTTCCGTAATAACTTGATCAATTTCCCGCTCAAAAGCTGGGTTAATTCCCAAAACTTCATGAACTAGCAAAAATTTGTAAAGATTGCAACCATCCGCCAATGACAATGGATGCTGCGGATTGAATGCATTATAGGCTTCTGTTACACGATCAAAATAAACTAATGGGATATTGTTTAAATTGGGATCTTCCTCATATTTCTCGCGCAAATCGTTGACGCTACGAAGCCCAAATAAACCTAGGTTAGTAATACTAATCCCACGTTCGCGCGCCATTTTAGCATACTTGTTCCACCATTCAGCGTAATCTTTCTTTTGTTCATCCGTCTGGAAATAGGTTTTCCAATTGATATTAGTCCAATCCATCGCATCCTCCTTTCTTCAAGAAAACGTCTTCCAGATCCTCAATAAAATGTTCTAATGTGCTAAGGAAAATCCTATTAGGGTCAATTTCATCGGCGCTATCTTCTGCTTCAAAGATTAGTTCGCCTCTCTCATTGTAAATGGTCAAGCTTACATGATTAAGCTTGGGATTATAAGAGGCAATGGTAACCTTGTCTCCCCCTTCTAAGATTAAATGCCGATCGCCAAGGTAAAGAGGCGTCTCTACGATGATATAATCTTTATCGCTATCAATATGAAGCTCAACGCTTTCTTTTTGCCGATTGAACATTAGCCATGCATTGTAAATCATCGCGTCCTCCTTTCCTTTTGTTTCCGCATCCCATTATAGCATATTTCGTGCCCGATGTCAAGAAAATCTCAGATTTTTCCTAAGTTAGGCTGCCGAAACAAATTAGGAAAAATAAGAACGACACATCCAAATTGACCATTGACAAAAACTGTCACCACAGAACGGCAAATGTGACAAAAATTGTCGGCAGTAATAAGTTAACTTAAAACTCTTTTTAACTAACTTATAATTACGAAGCGCCCGCCGTAATAAGACGGGCAATAACTCAGAGACGATGCTTAATAAAATGCTCAATTTCCTGCAGTTCAAGCTCTGCTAAAACTTCTTGAAGCTCTCTAATAAGTTTGCTATAATTATTGATTATATTTTTTAATTTTTGTGCCTCAATTTCATCATTAGTAAACTGCAATCTAATCTGCGCAGAATCGATCCAAGCTTCCAATCGATTGATAACATTCAAGATCTTTTGATTCATGCTTTCCTCCTTTTAATAATGGTCCAGAATATTTTCGGCAATGTTTCCTTCCCAGATTTCTGCGGGAGGATTTGGATCAAATAGGATATGACAAGCTCCGTAGCAATCGTCGTTCATTTCTTCGATTCTAACGTAATTTTTCTTTTTATTCCATGAAACCACCGCGATTGTATTATAAACTGTCGTAATAACCTTAAAATTATCGTCTGGTTTAACCTCTAGCCAGCGAAACTTATCGCCTTCTTCGATATAACAACGTCCGTCTTTTAGGCGTTCAACTTTCATTTTATCCTCCTTAGGCTTCCACGAAACCCAAATGCTTAAAAACGGAGATTTTCTTTCCGTTAGATTCTTCGATAACTTCCCGCCTAGAAAATGCGTAAACGGGAGTAATGTTTCTTTCTTTTAGAGCCTTCTCAAGACTAGCCATCAGGAACGGCGCACCACCGATCATTGCTTTCTTTGCATTATAAAGATAGGCTAACGTTGCAAGCTTTCTGGCGCGTTGTTCGATCTCATCCTTAGTGGGAAGCTCATCGAATGTTAAAAGTTTCTGAATAACTTTTTTGCATGCCGGATCGAAAACTCCGGCTTTCCGTTGTTCTGGCGTTGCGATGTGCTGGGTTAGGTTAATGATCATGCTTCCTCCTTTCGTTTTCACATCCCATCATAGCATATTTTATTCCTGCTGTCAAGGAAAATCTCGGTTTTTTCTTAAGTTGAATTACCAGAACGATTTAGGACAAACCAGTATGACATATCCTAATTCACCACCGACAAAAACCGTTAACACAAAACGTCAAATGTGACAAAAAACGTCAGCGGTAATAAGTTTCACAATAATAAGTTAATAACTGCGCTTAAATTATTAACAGTAAAGTATAAATTAGCTGTGTCAAAAAAACTCTAATAACTGAAATAGAAAAGTCATAATAACTTTAGTTGTAACTTTCGGATTTTACACAACTTATAAAAACACGGGCTCCCCATAAAAACTGCCGCAATAGGGAGCCGCCTTAATAATCTCCGGAGAAACTATTTTTTAAACGTCGGTAAAACGTTCTGAATCGTCTGCAACATGCCGTCAAGGAATATATAAACTTCTTTCTTCTTGTGTAGGGGGAATAATGTTTGCACGGTTCCATCCTTAAATTTAACGTCAACGCCAACCTTCCCATAAGCTTCGTACAGATCAACCTTCCGATCAGCATTTTCCGGCAAAAGCGCGTTAATAATTTCGATTAAATACTTCAAGTAATTTCTGGTAATACGCATGTACTCCTCCTTTCAACGGTAATCCGAATGAAAAAACTTCCACAATTCATTGCGCATTTCGCGCGATTCTTTAATAAATTTTTCTAAAAAAAGCTTAATGTCCTCGGTTTTAACCTTTTTCCGTTCCCATTGGAAAAGCACATCACCAGCATCGTAATGCCAAGTTTCAATAAAATTGTAAGCATCCAAAAGTTTCTTCATAGCCTTCATTGTGTCCTCCTTTCTGTCAAACTGGATGCAAGAAACGTTCCCAAGCACCAAAAATTTTTCATCCAGAATTCTAAAAAGGTTAGGCAAATAATCGAAACTACCTATAGAAAGTTTCCGTGCCAAAACTTCCACGGTATGGAAGAAACGGACAGGAAACTAACAAGCTATGCCATAAAGACTTAATTGCAAAGGAGGCAAAAATGATTCTCAAAAAGCTATTATCAAGAAGCATGGATAACCTTTTCACCGAAGCTATCAACGAAGGTTTCCGTAGCAAGGAAAAACCGCCAAAACGTCCGGGAGTTTTCGCAATCGTCCGTAATAGACGACTAACGTCTATCAAGCACACTAGAAACCTTTCGTATGGTCTGCGCCAGATTAAAAATGCTGATGACGTTGTTTTCTGGCATGGTGAAATTCTAAATAAACCGTTAATCAGAAAAGCCCTTGTAATGCTCATTAGAGTTTTCAATAATATAGGCGATGACGATTTTCCTTATAAGATTATCGAAAAGAAAGCCTAAAGTTTTGTGTTCAAAACTGCAGTATAGTTTTGTTATCAAAACTGAACAAAAGTTTCGACGTTAAAACTTAACGTTAAGTTTCGCATTCAAAACTTTCAAAAGTTTCGCGTTCAAAACTTGTTAAGTTTCGTGCGCAAAACTTCATTCGTTCAGTTTTGTGCTCAAAACTTGCGTAGTTTTGGCGTCAAAACTTCATCCGTTTAGTTTCGCGTTCAAAACTTCACGGCATTTTTATTAACTCCCCATTATAAACGTAATAAATTCTCATCCCACTATGAAGAAAGGTTTCAAATAATACTGCCGAGAAAAAATCCGGGATATCCGCCAGAATAACCGCGCCACAATGGTTTGCTTTGGCGGTTTGGGCAATAGATAGCGCGCGTTTGCGTAAATCCTTTATTGACGGGCGTTTACGAAATTCACAGAGCCATTTTACATAATCCTTCACATGCTTAGGCGCATCCACAAAATCCGTCCCAAGAAGGTCCGAGAAATCGAATTTGGTAAGGTTTAAGGTTTTCATAAGTTAGCCTCCTGTAATAACTTACGCCAATTCTTTTTGTACCTCATCCCAAAGATCAGAATCAACGTTTTCCTTAGTAATGGTCCCATTCTGGACACACAATATGAAGTGGTCATAATCCATTGTCTCCACAATATATAGGTCTGTTGGATCTCCAATCCCCTCCGCCATAAAAACATTAGTATATTCTTTTTCAATTTTCTTTAGTTCTTCTTCTGCTTGTTCTAGCCATTCTTGATCTTTTCGGACCTCCTCTTCCGAAACGTTGCTGCAAGCCCAAGCAGTATAATACTTTCCGGAGGGTAACCATGACCAGACCCTCCCAATATAAAGCCACCGAGACACCGTATCATCGCCATATTCGTAACTTTTCTCCCAAGGAAGGTTATCTAATTCTTGCCTTATCTTGTCCAGATCGAAAATCATTTTGCCCTCCTTTCTGTTTTTCTTTGGTTTCTACGTCCTATCTTACCACATTCAAGCTTTCTTGTCAAGCCTTTTTCTCGCGAACGGCATTTTTCTTAGCAGCATTTTTCGTGCCAGATTTGCCCAGATCTCACAACTAGCGCAACCACAACAACTTAATTTTTTTAAACCTACTTATTATATCGCGGGATGGGCAATTTTACTTGGTAGAATTTTCCTAGTGTGGAATTCTTTCCGGCGCACTAATAACTTCTTTTTTATTTTTTCTAAAAATCTTGCTTTTGTCTCTCGGTAAAATCTTTACAAATGACATTCTCAAAAGCTCTTACGCAAAATAGCAATAATAAATTTCTTTAAATTTTTCGTGGAAAGTTCGTAATAGATTTCTTAAAAAGGGAGCGCGCAAACCGCGACGTCGGACAGTAATAACTTCGTAATAACTCAAAAAATCAGGGAGCGGAATTTTAAAAACGCCGGAGATTGGTCGAAAATACTAACGAGCGCCGCCAGAACGCGGGAAAAGCGGCGAAATTTTGGCATCCACTTTATTTTATTAAAAAAGGAGGTACTATGAAAAAGAAGTGTGCTAAGTGTGGAAAGGTTTTTGATGCACCGGCTGATTATTATCGTTACTGCAAAGATTGTTTTCCCTCTACTACGCGCGCAAAGACCACGAAGACCGCTAAAACTACAAAATCCACTGCTACGCAAAGTGCTGATACTCGGTCACGCCTATTGAGCATTGAGGCGGCTAAACTTTCTACGTTGAAAGATCTGGTTGCAAATTTTGAAGCATTGGTTAATAATTTTGCCGAACTTGGGACGAAATTGGACGTTATTATTCAATTGCTTCAGAGTCAGCATCCAGAATCTGTTAATACAGAAGAAAATGAACCGGTTGAGACCGAGATCGATGAGCTAGTCGAAACTGAATCGCCCGAAGAAGAGATTCCTGTTTTGGACGAATTTGAGGGAGAAGAAGTAGAGACGGAAGAAGTCACCGAAGACGATACCGCAGACGAAGAAGATGATATCGACCTTGACCTTGACGAATTCGACGTAAATCAGGAATAATGGATGTTCCAACGGTTTTTAATTATAATCTTCCCTCAGGGATTAAAACCACAGAGTCAAACGTCGAACTTCCCCTTGCTTCAGAGATTTGGCTGAAACTTGGAAAATCGGTAATAAAAGGACTTCCGTCGGCTACATATAGGGGCAAACTATTAAAAGATCCACCCTTTATTTTCATTGAGGAGGAATAATGGATTACCGCAAATTTGATTCGCTATTAAATAAACTGATTCGCTACACTGAAAAAATCCAACGAATTTCTCCCGATGGCGCGAGTTTTAAAAAATTGAACAAATATATTGCTGATTTCCAAGAAGTCATCGCCGAGCTTGAAAAGAAAAAGAAAGAACTAAAAAAGGTCGCTGGAAAAGAAAGAGCACTCACCGTTGATGAAATTAATAAATCGATTGATACTTTGATCATAGCTATTAACAGCTTTATTAACCTGGCTGAACTTATTAATAATGCGGGCAGACTAATCAATTGCGCCGCAAATGAACTCTGGCATAACGTATTTTATGGATAGAATTCTTGCGTTTCAAAGCAGAGATGAATCGCAAGCTACCCGTGGACCGCGGGAAAGTTACGCCTGTGGAGGGTGCGAACGCATCCGAAGAAGCAGGAAGCCCCTCACTTTAGTGAGGGGAGGGGTCACGCAGATACAATAGGTTACGAACAATAGCCGAAAATTAAAAAAATTTCACTTGCCTCCGCTTTGTTTTCAGGGTAAAAGATGAAGTCAGGGGAAAAACTTGAAAGGAGGCTTAGAAATGATGAGTTTGCAGCAGCTTATCGATTACTTCACCCGTTACGCTCAGAATCGGTTTTCTAGTTATCGTACTCCCGCCGCCGATTGGGAAGACATCCGCCAGGAAGTCATTTTAGCAGTGATCGAAACCTATCGCCGCTATGGGGATGATCTTCCCAAGATAATGCTCCGTGTCCAGGGGAGCGTCAAACATCTTCTTACTCAAACCCACCTTCCGTTTTCTCTCAAAAACAGCCGCGGATATAGCCTATTCAAAGACAAATTTCAGAAAAACCAGTTTTTGTTTGAAAAAATGAGAGCGTCCACGGACCCCGCCGAAGAAGTTGAATTGAAGGATTTGCTTGAGACTTGTGACCCGCACAATATTATCCGCGAGCAAGTTTTCAACCACAAGTCCATCGCCGATATCGCGCGGGAAAGAGGGCTTGATTATTATGTGGTTTACACTTTGGCGCAGCAAGCCAAAAAAGACTTAGCAAAAGTTATTAACCAATAATCCGCAGTCGAAATAATAATCGGAGGTGGCACGATGACGAAAAAAGAAAAATTTTTCAAATATTCCGAGCTAAGCAAAATGCTCCCCTTAATCAAGGCGATTCAGAAAGACCTTCATACAACGTGGAAAACCATTCTTCAGCTACGTGAGAAATACCGCGCGGGAGACGAAAAATCACAAGAATTGGTTGAGGA
>Ga0209410_1001172_pt1 | contig 12698 bp, 15 predicted proteins | sample Mar14436cmmetaG_FD_184135 | JGI IMG/M metagenome (GOLD analysis project Ga0209410, IMG submission 184135) | Marine hydrothermal vent microbial communities from Guaymas Basin, Gulf of California to study Microbial Dark Matter (Phase II) - Marker... ... | reverse complement strand
TCTTAACATTAAGCTTTCATATTTAAAGACTACGAGGTCGCTAGTGGCCGGAACCTCAAATGCCACATAACCTCTCACATGTTCACCAGGCTTCAGAGTTCCTCCTCCAGGAAGGCTCCCAGTTAATGCACTTCCCGCGAGCGATACACCATATTCTCTTCCATCACTATCTTTTACCTTCATATATAGCTGGGAGTATGTGAAGTCCTCGTCTCCAAGATTCTTTATCGATAAATCTATCACGAAATAAATATTACCGCTCTTAGGCTTCCATACACCTATTTTTGACAACTTTTTGGTCGAATATATGTGGAAGATCACATGGTCGGCTCCCACATCCTCTCCTATCTTTCCCGTCGGCTTATATGTTGGGAGGCCGGCCGTCACGGTCTTCGTAACAGTGGCAGTCTTCGTAATGGTGATTGAGGTTGATGAGGTGATGGTAGCATAAGCCGTTTCAGTGAGAGTTTTAAACATAGTCTTGGTTTCCTCTATCGTTTTGGTCGCCATGCTCGTAATGGTTGTCGGCGAAATCGTTGTTAGAATTGAAGTTTTTACCTGCGTAGTGATATTGGTCACGGTCTTTGGAAAGGCGACGCTTCCCACACCCACTCCAATAATCAAACCGATTATCAGAAGGACTATTGCGAGGATACTGGTAGCTTTCATAATGCAAATTGATGATCCAAGGCTTATAAGGATTTCGAAGAGGGACTTCATTTTCATCGCTTTCCGGTTGTTAGCTTGTTTTTAGGTTGGAAGAAACTTTGAAATGAACATATTAAAGAATATCTGAAAGGGGAATGCATGGAGGCCGAAAAGAAGCTTCACGGGGCAAACTATCATCTCCAAAGAATGGAGGAGTTCTATTTAAAAAATGAAGAGATTTTCACTTATGAATTAAAAGCTTTTCTGGCAAAGATTAGAAGTGTTTTAGATGGCCTACTTGAAGATTTCAATAGAAAATTTTCGTTAGGTGTGGGGCTCGAAGAGAAACTAAATGCTGAGATCTTTGAAAAAAGGGCTAAGCAATTGAATAATATTCAAGCGTTAAATTTTATTAGATGGTGGAGAAGAAAAAGAGACGCCATTTACTCATCCCCTCTAGGATTCCTTTTCTTAAAAAGAAATGTCTCTGTTCATAGGGCGGTTATTAAACCTAACCTTAAGAAAGTAACGGCATCTGAGATGCTTACCGTCTCCGAATCTGTAACCGTCGTAAAATATAATGAAAAAGGAAAACTTGTGGAAAAGTGGGAGGGCCCAAAACCCAGTCCAGTATCCAGAGATAGGACTTCTGTGGAAATTAATTGGTTCTTCAAAGACTATCCGGATAAAAATGTTCTAGAGGTATGTAGAGAACTGTTTAAGCTTATGGAAGACGTTGTTAAGGGGGCGAAAACGAAATTTAACTAATGAAATATATTTCACCATAATAAACGAGTCTGTAATGGAGTCGGCTGAAGCCTGCCCAATGACCGATTCTCCTCGCATGATCTTATGGAGCATGGAACCTTTATCCTTGACTCCAACTTTATTCACTTCCAATTCATCCCATAAAAATGGAGGTAGCGGATTTCTAGAACTCCTTGAATCGGTAAATTGATAAACACTATTACTTAAAGTCAAGGTTCAGAATAAGGAAAACTATTTGAAAATTATTTTGGTTTGTAGCCCTCATTTGAGTATATATAAGTGTCTAGCCCCCTCCCGAAAATGAACCTTTGTTTTTCAAAGAGATCTCTTATGTAGCCGTTGTCAAAGTTATTTTAACTTTCTACCCGTAATCAGCCAAGAAGTCTAGGAAGCTGTTGAGAAGGAAGTCGTAGTGAGAACTTGAGTCATATTTATTTTAGAAGTATAGACTGTGGTTATCGTGGTCGTTCTAACAACGGTTATCGAAGCTCTGAAACTTGATGACAGATATCCTGCTTGTTTTCCTATGATTAGGGCATAATACCCAGGCCTTTCAATAATCCATTCATAACTTCCTGCATCATCTATTGAAAATTTCGCGCATTCATAGTATCCTGTAAACGGTCGCCAACCGATTTCTTCCTTTGGACGTTGATCAAGGCAAACTAATACCTTGTGAACTGAAGAAAACTCTACTCTAACAATATCTCCTTCCTCAAGCCTGCCCAGTCCCCATCCCCATGCGATAATTCCTCCTCCTTCAACCTTCCCTATTTTTTCATCTTCCATAACTATGGAAGATGACGTAACTAGGGTTGTTAAAACGGTTGATGTTTGACGTACTGTTGTGATTTCTTTAGGAAACGCGTAGATAATTTTTGTAAATGATGTTGTCTTGGTTAAAGTCTCAGTAAAAGTCTTTGGAAAAATCTGAGAGCCGATTCCAGTACCAACGATTAATCCGATGATCAAGAAAATAACCGTTAAAACATTAAAAACCTTTCCAGTGGTCATGTCATAATAAAACATAAGTTATACTTAAATTTTTCTGTTTTGAAGATCACGTTTCATCTTTCCCACGAAGACATCTCTTAGCATCTCTCTTTTACACATCCTAACCCTACCACTCAATAGTTTAGATATTTTAAGCAGACATTCATAGAATGTTTCACGTACAAGGGATGGTGTAATTAAAGAAGCTTCTTAATAACGTGAATGACTTTTGAGGACGAAAATCTTATAGAGTGTCATTTACCATTAAAAGCTGTTCAATCCGTGGCCGTTAAGCCCATATCGATTGAAAAGCATAAGAAACTGATCGGCGAAGAATGGTTCATTAGAAAACCGATGGAAGTGGTCTCTAGAGCTGTTATAACCCATCGAGATGAGCTGGAAGAAGATATTGCCGTAAAGATGAGGAAGCTTAAAGTATTACTTGATGAAGGTCTCGTTACAAAAGAACAATACGAGGAAAAAGAAAAGAATTATTGTCGAAACTTTGAAATGAAAAAGAGAATCGATAAGAAGGTTGGTCTCCCTTCATTTTATGAAACCTGTTTCTGGACCGTGTAGCCGATTTAAGTCAATTGATCTCCTTTTAAGTTTAAGAGGTTCAGATCCTCAGAAGATTCTAAGCTTATTGATTTGCTCGATCATATCCGCGATGCTAGCCAGCTTCCCATTATGCGTGACATTATAAATGAATAATTGTTATCATACAACTTATCCGATCGAATACGTTTATCGACTTAAGCATAGACTTTTCTTTCTCGTTCTCCGCCGTCATGGACATATTTTATGATTTGATGAATTTTTAGTTTTTGTTTAGAAAGGTAATTGCTCGTAGTAGTCTGTTAATATTTGGCTTACCCGATTATCTATTTTACCGCTTATTAAATCAACTGCCTTTATGTATCTCTTTTCTCCTTCAGTTATTTTGCACGCGCAATAGGGATAGAAGATGGTTCTATAATCTCTTATGACCCCTCTCCACATGGTCTTGATTATGATTTCGGCTCTTTCTAGGCTGAATGTTGATCGGAGTTTGATACCCTCTGGCTCTCCCTCATTAAGTATCAGAGCCGTGGAGATTGCTTCTAATCTACGCAAGTCTGGAATCTCTATCGCTGTTCTATAGTGCGTTTGCCTATTTCTATAAAGATTCACCAACCCTTTTGCAACAAGCCCTTGAAGAATTCTTCTCGCTTTTGCCGTTGAACATCCAATTAAGGCGGCCACTGCGGGAGTTGTTAAGGAGCCTGCCCTCAAGAGCATTTGGAAAACCCTCTGTTCTTCTTCAGATAGTGTGGGAATTCTCGCAACAGCAACAATTCCCTCTCTTAAATCGTAATAACATAACGCCTCCACAATGGGATCCATTAAAACCGTTGCACTAATTATTCTTTCCTCAGCTCTCTTCCGAACAACACCTTTAATCTCATAGACTCTAGCATCGATATCCAACTCATGATATGGATAGAAAACTATAGATATGGCCTCTATGATCCCTCTTCTTCCAAAAATTCCCTTGAGAGTTTTATCCACGACTTCGGCGGACTCGTCTATGGATACATGCGGCTCTACATGGAATATATTCGAGATGATCTTTCTGGCTTCAATTCCTACTTCCTTTAAGACCTCCTTAAGTTTCGCCCCATCCCATAAATCTATATTATATCCACTAGCAGTAGAGACCGCGTCAGGCGTAAAGTAGGAGGTTGTGACTAAGATTCCTCTATCGACTCCTAAATCTTCGACCTCATGGATCAGCTTCATTACTATGTCCTTATCGATGGGTTTATCATAGGACTTACACTCCACCACTATTCTCGAAATATGGAGGGGGGCCTTATATTCTGCATAAACATCTATCTGATGTTCAACGCCTGAGCGGCCCATCAGCTTAACGTTATGCTTAACATCATATCCCTTACCCTTGAAAATCATCGCCACGAGCTTCTCGAGGGCTAAGCCCCTCTCATAGCTCTCCATCACCTAATGTTCCCCGCCTTCTAGATATATTCTTTATCCTAAGAACAAATAACTCTCCCTTCCCGGTTACCCCGACCCCACGAGGCTAAAAACATACCCTGACTGCTTCTCCAAGGTTTTGATCACCAATAGGAACCTACTCCGCTGTAGTACCTTATTTGTTACGCCGAAATTTAATCGTTTTCGCCAATATTGGAAGCTTCAGATTAACACTTGAAGATATAGGGCTTGGTGTGAGAAGTCTTCGACCTTAAGTTCGGGTGGTAAAGACATTTCTCGATCTTATAGAAAGCCCCTACATAATCGCCAGTCGGATAAAGATCTTAGATCCCTTTTAGTCCTCGCCTTCATCCTCGTCCTCTTCGATATTCACGTCAACGTCGATGTCGATCGGTATATCGATCTCCTCCTCTTCCTCTTCCTCGGGTTCCTCGACCCTCACCTCTCTTATGTGGCGCTTACCTTCCTTGATGTCTAGGTAGTGCTTGACGACCTCAGCGGCCTCGACCACCTTCCTCGGCCAAAATTCCTCCTCTCCATCGGCCATGACAGTTACTCCGAGTCTGCTCGGCTCGAACTTCAGCAGCACCCCATCGATCCTCTTCCTAAACCGCTTGCGCTCGTAGAACGCATCGAGTACGGCCTCGACGTAGGAGTCGCCCCGACTCAATAGTTCATCGACCTGCTCCAACTCCTCATCACTCAACCTAGTTTTACCCACAATTCTCACCTCAAAAATTATAGATAAGAAGTACCTATAATTATCTTTGGTCAGAGATTTTTTAGACGCGCTGAGTATCTTCTCGATAGAGATGGAACCCGAGGAAGTCGAGGAATTGATCCAGAAGTTCGACGAGTACATCGAACGACGCTATCGTGAGAAGATCAAGCTCGGCAACCGGGTGATCACAAGCTACGATACGGTTAGACAGTATAAGGCCGTGGCTAGGTGGATTCTTGAAAACTTCTACATAGACTTGAGCATGCCGATAACGCGTGAACAAGTCATCAAGGTAATCCAGAAGCTCAGGAGGATGGGCTATAGTTATTCCACCTGTCAGGAGGTCTACGCGATGTTCAGGAATCTATTTGAGGCGATGGGCTGGAACTGGGATCTCTCGATCTATCATCTTGGCATCGAACCAGACGTAAGAGAGGCGCCATACCTCACGGTCGAGGAGATGAAGACTGTTCTAACGCAGGCCTTCATGTCGAGGAGATGGAACCTGAGGGATAAGGCGATCTTGGCCTTGGTGAGCCTCGGCATCAGACCGCACGACGTCGCCAACCTATACATCAGGAACATCTCGATTGAGGGCGATCGAGTAGTCATCAAGTACACACCATGTAAGCACGGAGTTCCGGGTACCATCAGAATTCTAAGGGGCATCAAGGCTAAGGTGTTGATGGATTGGCTCGAATATCTCCGACAACGATTCAGGAAGAACGTTAGGTACCAGCTTGTCGATATGAGAGAGGATGTGGGGTTGCCGGACGACGTACCGCTATTCCCGTTCAGGGCCGTCGGCAGATTTGGTAAGGGATTGTTCAAGGGCTATCCTCGGAAGATCCCCAAGCCGATAAGTCGACAAGTAGTATGGGGAGTCGTTCGGAAGATCTGTAGGGCTTACCTCCCGCCGATCCCCAAACGACGACTGGAAAAGTACTTCAGCGAGGTCGGCGAGAGATATAGGGGAAGGTTCATCACGCCCTACAATCCGTATGGTTTCAGACGTGGGATCGTCACCGAGAGACTCAACCCCAAGAAGCCTGAGTTGTTGATGGATCCTTGGAAACTGAAGAAGCTCATGGGTTGGCGAACGCTTCAAACAGTATTGAGGTATGACAAGTGGAGTGCTAGAGACGTGGCCGAAGAGGAACTGGAAAAAGACTTTTATCGGTCGATAGACGAGGGTACCGAGTCCTCAGCGGATAATCCTAATTAGATATATCGATGTTTGTGTCTCGTCTCGACGCTCTAGAGACCGGCTTTTCCGAGGGATTTAATGTTACAGATCTAAGATTAAATTTTCAATTCAATAGGTGACATCCATCAAGCCTAAGAATTCGGGTTATAATTCGAGGGGTTTGAAGAATGGTTAAACAGATAGGCGTTAAGGATGAGTTGTATAGGAAGCTCGCATACCTCAAGGGAAATCGCTCGTTTTCTTGGGTGATAGAGAGACTGCTTGATGAGCGGGGACTGACCGAACTTTTAGAACAGCATAGACTCGGGTATCCAGTTACAGACCAAATCCTAGAGAAGCTCGACGAGATCTGTGAAAGGCTATCAAGGATCGAGGAAAAGCTCGACAGATTAGAGCTTAAACAAACATCAAGCAGAGTAGAGCATGTGGAGAGGGTTGAGGCTGAGAGGAGTAGGGTTGAAGCACCGGTTAAGGCGACAATCCATCAAGCTAGGGATGAGTCTAAGTTGCCGAGCTTCCTTAAAGACAATCCTTGGGTTAAGATACTGAGCGGGAGAAGGTGAGAACTCCTATACCGGCCGAAAGTTGGTGAAATGAGATGAATTAAAATCATTTTTTATCTCCTAGAGCGGTCTTCTCTCTATAAGAGACGGTATTAGAGATCTCAGATCTAAAAATAATTGATTACCGGGCTGGCACCGCATCTCGGCTCAGTCCTGCTCCGACGACTTTGAGACAGTTTTGGTACTCGACTGGGCTCCCGAGAAATACGCTCAAATTTTCGTTTAAACCGGGAGTTGACGGCGGAGACGGGGTTTTTGTCGAGTTCTTGGGTAGATTAGAAAATTTAAATACTATTAAATTTTTGATGAATTAAGGTGATGGATAAAAATGTCCGGTAAAATTATCCATAAAGGCCGTTGTGGTCGAAGGGCTAAGCTAGATGGACTGGTACCGCTGACCGTCTCCGTCGAGCCAGAACTGAAAAGGGCTATCGTAGAGATATCAGTCAAGGAAGGTAGGTCGATCTCCAACATCGTGAGAGAGTTGCTTGCGAGCTACGTCTCAGCCAGGTCTGGAAGACTTAATACCTTGACCGATGAGGGCGGAGAGGGAGGTGAAATAGATGACTAGACTGGGGATCTCGGGGATACCGGGCGGTCGGCGATTGTCCATAACTCCGGAGAGGGCGAGGGTGAGGAGCGCTAGGAGAAGGAGGAAGTCCAGACGAAGACGGCCCAAGAGGAGACGGAGGTCGAGACCTTGAGCCCCTCACCCTCGGTAAATAGATCCGGCGACCAGACTAAAAATTCTCTGCGGAAGAACTCCATCTTTAATTTCATTAAAGAGCGACCAAAGATCAGGCCAATCTATCTCGGGCAACGCAAATGGAGATTCGAGGGCTTAGACTTCCCCGATCTCACCATCAAGAGTGGAGCGGATCTGTTGAGCCGACGCAGACCGGAGATGGTGGAGTTCCGTGAACGCCTCAAGAGACTTCTAGGTCTGGATGACGAGCGGCTCAAGGAGGAGCTCATCAAACTCGGTCGGCAGATCGACGATTACTATCGGCGTGAAGAGGCTGAGGAGCGTGATACAGAAAGGGCTGAGGAGATCCTCGAGGAGAAGCCGTCTTGGATGCTGAACGCGGAACTATTGGAAGAGGCGAGGGCATGGGTTAAGCCGAGGCTTGAGAATATTCTGAGGATGCCGTATCCAGACCGAATCCACAAGTACCACGATCTGATCAAGGAGTGTCTGGAGGATGCCATAGCGGGCGAGGAATCAAATAAGGTAAATGCCCTGGTCATCATAGGATTCGGCCAGAACTATATTCTCCTCTCAATCGGACGATCTTCCATAGGGAAGAACAGGTTATTTGACGCCTTTATTCCTCTGGTGCCTCACTACATGCGGAAGAGATGGACTAAGCACGTCGGTAGCTACCTCGACCCCGAGAAGGTAAAGGACAAGGTGCTCTACATCAGGGAGCTCCCAACGGTCGAGGAGGAGCTCGGGCTATTCCTCAAGTCTATTGAGGAATTTGATGGCCGCATCATCTTCTCGACTGACTATGTCATGCGGGATCCCATTACTGGTAAGCTAGTAGTTGAGACGAACAAAGTCCCCATCAAAGCTTTCGTTGGTACGAGCAACCGTGAGGATATTCGCATACCCGGTCTGATGGAGAGGACGTTCCTGATCAGGATGGATGCCTCGCGAGAGATGGATAGACGCTATGCCAAATATCAGGCACGGATAGATAAGCAAAAGGAAGAGGTAAAGCTCAAGCTGAGGGAATGGACTGACCAAGAACTGAGTTTGGCGAGAACTTATTGGCTCCATAGGTTTGCCTTGAGATGCTCCGAACCGATACTCATCCCCTATCCGAGTTTGGCTATAATCTTAGAGGAGAAGTTAGGTGACGTCTTTCCAAACGAGATTAGGCGGCTGATCAAACGAGTTCGAATGTACTTAGAGTGGTTCGCTAGGCTCTTCGCCCCAGTCCTCCCATCAATCGAATTCAGGGGACAGAAATATAGGCTACTCGACCCTGAGACTCTGAAGATTGCTTTAGCATACTTCATGGACCTAATCCGCCATAAAGAGGAGTTCAAGAAGCCGAAGCTCTTGAAGTTTGCTGAGAGGCTTGTAGGATACCTCATGGAGCATGGGCAGACCGGTACAGTCTACTTTGGCAAGGAGGAAAGAAGAGTCCTCGCTAGAAGCTTGAGCATGAGTGAGGTCACCGTCCGCAGATACTTGAACAGACTCGAGCAACCCGACGTTGCCTCATTCGCGGTCTCATCCCATCAACGGGGCGTGGAGAAGGTCTTTGTCGTAGACGTGGAACAGCTCTCCGCATGGGTCTCCGAGTGGGTGCCGGCCGAGACGACCTTCACAGAAGACGATCTGGAGAGGCTCCGAGAGGATCTAAGAGCCTTCTCAGAGGAGCACGAGCTAGATCTACCAAATGAAATAACCTATATAGGGGTGGGGGTTGATCGATCAGGTGGAGATACCGGAGGAGAGAGCGTATTTCCCGAAAAGACTCGATCAGAGCTGATCAATTCGAAAAATATCAAGTCTGATCAAGTTATTCCCGGGAAGAACCTCGGAGAACCGTCAAAACGAGCTGATCGATCAACCCCCGATCATATAGAGGGATTATTAAAAGTCGGCGCTGAAGGAGACATATATAAGCCTTTCGGAGAGCCATCGGAGAAGCCCGGAGATCTCCACGAGGAGCTATTGTCGATCCCCAAACCGGACTACGACCACTGCTTCGTCTGCTTGGGCTCGGATGGGGTCGAGTTGCTAGAACTCGCCGGCCATAAGATCCCGGTCTGCCGTGACGAAAACTGTAGGCGGATCTTCAAGAAGATCGAGGGCTTGGTCGAGTTCATCGAGAGCAGGGGTGGAGTCGTGGACTATAAGACGCTGGAGAACGCCGGCCTCATGAGGACTGCCATGCTTTGCCGGAGCCTATGCTCCGTGGTCAAGACCGATGGTTTCAGGTATTGGATCAAGAGGGGTGATGGCCGGTGAGGATATGCGAGCTATTAGACAAGATCCGTGAGGAGCTGGATTACGCTAGGACGCGTCGTGAGCTATCCGATGATCAAAGGTACTGGGAAGGGTATATCGACTGCTTGTTGAGCATGAAGGAGATCGTTGAGGAGCTATGCTTCAAGCCACCTTCGAGATCGACCAACATCTTCGACGAGATCGCCGAGGAGGTTAAGAGGAAGAGGAGGAGGTGGTGGAAGTGAAGAAGTTCTACGACCATCTACGCTACTGTCCCAAGTGCGGGAAGTGGTGGAAGGCCGAGGAAGTCCTAGACCTCTGCCCGAAGTGCGGATGCCCGCTGAGGATGGCACCGCGTTACCAAAAGTTCAAGCGACGCTACGTCAACGCCAAACGATGGACATTTGAGGAAGCTCTAGAACTGTTTTGGAAATATAGGAACGACGGCTGTGACCTTGAGGAAGCTTTGGAGCTGGTCGAGGCTAGGACTGGGATCAAGCTAAATCGGTTGTTGTTGGAGGTGAGGGTCGGTTGAGGTCGTTCTTCCGTAGGCTGTTTGTCTCAACCATCAACGGGAAGCTCGCCAAGCTCAGGATGTGGAAGAACAAACCCATAGAGAAGGCGGTCGAGGTCACATATATCGATCACTACAAATATACCGGGCCAGCGGAGGGCGAAACGCCGGACTACAACCTCAGGACGGCCTACGGCGTGCTACTCGAGGAAACAGAGGACTGGATCCTCATAGGTCATGACCTTCCTTGGGATCGCAGAGCGAATAAGGAGGTCAAGAAGATCTACAAATCGGACATACTCGAGATAAACGTTCTACATAAGTTCCCGACTCTCTCGGACTACTTCTAAGGAGGTGTGAGCATGGTGGAAGCGCATGTTTGCTGGATCAAGTTCAGGGCCGAGGACGTCGTTAACTATACGCCACGAGAGACTAGGACTGTCATCAAGGAGATAATCGGTTGGGTTATCGACGAGGACGAGAAATACCTGTACGTGGCTAGGACCAAGAACGACTCCGAGGTGCTATTCAGGTGGGAGGACGTGATGCTGATCCCGAAGGGAGCGATCGTGGATATAGAGGTCTATGATATTTGGCCGGAGGTGATCTAGGTTGGAGGAGACGTTCTTGGTGAGGGTGCGGTTCAAGGCCGACGCCGGTTACCGTGAACTCGTCGGCTGGCTCTTGAGGAATGATGGCAAGAGACTATACGTCAAGCCCATAGGTGGAGGATGGCGAGGAGAGGATCACTAAGGCCGATGTCGAGGAGCTTGAGATCATGGGGGCGATCTACCGTGAATGAGAGAAAAGGGTTATATATGACATATATAAGTTCCTTAAAAGGATTTATCTCCGGTCCTCGATTATTTAGATATGATCGCGAAGAGGGGGATGCGGATGGCTGATCTGGAGCTTCTGAAGCTCTATAGGGATCGTAATTGGCGACTATGGAAACAAGACGGCAACTATGTAGTCGATTTCGGAGACCGTGAGCCGATAGTCGTCAAGGTACCCGAGGGCTATGAGGAACAGGAGATCGTCTCCGCGTTAGATCTGATTCTCGGGATGCGTTACAAGAAGGGCAGGGAATTGTGCTTGACCAACGAGAGCTTGATGCGATACGTCTTGGAGAAGGTGATGATCAGGACGAGGTCTAGGGCGACGCTGAAGAACTGCGTTGAAGCTCTGGTGGCTGTGATGAAGAAGATTCGGAAGACGCCCGACCAATTGGTCGAGATGGCTAGGAGGGATAAGGAGAGCGTCGAGAGGCTGTTGGTCGGCGTCTTGAAGTCGTTTATGAGGAACAGGGAGCATAGCGAGAGCATCGTCCAGACCTGGCGGTCTTATCTAAAGAAGTTCTTTACAGTGAATGGTATCGACATCAAGCTGAACATCGAGTTCCCGTGCATCTATTATCGATACGAGTCTGAATGTCCCACACCCGCTCAGGTCGTCGAGATGATAGACTTAGCCACCAACCCACGAGACAAGGCGATAATCTCCATGCTGGCGACCTCTGGGTTGAGGATCGGGACACTCCTGCGGTTGAAGTATAAGCACCTTAAGAGGGACTTCGAGGCCGGTAGGATACCGGTCGCCATCCACGTACCAGCCGAGATCACTAAGGGGAAGTACATGAGCTACGTCACATTCATCAACCTCGAAGCCGTCACCTATCTCAAGCTCTGGTTGAAGGAGTGGGAGAGGCTGGTCGGCAGGAAGATTCGGGACGACGACTATATCTTCATCAGCATAAAATACCCGAGGCCTGATAAGCCGATCACTCCGCTTGACTGGACGAACAGGGTCTTCAATAGAATTCGTGAGAGGATGGGGATAAAGAGGCACGAAGGAAGGGTTAAGAGGTTTGTGATCACTCCTCACGGTCTTAGAAAATTCTTTAGAACACAGATGGCTCGTGGCGGCGCTAACGAGATGGCCATAGAATATATGATGGGACATCGAACCGGCGCCTACATGAGGGTGGAAGCACTCGGCGAGGAATGGCTGAGAGACCAATACCTTCGAGGGAGGTTGAAGTTGAGGAGGTGGAGACCTTCGAGGGAGGAGACGTTGAGACTGTTGAGGGAACAGCTCAGGAACTTGGGCTACTCCGAGGAGGAGATGGATGAGTTCATAAGGTCGGCGATGACGCTGATACAGGCCGGGTATAATATAGAGGAGATCATCTATCTTAAAACTTAAGGAACTTCTCTGAGAAATGAGATGGTGGGCGATGATCAGCTTTCTTCAAATTTTATGATCTTTCTCTCAGATTCTTTCTCGGATGATTTGAGCTGAGCTCTTATCTTCCGCCTTAT
>Ga0209410_1001170_pt1 | contig 12718 bp, 13 predicted proteins | sample Mar14436cmmetaG_FD_184135 | JGI IMG/M metagenome (GOLD analysis project Ga0209410, IMG submission 184135) | Marine hydrothermal vent microbial communities from Guaymas Basin, Gulf of California to study Microbial Dark Matter (Phase II) - Marker... ... | reverse complement strand
TCCTTTCTTTGGCCTTCTTCCTTGCGAGGGTCAGCTCAACTGAAGGTGATCCCAAAAAGAGCTTCCTTAAGCGAAGCTTCCCTCCGATCAGGGACAAAATCTCAGGATATACCTCCACCCTCGACGCCTTAACTTTCGCCGTGGCATGGCTTATCCTCATGTCCAAGAAGGTGAGATGGGGAAAGGGGAGAAGGGAGAAATATACCTGGGCAAGACTTACCTCCGCCTTAAGCCGGGAGGAGAGCTCCTTCTCTATTCGCCCCCTAAGCCCCCTTGTCCCCGTTCTGACGAGAAGGAGAAGGACGAAGGAGGAGAGCAGGACGATGAGGAGAAAGACTTTTCGACCTTTGGGGACCTTCACGGCCCCATTATAGAGGGAAAGCCAGCGATGGGAAAGGTTAACCCGTTTGAGCTTGCTTCAGGAGCGCAGAGATGGGGAGCTCCTTAACTTTTTCAACTTCAACATCCCTCAGGATCCGAGAGACTTCCCGCTGCATCTTCTTCATCCATTCCTCATCGTAGGGGCGAACCTCGCGGAAGGAGGGATCAAGGGGGTCCCGGGGGTTGAAGTTCTGGAGGGTGAGATCCCTGGCTCCTGCAAGCTGATGGGCCAGCCTCCTGAGGTCGCCTTCCTTATGCAAGGAGGGCACCACGGTTATGCGAAACTGATACTCCACCCTCCCCTCCATCAGGAGGGCGATGCTTTCCTTTATCCGCTGGAGGTTGACAGCCACCCCCACTGCCCTCCGGTAGCTTACTTCCTCAAGGGGAGCCTTCACGTCCATAGCGACGTAATCGAGGAGTCCCTCGTCCATCAACCTCCGGAGGACGTCGGGATGGCTACCGTTGGTATCGAGCTTCACCGCCATCCCCCTTTTCTTTATCTCCCTGATCAGGGAGGGGAGGTCGGGATGGATGGTGGGCTCTCCCCCCGTGATGCACACACCATCCACCCAACCTGAAAGCTCCCCCAACCTCTCCAGGACGAATTCCAAGGGCACGTCCTCATACTGCTCCGGCTCGAGCACCAGATCGTAATTGTGGCAATAGGGGCAACGAAAGTTACAGTAAGGGAGGAAGAGAACCGAGCAGATCCTCCCCGGCCAATCCACGAAGGAGGTCTCCAGAAAGCCCTTTATCCTTATCACCGGAAGACCTCTATTATCCCTTCTAATTCCTTCAGGCTGGGGACCCAGCCCATCCAGTGGGCGATGACCTTCTCCCTCTCGTCCTCCACCAGAATCGCCGGCGTGGACATGATGCTGTAGAAGGCAGCCTCGGCCAGTCCATCAGGGGTCTCCATGTCGTAAAACTCCACCGGGACCCCCTTTCCCTCCAGGAGCTTGCCCACCTCCTTTGCCGCTGGGCATTTGGGGCAGCGGCTCTTGGTGAAGATCTTCACTCTTCCCATCTCCACCTCCTCCTTTCAGATGGCGAGGACGGCCTTTCCCTTCTCCTCCTTGAGGAAGGCCTGATTTCTGTACCTGTCCCTTAGTTCCCCCAGTTTTCCCTTGTTCCAGCTGGAGATCTTGGTGAAGTAGCCCGTTATCCGGGTGATCCCATCCACATCCTCCGAGCCACAGTAAGGACATCGGTCAGTGAGTCCCCGGGTGGTGCGGGCGCAGGCGTTACATGTGGTGAACTCCGGGGAGAAGGCGATCTGATCGTTTTGGGTGAGCCGGAAGGTCTTTATGACGAAGTTGGCTATCGATTGGGCCGACGGCCTCGCCTCCCCCAGCCAGATATGGGTGAGGGCCCCCGCCTCAATGAGGGGGTGAAAGAGCCCTTCCATCCTCACCCGTTCTATCGGGTTGATGACCGCGGCGTTGCTCAAATAGGTGGAGTTGGTGTAGTAGATCTCCCCCCGGGACAGATCCCCCTTAACGATATGGCCCGCAAGGGGGGAGTAATAGCGCAGATCGAGCCTGGCAAAACGGTATGCGGTGCTTTCAGCCGGGGTCTGCTCCAGGACGAACCTCATCCCGTACTTTTCCCCCATCCTGTCGGCCAGAAGCTTCATGTGGGCTATCACCTTCAGCCCGAGCTTTAAGGCCTCCTTCGACTCGTGCATCTCCCTTCCCGTATGGATCTTAACCATCTCGTTGAGCCCCACCATCCCTATGAGGTAAGTGGCCCTTCGCATTCTGAGATAGGACTCCCCATCCTGGTTCATCACCAGGAGGGCCAGGGGGCCGTCCTCCCCGAGGGAGAGGAGCCGCTCAATGAAGGCCTTCTTCTCTAAGTGGGCCTTTACCGCCAGCTCCACAAAGCGGGTGATGTTATCGAAGAGCCTTGCGTCGTCCCCTTCGGAGATATAGGCAATTCGGGGCAAGTTCAGAGAGACGTTCTGCAGGGCCGTGTACCTCATCTTCCAGGGCCGCTTCGCGTCCTCGAGATCCGAGGCATCGAGTTTGAAGCTCAGGCGGCAGCACTCGGAGATCTTGGCCGTCTCCCCCCGATCGAAGACGAAGTAGGTGTTCCCCTTTTCGGCCGCCACCTCACATATCAGCTCCAGGAACTCTTCGTGGCCAGGGGTCCGGAAGAACTCCTCGGTGATGTGCACCAGGGGTTTGGGGAAGAAGAAGGGCCTTCCGGAGCCGTCCCCGTCCATGTAGACCTCGAAGAGGGCCTTGACGAACCTCTGCGCCTCTTCCTGATACTCCTTGTAGGTCTTTCCGGTGAACTCCCCTCCCGGCCCGATGGCGGGCACGTCCCAGAAGTGCTTCGGGACCTCCCAGTAGAGGTTCAGATCGGTGAAGATCGCCTGACCTCCCCGGGCCACCGCTTGCTGGGAGAACTCGAAGATCAGCATCTGGGCCAGTTGCCTGAGCTCTCTATCGGGCATCCCCTCAAGATAAGGGGCGAAGAAGATGTTTACCGCATCCCAGCCGATGGCGCCGGCGAAATGGCTCTGCAGCGCCGCAGCGAACTTCACCATGTGGGCCAGGAGCACCTCGGGGTGCTTGGCTGGTTTGGCGATGGAGAGGGCATGAGGGAGGTTGAGCCCGAACTTCTTGATGTACTCCAGGGACTGGCCGCTGCAGTAAGGCCGATCTATGAAGCCGAGATCGTGAAGGTGGATGTCCCCCCGCATATGGGCATCGGCGACCTCCTGGGAGAAGACGCTGAGCAGGGCATATTCTTTCTTTATCGTCTCGGCCAGGGTGAGGTTGGTCGCCTCCGGCCCGTGGGGCACATTGGCGTTCTCCTTGTTGGGATGCAGGATCAACTGTTCCACATCGTAAAGGGGCATCCCGAGGCGAGTATGCTGCTTTCGGGCCTTCTCCAGTCCCCGCTCTATCAACTTGGCGTTGACCAGCTCCCTGATCAGGGGGGCGGTCACCATGCTGATCTGAGAGCGACGGATCAGATCCTCCACCTCCTGACTTATGGCCTCGGCCGTATCGTAATCGACATAAGTCTCCCGGATGAGGGCATCGATGATCTTCTGCCTGTCCCACCCCTCTAACGACTCTTCAGAGGTCCTGACAAAGAGAGCCATCTCCGTCGTCTCCCCTACCCCCTGAACAGCAAAAAGCATGCCACTTACCTCCATATATTGTGTTTTTCCTTCTTAATACCACTATATATAGTGGTTGTCAAGGGGAAATTTTTGTGAGGGGGGTCAGGGGCCCTGTGGATATGGTCTATCCTCTCTCTAACTTCTAAGAGGTAGATCATCCGTCTTTGGCACCTTCAGAGGTCCCTGGTCCGCTCCTTGCTCGGGAGCAAGTTGATATGATATACAAAATCTATGTATCCTTCGGAGGAAGAGACCGCTGAGGCGATCATCCGCTTTTTCTCCGTCACCAAGATATATCCGGGAGGGGTCGAGGCCATAAAGGGGGCGAACTTTTCCATAAGGAAAGGGGAGTTCGTCTTCGTCACCGGTCCAAGTGGCGCTGGCAAGACCACCCTCTTAAAGTTGATGATCCTCGCGGAGCGGCCCGAGAGGGGGGAGATCCTGGTGGACGGGACCAACATCACCAGGCTCCGAAGGTCGCAGATCTATCGCCTCCGCCGGAAGGTGGGCTTCGTCTTTCAGGACTTCAAGCTGCTTAAGGACCGCACGGTCTTTGAGAACATCTGCCTCCCCCTGGAGGTGATAGGGTACCCCTTGACGAAGATGGAGAAGAGAGTCAGGAGGCTCCTTAAGCTCGTCTCCCTGGACGAGAAGGTCTTGAACCTTCCCCCCCTTTACCTTTCCGGAGGGGAGCAGCAGAGGGTGGCCATCGCCCGGGCCCTCATAAACAACCCCTCCATCCTCTTGGCCGATGAGCCTACGGGGAACCTCGACCCTGTCCTCACCATTGAAATCATGGACCTCCTGATGAAGGTCAATCAGGTGGGTACCACAGTGGTGGTGGCCACCCATGACGACTCCTTGGTGAACCGCTATCGTAGGAGGACCATTGTACTGAGGAGGGGTGAAATAGTGGCCCAATGAGCCGAAGGCTTACCTCTCACCTAAGGCGGGCCTTGAAAAACGTAAGGGGGGAGCTGGTAGGGGTTGCCTTAAGCACCGGTACCATCGCCCTCATCTTCTTCCTCTTTTCCACCTTTCTCTTGGCGGTGGAGAACCTTGACGGAATGCTAAAATTTTGGAGCAAAAAGCTTCAGATAATATGCTACCTCGAATCCGGGATAGACGAGGGGAAGATCAGGCGCATAAAGGAGGAGCTCCTTGGGATCGAGGGGATCGAGGAGGTCCGGTACGTATCCTCGAAGGAGGCAAAGGAGATGCTGGTACGTGACCTCGGCGAACTGATGAGGGGAATGGAGCGGTTGGAGGAGAAGCTCTTCCCCGCTACCTTGGAACTGGGCCTAAAGGATGACGCCTCCTATGAGGAGATAGAAGCGATAGCGAAGGAGATCGAGGGGATCGAGGGGATAGCGGAGGTGCAACACGGGGGGGTCTGGTTGAAGAAGCTTACCCTTTTCCTTAAGGTCATGAAGGCAGTGGCCTTGGTGTTCGGGGCCGTCTTAGCGGGGATAACCATCTCCATTACGGCCACAACCGTTCACCTCACCTTCTATCATCGGCTCGAAGAGGTGGAGATCATGCGCCTGATAGGGGCGACGGAAGACTTCATCCGCTTCCCCTTCTACCTGGAAGGGGGGTTGCAGGGCTTATCAGGGGCCTCTCTCTCCCTCCTCGCCCTCTTTCTCACCTATTGGATCTTCTCCCAGGCCTGGGGACCTCAGCTGAGGTTTTACCTGGGCGGGAGAGGATTTGAGTTTCTCTCCCCCTTGGCCGTCCTGGTCGTGTTGACCTTGGGGTTCTTTTCTGGTTTCATGGGTGGGGTGATATCCTTGGCCAGATCACGGGGCTGAGATGGGTCAGAAAGCGATCATCTTCCTGTTGCCTCTTCTTTTTTTGACCCCATGCTGGGGAAAGGAATCAAGGGCCATCCTTGAGAAGGAAAGGGCCTTAAAGGAGATCCGCAGGAAGATCCACGAGAAGAGGAGGGCCGAAAGGGAGAAGAGGAAGGAAGAGAGGAGTATCCTCGCTTCCCTGGATAAGGTGGAAAGGGAGATAGAGCGTTGCAAAAAGGAACTCCGTTCCCTTGAGGAGGAGCGGCAAAGGATAAGTGCTGAGATCCGCCGGGCCCAAAGGGAGCTGGCCCGCATCGAGAGGGAAAGGGAGAGGCTCAAGGAGGTGATAAGGAGGAGGCTTGAGGGGATCTACGGGGCATACCGTTACGGGGCAGCTCGCCTCATCCTCTCGAGCAGCACTTACGGCGATATGGTCCGCCGGTGGAGGGTCCTCAACCTCCTCCTGCAGGAAGATGCGGGGCTTTTGCGCCGATACGGAGAGTTGGCGAAGCAGAAGGACAGGGAGTGGCAGAGGCTTCGCGAAAGGCAGAGGCTCCTTCTGGATAAGGAGCGGGAGATCGAGGAGAAGGAGAGGGCCTTAGAGAAGGAGAAGAGAAGGAAGAGGGAGATCCTCTTGGCCATCAAGGCGGAGAGGGAAAAGTACCAGCAGGCGATCTCAGAGCTGAGGAAGAGGGAGCGCGCCCTGAAGAGGCTGATAGAAGAATTGCGCGAAAAGGGGAGAGGGATCAGAAGGAAGGGAAAGGGCTTTGTAAGCATGAAGGGGAGGCTCCCCCTGCCGGTGAAAGGGCGGATCTTCCGTTTACGGGGGCGGAGAAAGGGGATAGGGTTTAGGGCGAAGGAGGGGGCGGAGATAAGGGCGGTTTACGACGGGACCGTGGTCTATGCCTCCTGGTTTATGGGATACGGCAACCTGATGATCATCGATCATGGAGACGGATATCACACGCTCTTTGCCCATGCATCTCGCCTCCTGAAAAAGGTGGGCGAGAGGGTGAAGGCGGGCGAAGTCGTAGCCCTGGTGGGGAACACCGGCTCCTTTGAAGGGCCTATGCTCTATTTCGAGATCAGGCACAAGGGAAGGTGTGAGAACCCCCTGGTGTGGCTTGCCCTTCCCAGGGAAAGGAGGAGGAGATGAAGCTGAGCAAGAGAACAGGTGGTCTGGTTCTTCTCTGGTTCCTTCTCGGCCTCCTGCTGGGCGGCCTATACGTCCACAGGGGGCTGGCCCGCTCCGACGAGGTCTATGAAAGGCTCAAGATATTCACCGAGGTGATCGACCTCATCAAGAAAAACTATGTGGAGGAAGTCAAGACCAAGGACCTGATAGATGGGGCGATTGAGGGGATGCTCAACAGCCTTGACCCCCACTCTGCCTATCTCACCCCGGATATGTTCAAGGAACTGCAGGTGGAGACCAAGGGCAGCTTCGGCGGGCTGGGGATCGAGATAGGGATTCGAGATGGGATCCTTACCGTCATCTCTCCCATTGAGGATACCCCGGCCTGGAGGGCGGGAATCAAGGCGGGGGACAAGATAATAAAGATAAACGGGGAGCCGACAAAGGGCCTGAGCCTCATGGAGTGCGTCAAGAGGCTGAGGGGGCCAAAGGGGACAAAGGTAACCATCACCATCATGCGGAAGGAATTCACCGAGCCGAAAGACTTCACCATCGTCAGGGACATCATAAAGATAAAGAGTGTGAAGTACAGGACCTTGGAGAAGGGATACATATACGTGAAGATCCTCCAGTTCCAAGAGAACACCTCCAAGGAATTTGCCTCCGCCATCGAGAAGCTTAAGGAGGAAAACCCCGAAGGGATAAAGGGGATGGTCCTTGATCTGCGCAACAATCCTGGGGGACTCCTGGATCAGGCGGTGGAGATAGCCGATTTCTTCCTCGACCACGGGGTGATCGTCTCAGTCAAGGGGCGCAAGGCCGAGAAGATGGAGTTCCGAGCCAAAGAAGAAGGGACCCTTCCCCTCTGGCCCCTGGTGGTGCTGGTAAACCACGGGAGTGCCAGCGCCTCCGAAATAGTGGCCGGTGCCATCCAGGACTACGGTCGGGGGATAATAATGGGGAGGAAGACCTTCGGGAAGGGATCGGTTCAGACCATCATCCCCCTGGAGGACGGCTCGGGGCTGCGCCTGACCACGGCCCGTTACTACACCCCGAAGGGGCGCTCCATCCAGGACCACGGGGTGGAGCCGGACATCGTCCTGAAAGAGAAGGAGGGGCCGAAAAAGGAGAAGGAAGGGAAGAAGGAGGATATAGTCCTGCAGAGGGCCTTGGAGCTCCTTAAGGGCATGTACATCTTCAAGGGATACCTCAGCTCCGAGAGGTCATCGGGTGCCCCCGCGAAAGAGAAGTAAGAGACGGACGAATGCCAAGAAGACGGCAAGAGCCCTCTCCCGCTGGAGGACAGCAGCGATCCTCCTTGCCCTCTCCTTCGGTGCCCTCCTCTACTTCTTCCTCTCGATCCCCAGGCCACCGAACCGAAAGGTCCTAAAGCCCCTTCTGGAGGCCTCCCTCTTCAGGGCTGGCCTCAGCAGGCGGTACGTCACCATCGCTGGAGATCGTGCGGAGATAAAGCTTCCCCGGGGGGTGACCCAGCAGAGGGTGCTCTCGGAGATCAGCACCGATTTGAAGACCTTTTACCCAGAGGCCACCCTGGTGAGGCGAGGGAAAAGGAGGGTGGAGATACGGAAGGGAGGGACGCTGATGTACTCCCTCCTTTTCTTTCATCCCCCTCCCCCGAAGAGGAAGCCTCTGTGCCGAGTGGCCATCGTGGTGGATGATCTGGGAGGGGACTGGGGGGTAGCCCGAGAGGTGATGGGGATAAGTCCCTCCCTGACCCTCTCCATCCTTCCCTATGAGCGCTATTCCTGGAAGGTGGCCGAGGAAGCCCACAGGAGGGGCTTTGAAGTCCTGCTTCACCTCCCGATGGAGCCTAAGGGGTATCCGTTGAAGGACCCTGGGAAGGGGGCCCTTTTCGTCTCGATGGATGAGGGAGAGCTTAGGAGGCGGATTGAGAAGGCCCTGGAAGCCCTCCCCCATATTAGGGGGGTGAACAACCATATGGGGTCCCGCTTTATGGAACACGAGAGAAAGGTCATCGTGGTTATGGAAGAGCTTAGGAATAGAGGCCTCTTTTTCCTCGACAGCCTCACTACCCCCAAGAGCCGTGGGTATGTAGTGGCGAAGAAGATCGGATTGAAGGCCGCCCAAAGGGATGTCTTCCTCGACAATTCGCAAAGCGAAGAGGAGTTCAAAAGACAGTGGACTTCCTTCATGAAAAAGGCCCATCGGTATGGCAAGGCCATCGCCATCTGTCATCCCTACCCGAGCACCCTGGAGGGGCTGAGGAAGGCGGTCGGGGGGCTGGGTAAGGAAGTGGAGATAGTTCCCGTTTCAAAGGTCCTCGATTGAGGAGGGGGAAGGCAAAATATACCCTTTTGACCGAGAATGGGCTGGAGGAAGGGGAGCTCCCTGGGGGGCGGTGCCTTTTTCCCTCTCCTCAGCCGAGTCCCCCTCCTTCACGCCCCCTCGATGAACTCCTGGATGAGGCCCTGAGGAGGCCTATCGGGGCACCCCCTCTCGAGGAGATGATCCCCGCTCGGGGGAGGATAGCCCTGCTCGTGGACGACCTCACCCGCCCCACCCCGAAGAGGGAGATCCTTCCTCTGCTCCTCGAGAGGCTCCGGCAGAAGGGCGCCGGACCCGAGAGGGTGAAAGTTGTCGTGGCCTTAGGAACCCACCGCCCCCTCTCCCAAGAGGAGTTGAGGGATGCCTTGGGAGAGGAGGTCATGGAGCGTTATCCGATCATAAACCACGATCCCCTTGCTCAGGACCTCTGCCCTGTAGGGCGCCTCTCCACGGGGACCCCCGTGAGGGTCAACAGGACGGTCCATGAGGCCGCTCTGCGCCTATCCATCGGCTCCATTCTCCCCCATCCCATGGCAGGTTTTGGAGGAGGGGGAAAGGGGTTATTCCCCGGGGTGGCAGACTTCGATTCGATAAGAGATCACCACCTCTTCTACACCTTTCAACCAGGGACATCCCTTGGCAACCTGCAGGGAAACCCTTTCCACGATGAGATCGTCAGGATGGCCAGGGAAGGACGCCTTGATTTCATCATCAATGTCCTGTATGACCTCCGGCAAAATCCCGTGGGGATAGTGGCAGGGGGGCTTGAGGCCCATCGGCATGGAGCAGCGGTTGTGAAGAGTGCCTGTGCGTACGGTTTCTCAGAAAGGGCGGATGTCACCGTCATATCCTCCCATCCCCATTCAGAGGGGCCGCAAGCCCTCAAGGCCCTTGCCGCTGGATCCCTCCTGACCCGTGAGGGCGGATGGATCGTCTTGGTGGGAGGGCCGGATACTTCTTTTCCCGGAGAGATGGTTGAGGCGGCATCCTCCCTCCTGCAGAGGCACCCGAGGGATGAGTTGGGGAGGGTGGTCAGAGAGAAGTTCATGAGGGGGGAAATGCTCCTTGAAGGGAGCATCGAGCTCAACGTGGCCCTTGCGGTTGCCCTCTTCTATTTTTCCATGTATAAGATATGTCTCGTCACCGGGACGAGGGAGGAGTCGGCGCAGGCGATGGGATTTTTACAAGCTCAAACGGTGGATGAGGCCTTGGAGGAGATATCTCGTTCGTTGCCTGAGGCGACGGTGCATGTGGTCCCTGCAGGGGGACTTGCCATCCCCGTGAGGGAGGGACGGGATGGGGGAGAAGCCCAAGTTTGAGGAGATAGAGGAGGCTCGAAAACTCCTCGGCCTCGGGGAGGAGGCCACCCTGGAGGAGATCAAGGGGAGCTATCGGAGGCTCTCCCGCAAATATCATCCTGACCTCTGCCAGGAGGAGAAGAAGAGGTGTGAGGAGATGATGCGGAGGGTCAACCGGGCCTATGAGACGCTGATGGCCTATATCCGAAACTATCACTTCTCCTTCCGCGAGGAGGACGTCCGAAGGAGCGATCCAGAGGAGCCTCTCCGCAGGTTCTACCGCGATTGGATGTGGGGAAAGGAGGCGAAGTGAGATGCCGGGATGGGGCAGGAGGGGCTCGAGAGGAAAATGGGGAAGGGCCGCTCTTTCCTTCCCTTTTCCCTCCGATCTGAGCCGGGAGGAGAAGATAGCCCTCCTCAAGCAGAGGATAGAGGTAATAAAGGAGGAACTGGAGGAACTCGACAGGATGATCTCCCAGCTCACCGAGCTGAGGAGAGTACATCGGGTCTCCTTTCGGGTCGCCGTCCAGGAGGAGAGGTGTCGGGGATGCGGGATCTGTGAGGAGGTGTGTCCCCAGGGAGCGATTAGGGTGAGGGAGGTCGCGGTGATTGACCAGAGCAGGTGTGTAGGGTGCGGCATCTGTGTGGAGGAATGCCCCCACGGCGCCCTCTACCTCAGGGCTTAGACTGAGATGGGAAGGGAGGACGTTCCAAAGGGCCTCTTTCTGCTGAGGGACAACATCCTTGAGCGGGGAGGGCTCTTCACCCCCAGGATCCGCTCCTCCTGGGCCGAAGGTCTCGACTTGCCTAAGGAGGGGGGAAAGCTCCTCTTTGCCGGTTGCGGGTACCAGCTCCTCGGGGAGACCTCGCTCCTTCTCTCGGCGGCCTCCCGAGGGGAGGAGATGGGGCTCGAGTGGGAGAGGGCGTTAGATCTGTTTTCCCCATTGGTGGGGGTGGGGATGAGGGCCGCGGAGCTGCTCCTGTCCTTCCGAAGGGATAGCACCTCTCCTCTGCGGGCAGCGGTCCAGGTCCTGGAGGCGATGGGATATGAGGTCGCCTACTTAGGGGAAGAGGAGCCCTGCTGTGGGGGTCCCCTCTACTTTGCGGGTTTCAGGAGGGAATTTGAGGGGGTGAAGGAGAAGTTGAGAGAGACTCTCCTTCGGAGCGGTTCCAGGGAGGTGATCGGGGCGGTCCCTTCCTGCACCTACGCGATAAAGGAGCTCGCTCAGGTGCCTTTAGAGGTGAAGCACCTGGTGGAGGTCTACGCCGAAGGGGTGAGGAGGGGGAGGTGGCGGTTGCCCGAGCCGAAGAAGGTGGTCTATCACGACCCTTGTATCCTCGCCCGCTACCTCGGGGTGGTGGAGGAGCCGAGGGAGGTGCTTGGAGCGATAGAGGGGGTGGAGCTCTTGGAGGCCTCCTCGAGCCGTGAGTGGGCCACCTGCTGCGGAGGCGGGGGAGGGTTTGAGTTCATCTTCCCGCAGGTGAGCCTCCTTCTGGCCAAAAAGAGGGCGGAGGAGCTCCTGGGGACAGGGGCGGAGGTGATCGTGACCGCCTGCCCGGGTTGCTTGATCCAGTTGAAGAAAGGAGTCAAGGCCCTGGGCAGGGAGGTAGAGGTCCTCGATATGAGCGAGATCCTGCTCGAGGCGCAGGCGTAAATGGAGTTCAGGGACTACAAAAAAAGGCTCAACAGGGTGGCCAAGGAGGGGAGAGTCGCCCTGGCTATCGGAAGGGCCCAGAGCAGCTACCGGAGGAACCTCCAGGAGGCCTTCCGGCGCTTCCCTCACACCCCGGAGCTCGCCAAGGAGGTCCGGAGGATAAAGGAGGACTCCATCTCGAGAATGGAGGAGCTGGTGGCTGCGGCCAGGGAGGCGATGGAGTCAAACAAAGTGAAGACCTTCCTCGCCCGGGATGCGGAGGAGGCCCGGAGGATAATCGGGGAGATCTGCGGCACGGGGAAGACGATAGTGAAGGGAAAGAGCATGACCTCAGAGGAGATAGACCTGAGGGAGTTCCTGGAAGAGGAGGGAAACGAGGTTTACGAGACGGACCTCGGGGAGTTCCTGGTACAGCTCCTGGGAATAAAGCCGATGCACCTTTTGGCCCCGGCGGTCCACCTGACCCGGGAGGAAGTGGCCGAGCTCTTGAGCCACCGCCTCGGCAGGAAGATCCATCCCCGGATAGAGGAGGAGGTGGAGGCGGTAAGGGGCTTCCTCAGGGAGAAGTTCATCTCGGCGGACGTGGGGATCACGGGGACGAACGTGATAGCAGCCGACACCGGGGCGATGATCCAAATAGAGAATGAGGGGAATGTGCGTCTGGCAAGTTCCCTGCCTCCCGTTCACATCGTCCTTGTGGGCATCGAGAAGGTGGTCCCCACCTTCCAGGACGCGATGAAGGTGGCGGAGGTGACCTGGCGTTATGCCAACTACACCGTGCCCGCCTACGTGAACATGGTATCGGGTCCCAGCAAGACGGGCGACATAGAGAAGGTGACCACTTACGGGGCCCACGGCCCAAGGGAGCTTTACTGCGTCTTCCTCGACGGGGGCAGGAGTCGCCTCGCCCAGATGCCCCGCTTCCGGGAGGCCCTCTATTGCCTGAGGTGCGGCGGCTGCCTCTACGAGTGTCCCCTTTTCAGCTTGGTGGCGGGGAACTTCGGGGA
>Ga0209410_1001169_pt1 | contig 12718 bp, 11 predicted proteins | sample Mar14436cmmetaG_FD_184135 | JGI IMG/M metagenome (GOLD analysis project Ga0209410, IMG submission 184135) | Marine hydrothermal vent microbial communities from Guaymas Basin, Gulf of California to study Microbial Dark Matter (Phase II) - Marker... ... | reverse complement strand
AATGCCTTCACATGCCCTCGTTAAGGCATTTGCAGAGAAAATTGTTGATGCTTTGAGGCAAAAAGAAGAGATAAAATACAAAATTGTGGATGAATCTGAAATAAGCAGGGTCGTCCTCATTTCTTCTGGTAAAATTGAAAGATTTTTATGCTAACTCTCGCTGACCCAAGGAGATTCTTTAACAATAAATTTATCCTCTAATAAAAGAAATGTAATACTTTATCAATTAGTATACCAAAATTCCCATAACCTCCTATCTTTCTCTAAAGTTATCCACTTAAGGTGCATTAAAAGTGTAAGATCTCCTTGGCTCTTTATGTTTGCTCTATAGTCCATATCATCCATAATTTCATCAAAAGAACGAACAAACTGATCTTTCCTCTCCTATCTGTTTCTTACATATGTTTTCAATATATGTAGTTTCCACTTATAGTTTTTTATACTGCCCCTCTTGATTAATCTGTGGAATGGAGAATGAAGCGTGTAAATTGCAGATAGGAGATGTTTGCATTTCGTTGAGATTTAAGGATACAGCCTTCTCTTCCTATCTGAGGGAGTATTTCAAAGGATACACATGTAAGGAGCCAGAACTTATTGTAGATATGAACATAGAGGAGGTATCAGATAAGGAATTTGGAGGTTTTGAATGCGATTTGCTCAGTCTCCATCCGAAGACTGTGAGAGGAAACAGCTTTAATCTTCTCTCTGGTGAGGTGACAGGAACATTAAATCTTAAAGAAAAACGATGCACGGTGTATTTTTCAAGGAAGGGTATTCGTATATTCAAACAGTTCATGTTCATGGTATATTACACACTGATGAAGCATAATCATCCTGCAGAAAGCAAGAACAGCTTTCTTGTGCACGCATGCGGAGTCTCGAAAGATGGATATGGTTACGCATTTGTCGGACCATCTGAAAGCGGTAAGTCAACAATAGCGAGATTATCTTCCGATTACACCGTGTTGAATGATGAGATAATAATTATAAAGAAGGAGAGGGAGGGATATATTGTGAGAAGCACGCCTTTCCGTGGAGATTTCTTGGAGAACAGGAATGGAAGCGCACCCTTAAAGGCGATTTTCATAATAAATCATGGCAAGAAGAACATCATAAGAGAGATAAGTAAGGGCGAGTTTATATCTCAATTTTTGAAAGAAGTTGTCTGTCCTGATTCTTTGCTTCCAGAGAACAGGGGGGAGATGTTATTGGAGATGTTAGACTTTTGTGCGGATGTTGCGAGGAATGTTCCCTTTTATGAGCTGAGATTCATACCTGATAAAAGTTTTTGGAGCTGTATTGATGAAATTGTGGGAGTATGAGCAGATATGATTTCATTAGATAGTTGCCCGTGCAGGTCAGAAGACGTAGTGTGGAGGATGATAGATGATGAAGTTGTTATTCTCACTGCTGACGGACGAGAAATTCACACACTGAACAAGGTGGGAAGTATCATCTGGGAACTCGCTGATGGAACTCGGAGTATAATAGAAATTGTTCGTTCCATTTATGAGCGTTTTGATGTTGATTTTGAAGTTGCGAAAGTGGATGTATTGGAATTTGTTGCGCAACTCGCAGATAAAAATCTTCTGCATATTCTTCCCGCTGGAGAAAGGAAGGGTGGCAAAGATGGCGATTGAATCACCTATAAGACTTGTTGAGGAGGTTGTGAACAAATGTGTTGAGAGATATATTCCATATTCTGTCATGTTTGAGCTGACTTATAGATGCAATTTGAACTGCAGACATTGTTTTATCGTGAAAGATGGAAACATTAATGAATTATCCACAGAAGAAGTCAAGAATATAATTGATCAATTGGTGGAGATGGGCACTTTCTTCTTGGCTTTCACTGGCGGTGAGATTTTCATGCGAGATGATTTGTTTGAGATTGCATGGCATGCGAAGAGGAAGGGTTTTCTGCTAACTTTCATGACAAATGGCACATTAATAACACCTGAAAAAGTGGAAGAGATAAGAAAGATGAAGCCCGTGAAATTTGAGTTCAGTCTTTACGGAGCAACTGCAAAAACGCATGATTATATTACAAGAGTGAAAGGCTCTTTTGAGCGCACAGTAGAAGCCATAAAAAGACTTGTTGAGTGTGGAATAGATGTTACTATTAAAACCGTTCTTATGAACTTAAATGTGAAAGAGCGGGAGGAGATGGAAGCGCTGGCTGAAGAGTTGGGCGCTCACCCAAGAATAAATCCGGGGCTTGCGCCGAGGAGAGACGGTTCTTTAGAGCCTCTAAAATATGATTTGTCCTTCGAAGAAATGATAGAGTATTTGCCTGAAGACTATGATGGAGTCATGTTAAGTTATCTATCAGAGAAAAGTAAAGACATTTCTGACAGGTTTATATGCAAAGCGGGTAAGGCAGGATGCTGTATTTCGCCTGATGGAACGGTATATCCGTGTGTGATGATGCCTATACCGGTTGGAAACTTGAGAGAGAAGAGCTTTAAGGAGATATGGCTCACACAGCCAAGCAAAGAGTTGAAGAGGTTGCGAAACCTAACTGCTCATGATTTGACAACATGCCCCTCTTGCGATTTGGCACCTTTCTGCATTCGGTGCCCTGGAGTAGTTTATCTTGAAACTGGCGATATCGTGGGAGCATCGCCAAGCGCATGTAAGTATGCGAGATGGAGGAAGTATGTCAGAACCCATCATGGTAATACAGCGACCTCCATCGGAGGGCTGTATTACGAAAAAACAAAAGGGAGGTGATGTGAGGAAGAAAATGGTGAAGGAGAAATACCGCAAGCCAGAAATTAGATCGGAAGAAATCGAGGTTGGGGGTTATGGGGGATACCCTATCCCTCAGATGCAGCCATGGTTCGGTCTGTGCCCGCCATGCAAATAACCCACAACCTCTCAGCAGCGAAAATGTGAAGCGTTTTTTTACAAATGTGAGCGCCGAGGAGGGGCGCTGTGACATAAATACCCAAATGAAAGGGAGGTGATGTGGAAAATGGAAGGAGATGAAAAACAAAAATACCCGGCGATAAAGCAGATTCTCTGCATTTTCGCAATGGCTTTAGTGATTTTATCGGTTGCTATGGTGGGAACCGCTGCGGCAAAAGCGCTTTTCGTTTGTTCTGAACACCATCGTAGCCAGTTTGACGCATGGAATATAGCGCCTGATGGTACGATAACTAAACAGGCAACCTACAGGCTATGGTATGCAAGCGACCCGGCGGGAATAGCGATTGATACTATAGATCCACATAATGGAACAATAATCTTTATTACGAGCGAATTCAGTCCGGGGATTGAAATCGTAGAGGTTCCGCCAGTAGGAACACCGAGATCCATTGGCCGCTCATCCGGTCCCTCAAATCTCGCTGGGATCGATATAGATGATGTTAACGATATTGTATACACGCTAAGAAGGGCGACTAATGACCTTTACATCTATCATTGGAACTCCACAGCCGAAAAACTGACGCTTTTAACTGTGATTGAATTACCTGGACTTTCGTGGGGTTATGGTCTTGCACTTGATGATGCCAGGGATATACTCTGGGTATCAGATACTCCTAATTACATGGTAAGGGCATACAATGTTAATGTGGTGAATTGGAGCGACATTGCCGAAATTCCAACATTGTCTTTCCGAGTCAGCCATATGCCGGTTGATGTTGCCGTTGATACACATCGGAACATTGTTTACACAGTTGGTGGGTGGCATGGTTCGCGTCTCCTCAGCAAGTATGATGTAAAAACAAAGACAGAAACAACAGGAAACCTTGGACATTATGGGTGTGGTGTTGCCGTGGATGAAATCACTGGCTATGTATACGTGACAGGGGGACCCTATGAGGCGCAGGATATAAGTGTCTGGGACACCAGCACAACACCCTTCACTAAGAAACAAAGCACTGGTGACATTGGAAGACCGGCGGGGTTAGCAATAGCAAATGTTATTGTCAACCCGCTGAATTTGAGCAAGGATGATGGTGTTACCACCTGTGTTAACCCTGGGGATAATATCACATACACAATTTGTTACGACAACACGGCAAATGCCTATGATGTGCACAATGTGACGCTCACAGACAATCTTCCTGCAGAGACAAACTTTATATCGGCTACTGGTGGAGGAATATATAACGCAACGACGCACACAGTTACATGGGACATCGGAACACTCTCAGCAGGAGCAGCACAGCAGTGTGTGCAGTTGGTGGTGCAGGTTGATCCAAATACCACTCCAGGAGCAAAAATCACTAATTATGCTACAATTGACAGCACCGAAACTCCTGTTACAACTGTGACTGAACAGACTGACATTTGCATACCTAAAGCAGAGCTCTGCCCTGACGAATATCGCTGGAATACTTCGGTTTCTCCGACGGGATACGAATGGGATCCATATCCCACACTGTTCAGAGCCTGGAATGATGTCCACTTCGTTAACAACGGTACTGGCGATGCATACAACGTAATTGCTACCATTACCTGTGCTCCAGTGAACGTGAATATTATTGACGGAAATGTGACGTTGGGCGACATACCAGCAGGAGGCAGTGCATGGAGTAAAGATTTCTTCGAGCTTGAGGTTGACATGACGAACCCGCAGGACCCGAACAAAGGAATATGCTGGCGAGTTGAGTATGACGATGCATACGGAAATCATCATGTGATAGAGAACGTGCCAAAGTTCTGCGGTGAGAACTGCAGTGATATTTGTCCATAATCTCATAGCGCATCGCTCATTGGCGAAAGATTGTGAGGGATTCTTGTTCCCCCCCTCATTTTTTTCCTTTGCGAAGATGAAGGAAGATGAAGAAGAAATGAAGAAAGTGCCGCTTAGAAATGAGGAAAGTGCCGCTTGCATGGTGCAAATCCATGAAGCGGCTGAATAAGAGAACACTAAAAGAGGATGGCATGTCTCGAATAATAAAGAAGGAAGGAGGTGATGGAAACGAAAGAATATATGAGAAAAGAGACACGAAAGTGGATTACAGTAGTTTTCCTTATATCAGTGACGATCGTAAGTGTTCTGGCAATGCCAGCATCTGCCAGTCCCAACCAAATTTGGGCATCAGATGAGGGAGGTATACCGAAAGACACATTCGGCGTAAATGAGGTGGTATATGTAACAGGGGACCTTGATCCAACTCCAGAGGATTTCATATTCCCAACAGCTGATATCTATGTTATTAACAAGTCGGGAGTAAGAGTGACCAAAAAGACAATCATGGGCACGCTCCTGGGTGGAGGTTTTATCGGAGAAATTTTATGGTTACCGCCTCTTACGCCAGGGACCTATGATATCTTTGTGGATGAAAATCGGAATGGAACCATTGATGGCATAGATATCTATCAAAGCAATGCCTTCACTGTAACTGGGATAGGGCCTCCTCCAGAAATAGATGTAAGTAAAGTGAAAGCAGATGCACGAAATCTTTCGAAGTTCTGGAAAGTTTATCCTCCCTGCTTAAAATGGTCATTTACTGTCATAGGTTTCACAGAAACAGCTCTTAGCTTTGCTATCGCAGGATGGCCTACAACATGGAGTTTAGGGATAGCCTTAGGAGTTACAGCTATCGGCATTATTATACCAACTTCTTACGACGCTGCTGTCGTAAGAAGAGGTATAAAAATTATAAAAGGACTTTCAGGACCGCTACACGACCACTACAAAGCGTTAGCAGACGACCCACCGGACTCTAATTATACAGAAATCGCTGAATTAGGATCTATTGAAAATTATATTGCACTTGAAGAAAGCAACTTTGTGATCACTCAGACAAATCTTGCAAATAATCTTGCACAGCAAAATGCAATCTTACAAGCCCTGACAAAATCCATTGAGAGATATGAGGGCGCAAAAGCGGCTGGAAATTACACATATATACTCCTGCAAGCGAAGGCTATAAAGAAGTTCGCGGATATGCTTGTTGTCAATTATAGGGATGCAGTTCAAGTGCTTGATGCTTATGCTAGGGAGGTGAAGAGAGCAGGCGGAAATAAGACAATTTATGCAGCGGATGTCATCGCTTTCCAGCAACGCATCGCCACTTCCGGTTTCACGGAACAGGAAATTCAAAACATGAAGGATTTCGGGATGAATGACACTGAAATTGAGTCACTAAAAGAATGGATAATCAAGATAAATACAACAGGACTAACGGATTTCAACGAGTACTCAATGATTAAAGAGCTTCAGGCATTGATTAACGAATCTATACCAGATTTTGAGGCACTATCGGTCAATGCAACGGAAGTGATCAATTACTATATTCCATTAGTCGAACTACATCATCCAGTATCTGTTCCGGGTGGCCCTTACTCCGGATATGAAGGCTCACCTATAACTTTCAATGGCACTGCATCTACAGACCCAGACGGTGACCTGCTGACATACACATGGGACTTTGACTGTGATGGAGAGTTTGATGATGCGGTGGGTGCTGTGGTGAATTGGACTTGGAATACTGAATACTCCGGTTGGGTCGGTCTTAGAGTGACAGACACCACTGGATTAAATGATACTGCATGGGCGAAAGTCACGGTATTGAGCATAAATAGTGCTCCAGTTATAGAATCTTTTGCTCCAATATCACCTGCTCCTACTGTAAATGAAGGGGACTCATTAGTATTCAATGTTACTGCATTGGATCCAGATGGCGATTCCATGACATATAAATGGACATTAAATGGTGTAGAGGTTTCCACAGCAGACAATTGGACATATTTCGCAAACATCTCTGATAGCGGTAAGTTTGTTAAGGTTACGGTGACTGACGACAGTCCATTTAGTCAGAATACTACAAAAACATGGCGTATAATTGTAAAAGATGTTACACCACCTACAAGCGTCTCTGATTTGAACGAAATAAATGTAGGAACTACATGGATACTGTGGAACTGGACAAATCCACCAGATGCGGACTTTAGCCATGCCGAAGTATGGATAAATGGTAAATTCAAGGAAAATGTTACTGCTCCCGAGCACTCATACAACGCCACAGGACTCAATGCGGATACAATTTATGAGATAGGAATAAGAACAGTTGATAGTTTTGGTAATGTAAATAAAACATGGATGAATGATACTGCAAAAACACTCAGAATGCCAATTCATGACATAAATGTCTCAATTGATTATGCACCCGAGACGAATGGTATAAAAATAAAGTATGATGGGACGGAGATATCAGCGAGCGAAAACTTGACAATTGGCAGCACATACAGCATTTACTACAAAATCGTGAATGAAGGCGACTATAATGAAACTGTTAACGTGACAGTGAAGATTGCAAACTCAACATGGAGTCAGACAATAGCTACACATATGTGGACAATAAAAGTTGGTAAGTATCATTATGCGCCAAGCGGCGGCGACACATGGGATACGAGTAGGCTTGCACCTGGTAATTACAATCTCATTGTAAATGCCACTATTCCAATAGATGACGATTGGACCAACAATGAAAGGATTAGAGCAGTTACTCTTGCTCTACCACCTAATCAACCACCGGTATCAGACCCGAATGGACCCTATACCGGTTGTGTGAATTTTTCGGTGACACTTAACGGTAGCAAATCATACGACCCAGACATGGGAGATACAATTGTAAGTTATGGCTGGGAGCTTGACAATGTAACACCATACGATTTTGATGATGCTTTTGGTGAAACTGTCCAATGGACATGGAATACACCAGGCACATATAACATTGGTCTAAAAGTGACAGATAAACATGGAGCAACGCACATAACATGGACTACTGTAAACATTGAAGTGTGTTTGCCGGAGCTCTGCCCTGATGAGTACCGATGGTCTGTATATCACACACCCGGATATGAATGGGATCCCTACCCAGACCTTTTCAGGGCTTGGAATGATGTCCATTTTGTTAACAATGGCACTATTGATGCTTTCAATGTTACCGCTACTATCACATGTGCTCCTGTAAATATGAACATTGTTGACGGGACTGTAACACTTGGAGATATACCTGCTGGGAGCAGTGCATGGAGTAAAGATTTCTTCGAGCTTGAGGTTGACATGACGAACCCGCAGGACCCGAACAAAGGAATATGCTGGCGAGTTGAGTATGACGATGCATACGGAAATCATCATGTGATAGAGGATGTTGCGAAGTATTGCGGTGAGAAATGCGGCAATATCTGCCCTTAATGAGCAACAAACAGCATGAGAGCGGGCAAACGAAAAATAGAAAAATGTGAGCCGGGGCGAGTTTTTCGCTCTGGCACTTATTTCTTCGCTTAAAAAGAAGGAAATGAATATAATTGGCAAAGGATGTCAAATCTGTGTTGATCGAGGAAGAATCAATTGTGAAAAAGAAAGACAGGGAGTTCCAAACAATGAAAGAGACAGGAAGGATTGTATTTATTTTGAGGAAGCCTTGGAGGAGGAATCTTCAAAAAGAGATAAATTATGTGGATAGCCTGTTTCCATGATGGGGATAGAATCATCCGTTGCTGTTGAACTCTTGGAAGACCTGCTGCTTAAAAAGCGTGAATTAAGACTTCATGTCCTCTCAGGTAGTATGATGCCTTTGGTGAAAAAAGGGGATGAAGTGATTTTCAAACATGCTGAACCAAATGACATAAAAATTGGAGATATAATTGTGTTTAAGAAAGAGGACAGACTGATTGTTCATAGGGTAATTCGCAAATATTATGATGGCGATAGCATATTATTCCTCCAGAAAGGAGATAATTCAACGAATGCAGGGGTCATCAGCGGTGAAAGCATTATTGGAAAGGTCTTTGCAATACGGAAGGGGGGAAAAAACATCAGATTGGACAGGAGAATATGGGGAACTATCAATAAATTCCTAACCTTTTCCTCTTTTCTCGTTTATTATTTTGATAAGCCATTTATAGGGACGCTATTAAGATTTTTCAACAGAAAAGCAATCGTATTCATTAACCGATGGATAGAGAACACGATAAATCGCTAATGATGTAATAAACAATAAATCCTCATTTTAATGTCGTGCTTATCCATAACAGTGGTCACACATCATGATATTATTTCCTATTTCGCAGTCCAATAATCGTCATAAGTCGCTTGGAGGTTTCAAACCAAAGATTAAGAGGATGGATGACATAATAAAAGAATGCTTTTCTTTGCGGAACGGAATACATACGTGCGAGTGCCTCAACTGGCGGAAATATATACTCACACAGATATTTCATACGGTCCTGCATTCTATCTATCAATAATGTCTTCAACAAATTAAAAATAGGCAATATTTTCCCTTCATCTGAAAGTATCTCTTTCAAAAAAACTCGCTCAAACAGCGCAGCCTCAAGATGTGGAGGGCGAAGCCTTTTCATCACTTCTGATGGTATATCGCATCTCATTATCTTTTTGGTGAAAAGCAGTCCATAATACATATATTTTCTCGTCCTGTATTTCTCTGCGGTTTCCAATACATATTTCCAGTCGATTTCGTTCTGCCTTATGATCTCGCAGATGTCGCAGAGCCATATCAAGCGATTATAACGATGCCTTTGCAGATGAACGCAGAGATGCAGCAGCGTGTCTTCTGGCGAAAGAACAAGGGTATCAACACCAGCCACCTTCGCGGGTATCATTCTCTCCCATAATCTCTCAATATCAATCCTCGTATATTTGTCACTACCTATTTTCCGTGCGATATCCCAATGAATTTCCAAAATAATTCTGCCCACATAATATAAATCACATCCAAATTTCTCATTATATTTCTGAGGTGTCACATTTTCATCCAGCACATACCCCATCTCCGCTATCTTTCTCTTCGCTTTCTCCAGATCATCACGATGGATCAAAAGGTCAACATCGCTGAAAGGTCTTAAGCCCATGTCCCTATAAACAGTTTCGGCAAGTGCCGCCCCTTTCAACACCGCTGTTTCTATTCCCTCTTGTTTGAAATTTTCTAAAATTCTTCGCAGTTCATTATAGAAAAATATGCTACGAGCAATAATTCCATTATAAATTCTACGCAATCGCACCATAATTTCTTCAGGTACTCCCGGTTCTTCCTCTATAAATTTTCTTATTTCCATCAAATTACGATAAAGTAACGAGCTAACGCCATGTCGATGCGCTTTTTCAACGATATATCTCCAGTCCGGTTCGCTTTTTAAAGCCTCTTTTACCTTATATATAGCATATTCATCCGCATCTCTCTTCACACAGCATACGATAATCGTATCTTCAGGCGACATCTGCATTATCTATATTTGAGATGGACATCTTAATAAATGTTGGGGCGGTGCAGCGATGGCATACATAATTGAAACTTTCAACCTGACAAAGAAGTTCGTTCATGTGAAGGGATTCACGGAGTTATTATTGCATCCGTTCAGGAAAAGAGAGGTCATAGCGTTCAAAGATGTGAGCATAAAGGTTAAAGAAGGAGAAATATTTGGCATTCTTGGGCCGAACGGAGCGGGAAAGACAACACTGATAAAGGTATTATGCACTTTAATCCTGCCAACAAGCGGAAAAGCATTTGTAGATGGCCATGATATCGTGAAAGAAGAGAAAGAAGTGAAGACATCCATTGGTCTTATTACGGGTGAAGAGCGGAGTTTCTACTGGAGATTGACAGGTAGGCAGAACCTGAAATTCTTCGCTTATCTTTACAATCTATCTCCTTCTGAAGCGCAGAAGAGAATAGACGAAGTGCTGGAATTTGTTGGATTAAAAGAGAAAGCGGATGACAAGTTTTACAGCTATTCCGCAGGCATGAAACAGCGGTTGGCAATCGCAAGAGGTCTATTAAATGACCCGAAAATACTCTTCATGGATGAACCGACAAAGAATTTAGACCCTATCGCTGCTCAAAATCTGAGAGATTTCATTAAGAAGATTGTCAAGGAGCAGGGAAAAACTGTTTTCTTGTCCACTCACAACTTGACCGAGGCTGAGCAATTATGTGACCGAATCGCTTTCATCAATAAGCAGATAAAAGCGTATGGGACAATAAGTGAGCTTAAGAAGATGATAGAGGACGCAGGAAGAGGGGAAATATATGTCATAGAAGTGAAAGGTATCGACAGAAAAACAATCAGTAAATTGAAGAATTTGGATGATATTGTCGATTTTTCATATTATTTTCAATCTGATTCTGCGTTAATAGAGATACATCTTATCGGTAGGGAAATTTTACCGTATATAATAGAGGTAATTGTGAAAGCAGGTGGGAAGGTATATGCATGTAAAAGGAAGGAGATAGTTATTGATGAGATATTCAAAATAATTGAAGAGAATGGAAGAAATGGAAGGAATAAAAATGGTAGCAAGAGGGAAGAGGGATAGAAGGGAAAAGAACCGCAAAGGTGAGGAGAGGCGATGAATAAAAATGCTAATGCGATTGTTAAAGCACTTGCATTCGTTAAAAGGGATTTTATGATAACAACAAGCTATAAATTCTCTTTTTTCCTGCAATTATTTGGCATTTTTCTCTCTGTTCTGACCTTTTATTTTATAGCGAAGATGTTTAGCAGTGCTTCTATACCCTCTCTTGAACCTTATGGGGGTGATTATTTCTCTTTTGTGCTTATAGGTATCGCATTTTCGGGTTATCTGACGACAGGATTGGGAAGTTTCTCGGGAAGCATAAGGAGTGAGCAGATGATGGGAACTTTGGAGGCGATGCTCGTGACGCCAACAAGCACTCCTTTCATCATCATCTCCTCCTCTCTCTGGAGTTTCATATTCACTTCCATCAGAGTGATGGTATATCTGCTTATAGGCGTGTTCTTGTTTGATGTGAATATGAGCAACGTAAACATTTTCGGCGCATTGCTTGTCCTTGCTCTGACAATTATATGCTTCAGCAGCATTGGCATCATCTCGGCGAGCTTTATCATGATTTTCAAACAAGGCGACCCAATAAATTGGGCGTTCAGCGCCGTATCTGGACTACTTGGAGGTGTATTCTATCCGATAACTATTCTTCCGGGGTGGCTGCAAAATTTTTCCTATCTGTTGCCCATCACTTATTCATTAAGGGCGATGAGACTCGCTCTATTGCAAGGCTACTCCCTGGAGGCTTTGACTCCTGATATCTTCGCTTTAATTTTGTTTTCCGTCATTTTGCTTCCTATCAGTGTCACGATATTCAAATATGCAGTCAGAAGAGCGAAAAGGGAAGGAAGCCTTGCTTTGTATTAGGGTCAGTTCATGTAAAATAATGCAACCGAAATAACCAAAACAGCAGAACAAGTTATTGCCTTTTCCTAACAAGCAATGTCAAACCTTCACGCTCGACAATTTCAACGGTCTCTCCTTCGCTCACTTTTTCTCCATTCACAGATTTAGCCTTCCAAATTTCGCCTCTCACTTTCACGAGACCGCCTTCCTCGTTTATTTCGGCGATGACCTTCGCAGTTCTTCCCATGAGCTCGCCGACCTTCGGTTTCTTTCGGCGTATGCGAATGATTTTTGCCGCTGCAAAGAGGAAGAATGCAGCGGATGCAACGCCAACGCCTACAACCGTCGTGAGAAAACCCTCAAATAATCCTTCGCTGAACATAAAAGGCTCCTTCGGCAAGAGCAAAGCGCCGAGAACGAGGCATATTGCTCCTCCCGTTGTGAGAATGCCGAAAGTTGGCGTGAGCGCCTCTGCAATGAAAAGGATGACCGCAAGCACAATCAGAAGGATGCCGAATGCGCTGACGCTGAAGAAGCCCATTCCGTAGAGGGCGAGAACCACGCAGATTGCACCGACCATCT
>Ga0209410_1001167_pt1 | contig 12724 bp, 11 predicted proteins | sample Mar14436cmmetaG_FD_184135 | JGI IMG/M metagenome (GOLD analysis project Ga0209410, IMG submission 184135) | Marine hydrothermal vent microbial communities from Guaymas Basin, Gulf of California to study Microbial Dark Matter (Phase II) - Marker... ... | reverse complement strand
GTTTATCACCGAAGCAAGAAAAGCCGAAGCTGAGCTCTTTTCTCAAGCTGACTGAGGTTTACAGCACATTCGTTCAAAAGACAAAATCCAGATGACCATCCACCCCGGAAGACAGTGTCAACTTTAGAAGCTCAGTATAAGCCTTTTTTGCATTCCACGAGCCAGATTTTTGTTTCATGGCTATCGTGATAAAGTTTTTGGCCAGGTCACTTGTTAATTCCACGTGGTTTTCCAGGAGTTTCCCATCCGGTGAAAGAAGCATTTTTATTCCTGGAGAAAGTTTGGCAAGGGTGGATTTATTCACCAGGCCATCGGGCGGATAAAAAAGTGCCTGGTACTGGTCGAATTTTCTCAATGTTAACAGGTCTGCCCCGAGAGTTACCCAGTAGAGAGGTTTTATTTGAAAGAATGTAAGAAAGGTCACCTGAGTTACAAGACACCTGTAGGTGGAAGCAGGATCGCATTTCAGAGCACCACCGTTTGTGCTGTTTATCTCCCTGCAGAAAATGCCCAGCAGTTTTCTGGTGGCTGGGTCGAAGAGGGCAACGCTTTTTGGAAAATCTCTTTTTTTCATTTCATGCCCGAAATACTTTGCAACCAGAATATCCAGGTAGCTTTCTATTCTAAAATGGCATGAGGCACTTTCAGGACACTGGGGTGCTTTAGGAGATTTTGGACAGGCATTACAGCACTTAAGTACAAGCGGGTGCCAGATCATGTCTGCCGCGAGGTGACCCAGGCACCCCAGGCAGAAAGAATAAAGTTTGCTGTTGGTGTCCAGGTTTTTGCTTTTTTCTATGAGAGAAACGATAATTTTTAAAAGGCTTTCTCCCCTGCCTCGGTGCAACAGCTTGGCGAGCACTCTAAAACGAAATGCCGGGAAATCGTAGAAAAAGAGGTCTGGAGCCGTGTTTCCAAGTAAAAAGGACGGCGGGTCAATGTGAATATCAGAAGTTAAAGAAGTATCATAACAGCTGGTAAGATCCTTCAGGAGCTTTTGACCTAAAAAAAGATGGCTGTATTCTTTGGGCACGGTTGTGTACGTTTTCCCTGATTTTTTGAGATTAACCCGCTTAGAACTGTAGATGTATAACAGATAATCTTTTCTCAAACAATATCAGATACAAAAAGAAGATTGTGGAATTTAAGTTGCCATTTGGCTTTCACTATATTATTTAGAAACTGTCATTTTTTTGCCGTTGCCTGTGGCTAACGTATGACCACGAAATAGTGATGTGAGCGTAAGGAGGGTTTGCATTAATGTCCAGCTATGGATTGCGAATTTTCAGCGGTAACAGTAATAAAGAATTAGCGGAACAGGTTTGCGACAGGCTTGAAATTCCACTTGGCAGAGCCCGTGTTGATAGATTTATGGATGGTGAGGTCAGGGTGGAAATTGGAGAAAATGTACGAGGGGCCGATGTCTTTGTTATTCAGTCCTGCTCAAGTCCTGTAAATGACCATCTCATTGAGCTCCTCGTTATGATCGATGCGTTCAAGCGTGCATCAGCGAGACGTATTACGGCAGTGATGCCTTACTACGGATACGCAAGGCAGGATAGAAAAAATAAGCCAAGGGTTCCTATAACAGCGAGACTTGTAGCTGATCTTCTGACAAGAGTTGGCGCAAATCGTATACTAACAATGGATTTACATGCGGGGCAAATCCAGGGTTTTTTCAATATTCCAGTTGATAATCTCTATGCCTCTCCAATACTGTTACCGTACATTAGAGAACGTTTTTCCGGAGATATTGTGATTGTATCGCCCGACGCCGGAGGTGTGGCAAGAGCCCGTGCCTATGCTAGCCGACTGGGAGCGAATTTGGCTCTTATTGATAAGAGGCGAGATGAACCCAACAAGGCTCAGGCGATGAATATTATAGGGGATGTTAAGAACAGACTGGCGATTATTCTTGATGATATGGTGGACACGGCTGGTACTCTTATGGAAGCAGCAAAGGCACTCTTGGAACATGATGCGTTGAGCGTACATGCCTGTTGTACACATGCAGTTCTTTCAGGTCCTGCCCTGGATAGAATTGCCAACGGCCCCCTGGAATCGCTTGTGGTTACCAATACCATACCGTTAAAAAAAGAAGCCAAAAAGATTTCGAAAATTAAAGTCCTTTCCGCTCACAGATTATTTTCAGAAGCCATAAAGAATATTCATAACGAAGATTCCATAAGCTGCCTTTTTGAGATACGTCATTAGGGTACCGTCCATGTTGGAAAATGATACTCTTCGGGAGTTTAGCCAGAATTATGGTATAGAGGTTACAGGTCGTTTGTCTGAGAAAGCTTACGTCTGGAAGGGTGTAGACTCCGAAGGAAACCTGTTTGTCATAAAGGAAGTCGATAAATCCCAGGACCCTCATACGATTCTAAGGGCACTCCGTGCACTTTATACCCCTTTTAGGTATCCGGTTCCTATCACGAGTTTTGGTGATCGTTATCTCATTTATCCGTGGATTGAAGGTAAGAGGTTTGATCTTGCGGTATATGAAGAACAAGAGCGCAATCTTGAAGAGATCTTGGAACTGGCCGGACGTATTCAGGCTCTGTTAAGGTCCCTTCACCTTGTGCCATTCTTTGAAAAAAGTATGCAATCATCTGATAGTCCGGAATCGCATGATACTGCTTCTTCCATAGCCACGAGAATTAATTTTGGTTGTAGCCCTATGCTGGACCAGGAGATCAAAAAGGCTCGCAGATATGAAGTGGCTGCTTCGTACCGGTGGGTTAACGAAGGTCTGAAAAAGTGGCGAAATACCATTGTGGAAACCGGCATCTGGAAGGATAGCCTCATAGATCAATTTGGTGAATTACTGGATGCTTCTCCTGCCATTCACCTACCCATCACGGGAAATAATCTTGCTCACGGGAAGTTCACTCCGGATCACGTGATCTTGTGTCCTGACAATACACTGGGTGTCGTAAGCTGGCGAGTAGATCCCCGCCCCCGTCGATACATGCAGCTTTCCTTCCTTTCGTGGTTACTTTTCCATGATTCGAAAACCGGGATTTATGAAAAGTTTTCTCGCTTGCTCCCAAGATTTTTTGCCAAAACGTTCTACTTTGAAAACTTGCTTGTGTTAAACATATGCATACTTGAGCAGGGATATTATTTCGGTAAGAATGGCTTTGAGGATGACGATCTTATCGAAGAGAAAATCTCTTCCGCAAATCGGATACTTTCCGAAGGGCTTGCCAAAGTGATAGCGAACAGATCATGAAGAAATTTCGCTACCAGCTGGACCAGAGGATTCCCATTGTTGAAGTTGTTGTTTACGGAATACAATGGGCTGTGATGCTTTTCCCCGGTCTCTTGATCATCACAGATATTGCCGCAGGGGTGCTAAATCTTAACATAGTCGGCAAAGCTCATTTTTTCCAGTATTTGCTTGTCATTTCAGGAACTTTCACGGTACTTCAGACACTCTGGGGTCACAGGTACCCCATTCAGGAAGGGCCATCCACGGCAGTACTACTGGCGTATATCGGGATCGTTCCATACGGAATCAGGGCTATACAGGGTGGGTTGATTGCTGGAGGCTTGTCGATTCTGTTAATCGGATTGAGCCGACAGACGAGAAAGCTTAACCAATATTTTACCCCTAATGTTACCGGAGTGATCTTGCTTCTCATTGCCTTTTGTTTGCTTCCCTTTTTACTTCCGAGGCTGCTGGGTGTGTCCAGTCAAAATCCTTCTGGTAGTTACTTTATTGCGGCTGTTTCATTTGCCCTGATCATATTTATTGCACTTCTGTCTCACTGGTTATCCGGTTACCTTCAGACCACGGCTGTTCTCCTGGGAGTAATAGCCGGATACATTGCATTTTCAGTTCTCGGGAAAATTGATTTCAAGGTCATTATTGAGACACCCTGGATAGAGTTGCCGTCTCATGAGTGGTCATCGACACCTCAGCTTTTTTGGCCTGCAATTATATCCTTCGTTTTTGCATACCTGGCAGTTGTGATAAATACTATTGGAAGTATCCAGGGAACCGCTGCAGTCGTTGGGGAGAGAGAAATTGAGAAAAGCATTGACAGAGGCATTGCTCTGAACGGTCTCGGAGGAATTGTTGCGGGACTGTTCGGCGTTGTTGGAACGGTTTCGTATTCCAGTAGTCCTGGAGTTGTACTGGCCACCAGAATTGCCAGCAGGTATGCCCTCACGGCCTGTGGCATGTTTTTGATTGTTATCGGTTTGATACCGAAACTTGCAGCCATGTTCGCTTCTGTGCCGGGTTCTGTCGTGGGTGCGGCACTGTGTGTGGCGATCGGGTTTCAAATAGGAGCGGGAATAGACGTAATCACGAGCCACGTAAAGAAATTGAGCGCACGGGATTATCTGGTGATAGGGTTACCTTTAATTGTCGGAACAATTGTTTCCATGGTTCCCAGAGAATTTTTTGCGGGCCTCCCTACGGCTCTGGCTGTTATAGTGTCAAACGGTTTGGTACTGGGTATAATAATGGTACTTGTCCTGGAGCACGGGCTTTTAAGAAAAAAGTGAAGGTGGAAAAAATGTCCGAAAAGAAGTATATCACGTGCCCTAAATGTGGGGCTAAAATCAGAGAATACAGAAATCCGCTTCTGACCGTGGATATAATCATCGAATTGCCGAACAATCGTGTAGTTTTGATCGAGAGAAAGAATCCTCCTCATGGTTGGGCCCTGCCGGGAGGATTTGTGGATTACGGAGAATCTCTTGAAAATGCGGCCGCGAGAGAGGCTAAGGAAGAAACGTCTCTTGAAATTTTTGATCTGGAACAATTCCGTGCCTATTCTGATCCTGATCGTGACCCGCGACACCATACGGTGACGGTTGTTTTTGTGGCGAAAGCGGCGGGAGAACCTGTAGCAGGTGATGACGCCAAAAATGTCCGGGTTTTTGATCTGGGCCATTTACCGCAGAATATGGCTTTTGACCACGGGAAAATACTGGCTGACTATATGCAAGCAAGGCAAGAAAGGTAGGGAATGGGAACCTAAGGGATGTAAAACCTGTGATTTGGGGTTACTGGTCTTCTTCTGAATTGAGGCATACGCTCCTGTATTTGCAATTGTATTGGTCGCAGAAATTTGTGGCTCTACCGAAACAATCGAAGTTACCTTCTCGGAGCTGTTTCTTTCTTACAGTATGCATCAAAAGAATACGAGCGCAGCTTTTGCATAAACCGTGGCTGAAAAACTCTTCCTCTTCACCGTTACCCCAGGTCTTTTTGCATCGTATGCACTGGTATCTCATTTTTGGCCCCAAAAATTAGCAAATTATGGTTTTAAATATGTTAGTAGCAATTTTAATGCCGTGGGTGAGGATTTCAAGGTTAAACGAAGGAATATTGCCATGAATTCTAGGAAGATTACTAAAAGAGTGTGGAAATTTACCAGGGGAAAGAAAACAAGAGAAACCAGCACACTGGTTCGAGAGGAGATCTGGTCTCTGTTTGTGCAAGACACGCTTGTGAATACGTTTCTCTGTTCCGGAAATTACTTAAACGAACTGGCCCTGGGTTATCTCGCTTACAAGGGAATAATATCGCGACGGGAGGACGTGCTTGATCTGGAAATTGATCATGAAAAAAACAGAATGCAAATAAATATAGCACCTGAGTGCAAGGGTTTTGTGTCGTTTCAGGTCCAGAATGATGCTGAAAAGCGTTTACCCGTTGAACCTGATACCGATGCTTGCAGGAAATTAAAATCTAGGAAAGGGGAAGACCTGGTGGTGGACAAAGAGCAGGTATTTGAATTGATGGTACAATTAAACGAACAATCGGTTTTGTACAAAAGTACTCACGGTGTCCATAACAGTGCTATTGCTACCCCTGATAAGATTATTGTTTTCCGTGATGACATAGGTCGTCACAATACCATGGATATGTTAAGAGGATACTCGCTTATAAATGATCTATACATGGGTGACAAAATATTGGTCACTACTTGTCGGGTTACTGTGCAGATAATTGACAAAATAATCAAAATGGGTATCCCGATTATTGCATCACGAGGAATAACAACAGATCTAGCGCTTACTCTCGCCGAAGAAGCCGGGATTACTTTGATAGGTTTTTTGAGGGGAAGAAGGTTCTTAGTTTATACGGGAATTGAAAGAGTAATTGGTGAATAACGGATTCCCTGATTATTTGCTTGTTTTGCCTTCGAAAGCGATAGGTTCGAAGATTACTCACGTGGCATCAAAACGATATCCACAAGATCGGGGATTTCTCTTGCAAATACAACTTTGAGCCCGTTCAAGGTGTCTTCTTCGAGTTCTTCCACGTCTACTTTATTGCGAAGTGGAAAAACTATGACGCTAACTCCTGCTCGCTTTGCTGCCAGTACCTTTTCCCTGATTCCTCCAACTGGTAAAATTCTTCCGCTGAGTGTGAGCTCGCCGGTTAGCGCAACGTTCCTTCTGGCCGGTCGTTGAGTTAGCAATGAAAGAAGGGCAAACACTATTGTGATTCCTGCAGATGGCCCGTCCTTGGGAATTGCACCGGACGGGATATGGATATGGATATCCGTATTTCTGAAAAAGTCGGGATCAATCTCAAATTCGGCTGCGTTGCTTCGTATGTAGCTCAATGCAGTTTGAGCCGATTCTTGAATAATTTTTCCGAGAGAACCCGTCATTATCAATTTTTGGTTTCCTCGCATTTTTGAGGCTTCAACAAATATAATTTCACCGCCAAATTCGGTCCACACAAGTCCTGTGGTCACACCAATCCTGTTTTTAGCAGCGGCTACTTCGTATTCGTACTTTCTCGGGCCAAGAAGCTTTTCCACAACGGCTTCGTCCACTTCCATGGGACACTGGTTCTTATCATCTTCCTTCAAACACAATCTGGCCAGCTTCCTGCAAATTGTGGCTATCTCTCTTTCCAGATTCCTCAAACCTGCTTCCTGGGTGTATTCCCTGATAATCTTAACAATTGCCTTATCCGTGAACTGAGGGCGCATATTTGACAGCCCGTGTTCTCTCAACTGCCTTGGAATCAGGTAATATCTTGCGATTTTTGTCTTTTCTGCTTCTGTGTATCCGGGAAAGTTGATCACTTCCAGGCGATCAAGCAAAGGTGGTGGCAAACGATCCACGATGTTGGCTGTTGCTATAAACATAACGCCGGATAAATTGAACGGTATGTCAAGATAATAATCGACAAAATGACTATTCTGCTCTGGATCCAGAATCTCCAGCAGAACCGAAGCAGCATCCCCCCTGAAATCCTGTCCGATCTTGTCTATTTCATCCAGCATGAAAACAGGATTCTTGACACTCATTCGCCTTATTTCATGAATAATACGACCCGGCATTGCTCCCGCGTATGTGCGTCTGTGCCCCCGCAGCTCCGATTCATCTCGCAACCCTGCCAGGGAAAGTCGGACAAATTTTCTTTCCAGGGCTTCGGCAATAGCTCGGCCTATAGACGTTTTACCCGTCCCGGGAGGTCCTGAAAAACAGAGAATGGGTCCTTTGGCCATTTGAAGGTGTCTTTTTTTCTTCTTTATTAACTTTATGGTTTCTCGCAATTTTTTTAAATCGATGGGTTTAGCCATATAGTAAGCTGCACCCTTTTTCATTGCATCTACGGCAGAGGTAACCGTGGCGTATCCCGTTATCATGATAATTTCACTGTGAGGAGCAATTTTTTTGGCTTCCTCAAGCAACTGTAAGCCGTCAAGTTTTTCCATTTTTAAGTCGGTGAGTATTAGATCGTATTCGTTTTCTTTTACCCGTTCCAGTGCTTCTATTCCATTAATTGCTGTATCAACTTCGTAGCCGTCTTTTTTGAGCACGTATTCTAAATTTGTTCGGGCTATATCTTCATCGTCGACGACAAGGATTCTAAAAGATTTCAACTGACAGAGTGTCCTTACTGCAAGATATTCCAGGACTCTTTCTTTGACGTGTGTTAACCCGTAGTGGGTTTTTTCAAGAATTTCTTCTACCCTGTTAAAATCAAGGTTATCCTCGGTAAAATGGTGCCATGGCAGGGAAATAAGGTAGTCAATGTAATTGATAGCAATTGAATATTCCGCTGTAGAAGGGTCGGTTTTCTCAAGCCTTTCAAGCTCTTTTCGAACTACGACGTCAACCTCTTCGGGGAGTTTAGCTTTATCAATGGCCTGTCTGATATCAAGCAGATCATCATCAAAAGCGGAATCGTCTTCTCTTTGCTTTTTGAAAAATACCATGGACCGTAACCTGCTCTTATATTTTTGTTGGTTCAAGCAGTATGCTTATTTTATTGTCATTTATAATTGATGGCTTCTAACAAGGCAACCCAATTCGTCTGTTCAAATATATTGTTTGTCTCAATGATTCTCTTAGTGTAATAATGAAAGACCTCCCGAACTGTAAAAATAGGGAGTAAACGTATGCAGGGAGTTTGGTATAGTCAAAGAAAGATGATTTAATTGTGTTTGAACGGATCTTCAAAAAATTCTTCAAAAAGAACGGCAAAGAGGGCCTTAAAGTTTTAAAACACAGGGCTCGGTAAAGAAAATTGAGGAACACACTAGTGCTGTAATTCTTGCGGAAGTTGGGTTGCACGAAAAGGCAAGGGAAACTGTCAATAAGAATGCATCCGAACAAGGAAAAGTCTTGGTGGCTACCTATGGTCGCAGGTTTTCCAGAATGGTAATTGGCTACAGCATTGGCTTTGCTGAAAGAATGGGCATGGAGATAATTGTGGTTAAGGTTGACCCAATTGACATTGAATATACCAAGACTCTTGGGGAATATACAAACGTGCTCAGTGAGAAATTTAAAGAAAAGGCGGACGAAGAAATTTGGGGTTTTAAGAAATCAGCAGGAGAGAAAGGAATCTGTTTCAGACATGTTGTTAAGTCGTATATTTGAACGAATGCAAAAACAGGTTGAATTTGTTATAAAGGAGCGTACGGTTACAGAAGACAGTGATGGGAAAACAATTCCTGTATTCTGTCTGACAGCGGAAGCTCGATATTAGATTAAAGCTGTAAATAAGATAGAGGTCTGAAGTGTACGGATTACGGACAAAAACATTATGTTAAATTAAGGGGAGGAGAAAATGGATGCTCATTTTATTTTCGGTGTTGTGTTGATATTGGTTACTCTTGGGTTGTGCTATGCATTCAGGAAAGAAAACAAAAAGTAACGGAGGTCCAAATAAAACTAGCCGATTCTTTCGCGAATCGGCTACTTAATAAGGCAGTTTCTTGTGTTGTAAATATTAGACACCATAGAAGAAGTAAATCACCGCCAGCTCAACACACAAGAAAATAACGGTCATTACCGCGCCGGCCTTGGCATAATCGACAGTTCTGTAACCTCCCGGTCTCATGATTAACGCATTTACTTGGTGTGTTGGAAGCACGAAGGTGTTGGAAGCCGACAGTCCAACAACCAGTGCTGCCATTCTGGGATCTCCTCCAGCCATGATTGCCATGTTCATACACAGAGGTACAAGTAGTACGGTTGCACCTACATTCGAAATAACCAAAGTAAAGAAAGATGTCATTATACCTATAACTGCCAGAAGAACTATCGGGGGCACTTCACCAATAAGTTTAAGCACCCCTTTGGCTATGAAAGCCGCAGTGCCAGTCTGTTCGAAAGCGATTCCGAGAGGTATAAGGCCTCCAAGGAGAAACACGGTCATCCAGTCCACTGAATGGTAGGCCTCATCCACTGAAAGAACTCCCGTGATTATCATACCGAGTGCCCCGGACATCAGGGCGACAGAAAGCTTAACTTTGAAAAATATGATTTGACTGAGAGCCAGCGCTAGCCAAAAAATAGCCCATCTGGCTTTTTCTGGCCTGAGAATCTCTCCTTCAAGAGGAGAAGCAAACGTTAAAGCTCTGGGCTGAGGTTGATTTCGTATAATGTGGAAACGGTCCCATGGACCCTGCAGGAGAATAGCATCACCCATTTTTAACCTTACGTGATTTAAACCCGCCAGATATACCCTATCACCAGTGTAAATGGCTATGGGGTTAACATGATACTGTTCTTGAAATTTTACCTCGCCGAGTGTTTTCCCAACCAGTGGGGAACGTGGTGACACAACAGTTTCTACAAGTCCTGCGTTCGTTCTGGCAAGATCGTCTGCAAAGAGATCAAGGCCTTCTTTAATTTCCCATTTCATGTATTCGGCCAGCTTTCTGACATTTATGTGTCTACCCAAAACAACTATATCGTCCCCCGGAGCTATAGTGTCTGACTTTTTTGGAACCAGATTTTTTAATTTGGTAGCAGCATTACCGATGGCAATAACCGTGACAAGAAAATTCTGTCTTATTCCCAATTCTTCGAGTGTTTTCGGGCCTTCGAAGTCCTCAGGTATATGAATCTCGTAAGCCTGGTCAAGGGCAGGGTAGTCTCGCATGAGCATCGCGCTGATACCACCACCTTCCGTTTCTCCTTTGCTGGCGGGTAGTATGAACTTTCCAAGTACCAGGAAGTAAATTATGGCACTGGCTAACAAACATACTCCTATAGGGGTTTGAGTGAATAGACCGAAAGGTTCCAGTTTTTTACCACCAATCACCATTAAGTCATTCAGGAGTATTGTCGGGCTGGCACCAACCAGGGTAAGGGTACCGCCAATAATTGCACAAAAGCCCATGGGCATTAAAATTCTTGAAATTGGTATATCTAGACGCTTTGAAATCCTCTGGGTTGCAGGAAGAAATAGAGCGGCAGCACCGATGTTTTGCATCATGCTTGAGATTATACCCACGGTAAGTGATACCAGAGCCATCACTCTTCGTTCACTGTTTCCGGCAATCTTTATAATGGGACTTGCTACCTTGTTCATTACTCCGGTTTTATCCAAACCTGCCCCGATGATAATAACGGCTATGATTGATACCACGGCATTACTGCTAAGCCCCACAAATGCTTGTTTTGCTGTAACAAGGCCGATCAAGGGCAACAGGACCATCATGATGATTCCCACAACGTCAACGCGGACCCATTCCATTACGAAAAGGATGATTGCAAAAAGAAGGACAAGTAACGTAAGGATCATATCCGGTGTCATATGCAGCCTCTCCTCCTAAGTGAAAGCAACAATTTGAGAGAAATTATCAGTCAGAACGCCTTTTTGCCTCTCACATGCATAAAAATTGGTCAAGATAAATACACCCGTAGCGAGAGGTAGGTACCCGGTTTATTGACCAACAGATTTAGTGTTAGCATTTTCGCGGCGAAAACTGATGTGTTTCAAATTGTCGTCTTTTTATACGCAAGTGCAAAGAGTTACAAGTGACTCCATCATATATAGAAGATGCGTTTTCTTGTCAAGTTAAATCCTTCCGCATACGCTAACTTACGGAGACTCCCAAATCCTGTGGTTGATCGGTTTCAACGGAAGAATGCGAAAATTTTCGCATACAGTCTTGTTGACGAGCATGCAACAAGCTGGTAGGTTAACTTCTGAATAATACCTAGAAAGCGTGTTTAAGGGTTTTTTTCATTTTGAAGCATATTTGTGCTGTATATCCTTTTTTAGCTAAGGTTTGGATGAGCTATCCATAGAAAAAGGGTCAGAGGAGGATGAAAAATGTTGAGAGAAAATCCGATCACCTCGTGGAACAGTGAGAAAAAAAGCCCATCGGTCTCTGAAGAAGCATATGTGGACCCATCCGCTGTGCTTATCGGAGATGTAAGAATTGATAAAGGGGTCTATGTTGCTCCACAGGTAGTTTTGCGCGCTGATGAAGGGGGCCCGATCGTAATAGGGGAGGGGACGAATGTCCAGGATGGTGTTATAATGCATGCCTTACTTGGTACAAAGATAGTTGTCGGGCCCAATTGCTCCATCGCTCACGGTGCCATCCTACATGGTCCGGTAGAACTGGAAGAAGACATATTTGTCGGCTTTCGAGTGCTGCTGTTCAAGTGCAGGATAGGAAAGGGAAGTTTTATCGGTCATTGTGCTTCGGTGAGCGGTGTGGATCTTCCTTCTTCTGTAAAAGTTCCGGAAAGGGGTTTTGTTAAGTCGGAAACTGGCGTTTCAGCTCTTGATACGATATCCGAGGAAGAGAGAGAGTTTAAAAAAGAGGTTTTAAGGGTTAACGGAGAACTTGCTAAAGGTTATCTAGCGCTGGCATAGTAGTTATAGGATCTCGGAAAAGCGTTTAACATCAAGAACAAAAGGGCTTTCAGGAAACATGTCAACAAGCGGCTTTCTTATGGCAACACTCAGTGGGAGCTTTTCATCTTCTGGGAGTACATAAAAATGGTGCTCGCTCACTCCGAGATATTGATTGAGCAAAGACGAAAATGCTCTGGCAACCTGATTGCCCTCGTCTTTTTTGGCTCTGTTGAATATCACTGTGAAAGCTGATCTGTCAACAATCGATTCAAAATCATTCCCAAGAGTCTCGTCTTCCTTTTTCAGGTATGCAAGTATCTGGGGAACTGTTTTTAATCCAAGGCTATTTTCGGGATTTTTCAATTCTGTCAGGGTTGAAAGTGTATCGAACCTTCTATTTTTTCGTAAGTATCGTTCCATTTGTCTGAAAATGTAGCTTTTCAGGAAAGAATACGAATTCATTACGCTGGTGATTTCCGGGCTGGTAATGACGATTTTTCTGTCCCCTATTGAATAAAAATCAAGAATATTGTACGCAGTTCCTGCGCCCAGATCGAGAATGACAATGTCGTAGTCCAGTTTCTTGATATGGCTTATTAGCTTCATCTTGGTCTGGTAAAAGATGTTTGC